>Ga0302325_10020561_pt1 | contig 13835 bp, 12 predicted proteins | sample Palsa_T0_2_FD_201948 | JGI IMG/M metagenome (GOLD analysis project Ga0302325, IMG submission 201948) | Peat permafrost microbial communities from Stordalen Mire near Abisko, Sweden - Palsa_T0_2 | ecosystem: Environmental > Terrestrial > Soil > Palsa > Peat permafrost | place: Sweden: Abisko... | reverse complement strand
CGGGCGCCTGACCATTCGGCACGTACAGATTCACCACCCGCACCCCGACGCAGCTCGCCGCCAGCACGCGGCGCTGCTGGTCGTCAAAATTCGGGATCTCGATGACCGCCGCGCTCAGCGGCGTGCGCGCGAGGATCGCCACGCCGTTGTAGGTCTTCTGACCGTTGAACACGACCTGGTAGCCCGCGGCCGCGATCTCGGCGGCCGGAAAAGCCTCATCCAGCACCTTGGTCTCCTGCAGCGCCACGATGTCGGGCTGGTTGGCGGCGAGCCATTCGAGCAGCTGCGGCAGCCGCACGCGCAGGGAATTGACATTCCAGGTCGCAATTTCCATCGGCCAACAATAGCGCCCAGGTGCGCGACGCGCGAGAGCGCCGCGCCGCGCTGCTCCTGCTAGCCCTTTGTTTCCCGACGGATTTTCCTGCGCCGGCATCCTTTACGACATTTTTATGCGGTGTCGCGCCAACATCGCATCGCTGGCGCCAAGGAGTCATCCATGGATGTTTGGTTTATCGGGCTGATACTGCTACTGGCGCTGCTGACCTGGGGCGGCGTCGTGCTGTGCGATCGGCTGCGGCGCGAGCCATGACCGCGCTCTACTGGATCGCGCTGCTGCTCACGCTGGGCCTGCTCGGCTATCTGCTGTACGCGATGCTCAAAGCGGAGAGGTTCTAGCCATGAGCCCCTCGGGTTGGCTGCAGCTGGCGATCTACCTGGTCGTGCTGCTGCTGCTGGTCAAGCCGCTGGGCCTGTACATGGCCGGAGTGTTCGATGGCTCCGGCGCCGTGACGCGCTGGTGCGCTCCGCTCGAGCGCCTGCTCTACCGGCTGTGCCGGGTGCAGGCCGAGGCGTCGATGAGCTGGAAGCAGTACGCACTCGCCGTGCTGGCGTTCAATGCCGTGGGCGCGCTCGCGCTGTATGCGCTGCAGCGCCTGCAGGGCCTGTTGCCCTGGAATCCGCAGCAGATGAGCGCGGTCACGGCCGATTCGGCTTTCAATACCGCGGTCAGCTTCAGCACCAACACCAACTGGCAGGGCTATGGCGGGGAGTCGACCATGAGCTACCTGACGCAGATGCTCGGTCTTGGGGTGCAGAACTTCCTGTCGGCGGCGACCGGGATCGCGGTGCTGGTGGCCATGATCCGGGGCTTCAGCCTGAAGCAGGCGCAGCACATCGGCAGCTTCTGGGTGGATCTCACGCGCAGCACGCTGTACGTGCTGCTGCCGCTGGCGCTGCTGCTCGCGGTGGCGCTGGCAGGCCAGGGCGTGGTGCAGAGTTTCAAGCCCTACCACAGCGCGGCTCTGGTCAATCCGATCACGGTCGATGAACCGGTCACCGATGCCGCCGGCAATCCGGTCAAGGATGCGCAAGGCAACGCCCAGACCAAAAGCGTGCGCGTGGACAGCCAGACCATTCCGCTCGGCCCCGCGGCCAGCCAGATCGCCATCAAGCAGCTCGGCACCAACGGCGGCGGCTTCTTCAACACCAACTCGGCGCACCCGTTCGAGAATCCGACCCCGCTGAGCAATTTCCTCGAGGCCCTGGCCATCCTGCTGATCCCGGCCGCGCTGTGCTACAGCTTTGGCCGCCTGGTGGGCGATACGCGCCAGGGCTGGGCGGTGCTCGCGGCCATGCTGGTGCTGTGGATTCCGCTGCTGGGACTGACCGCCGCGGCCGAAGGCCGCAGCAATCCGGCCTATCCGGCCGCCATCGCGCAGGCGCCTTCCGCACAGCAGTCGGGCGGCAACATGGAGGGCAAGGAGACGCGCTTCGGCGTGGCCAATTCCGCGCTCTGGGCCGCCGCCACCACCGCGGCCTCCAACGGCTCGGTCAACGCCATGCACGATTCATTCACGCCGATCGGCGGGTTGATACCGATGTGGCTGATTCAGCTCGGCGAGGTCATCTTCGGCGGCGTCGGCTCGGGCCTGTACGGCATGCTGGTATTTGCCATCATCGCCGTGTTCATCGCCGGTCTCATGGTCGGGCGCACGCCGGAGTATCTGGGCAAGAAGCTCGAAGCCTTCGAGATGAAGATGGCCTCCCTGGTCATCCTGATTCCGCCGTTCTTCTCGCTGGTGGGCACGGCGATCGCGGTGTCGGCGGCCGCCGGCCGCGCCGGCACCGCCAACCCCGGCGCGCACGGCTTCTCCGAGATCCTCTACGCGTTCTCCTCGGCGTCGAACAACAACGGCAGCGCCTTTGCGGGCCTGTCGGCCGACACCCCGTTCTATAACACGCTGCTCGGCATCGTCATGTGGACCTCGCGCTACTGGGTCATCGTTCCGGTACTGGCCATCGCCGGCAGCCTTGCGGCCAAGAAACAGGTGCCCGCCGGCGCCGGCACGCTGCCCACGCATACCCCGCTGTTCGTGGTGCTGCTGGCCGCCACGGTCCTGATCGTCGGCGCGCTCGCATTCTTTCCGGCGCTCGCCCTCGGGCCGATCGTGGAAGAGCTGCAGTTTTCCGGCCACTGACGCGAGACATCCGCGAGACATCGATGACCTCCATCGCCCACGCCCGCCCGCTGTTCGACCCGCCGCTGGTCAAGGTGGCCGTCAAGGACTCCTTCATCAAGCTGGCGCCGTGGGTGCAGTGGCGCAATCCGGTGATGTTCGTGGTGCTCGTGGGCAGTGTGCTGATCAGCGGGCTGTGGCTGGCGATGCTCGGCGGCGGCCTGACCGGCGAGGGCCAGCCCGCATTCGTGCTCGCGATTGCGCTGTGGCTGTGGGCGACGCTGCTGTTTGCCAACTTCGCCGAAAGCCTGGCTGAAGGGCGTGGCAAGGCGCAGGCGGCGGCGCTGCGCTCGAGCAAGCGCGACGTGCCGGCGCGGCGTTTTCCGAACGGCCGCACCGAGCAGCCTTATGAGACCGTGGCCTCGAATGCTCTGCGGCGCGGCGACATCGTGCTGGTCGAGGCCGGCGATTCGATCCCCGGCGATGGCGAGGTGGTCTGGGGCACGGCCTCGGTAGATGAGAGTGCGATCACGGGCGAGTCGGCGCCGGTGATTCGCGAGGCCGGCGGCGATCGCTCGGCGGTCACCGGCGGCACGCGGCTGCTGTCGGACACGCTGCACGTGTGCATCACCGCCAATCCCGGCGAGGCCTTTCTCGATCGCATGATCGCGATGGTCGAGGGCGCCAAGCGCCAGCGCACACCCAACGAGATCGCGCTTGCGATCCTGCTGGCCGGCCTGACGGTGATCTTTCTGAAGACCACCGCGACACTGTTGCCGTTCTCCCTCTACAGTGTGGCTGCGGCCGGCCAGGGCGCGCCGATTACGATCACAGTGCTGGTGGCGCTGCTGGTGTGCCTGATACCGACCACCATCGGCGGACTGCTCTCGGCGATCGGCATCGCCGGCATGGATCGCATGATCCAGGCCAACGTGATCGCAACCTCGGGACGTGCGGTCGAGGCGGCCGGCGACGTGGACGTGCTGCTGCTCGACAAGACCGGCACGATCACGCTCGGCAACCGCCTGGCCTCGCGTTTCATTCCGGCGCCGGGCGTCGCCGCCGCCGACCTCGCCAATGCCGCGCAGCTCGCCTCGCTCGCCGATGAGACGCCCGAGGGCCGCTCGATCGTGGTGCTCGCCAAGCAGCAGTTCAGCATCCGCGGACGCGACATCCAGCCGCTCGGCGCCCACTTCATTCCCTTCAGCGCACAGACCCGCATGAGCGGGGTGGACTTCGAGGGCCGTCAGATCCGCAAGGGCGCGGCCGATGCGATTCGCCAATGGGTGGCGGCACAGGGCGGTGCGCTGCCGGCCGAGCTGCAGAGCGCGATCGACACCGTGGCGCGCCAGGGAGCAACGCCCCTGGTGGTGGCCGAGGGCGCGCGTGCGCTCGGCGTGGTCGAGCTCAAGGACATCGTCAAAGGCGGCATTCGCGAACGCTTCGCGGAGTTGCGCCGCATGGGCATTCGCACCGTGATGATTACCGGCGATAACAAACTCACCGCGGCGGCGATTGCCGCCGAGGCCGGAGTCGATGACTTTCTGGCCGAGGCGACGCCTGAGGCAAAGCTGAAGTTGATACGCGAGCATCAGCGGCAGGGTCGTCTGGTCGCCATGTGCGGCGATGGCACCAATGACGCTCCGGCGCTGGCCCAGGCCGATGTTGCGGTGGCGATGAACACCGGCACGCAGGCGGCGAAGGAAGCCGGCAACATGATCGATCTGGACTCCAACCCCACCAAGCTCATCGAGGTGGTCGAGGTCGGCAAACAGATGCTGATCACGCGCGGGTCGCTGACCACCTTCAGCATCGCCAACGATGTCGCGAAATATTTCGCGATCATTCCGGCGGCCTTTGCCACCACCTACCCGCAACTCAATACGCTCAACATCATGCGCCTGGCCAGTCCCAACAGCGCGATCCTGTCGGCCGTGATCTTCAATGCGCTCATCATCATCGCGCTGATTCCGCTGGCGCTGCGCGGCGTGCGCTATCGTCCGGTGGGAGCCGAGGCGCTGCTGCGACGTAATCTGCTGATCTACGGCCTGGGCGGGATCATCGTGCCGTTCATCGGCATCAAGCTCATCGACCTGCTGCTGGTCGCACTGCATCTGGTGTGAAGGGTACTGCCATGTCCAGGATCCTGTTGCCTTCGTTGCTGACCGTGCTGGTGTTCAGCGCGCTGACCGGCATCGTCTACCCGCTGGTGGTCACCGGCATCGCGGCCGCCTGTTGCGCGCGCGCCGCCGGGGGTTCATTGATCGTCCAGGGCGATCGCCTGGTGGGATCGGCGCTGCTCGGTCAGCCGTTCGATGATCCCAAGTACTTCTGGCCGCGGCCCTCGGCCACCACGCCGCAGCCCTACAACGGCGCCTCCTCGACCGGCTCGAATCTGGGGCCGACCAATCCGGCGCAGATCGATGCGGTGAAAACGCGCCTCGCGGCGCTGCAGCAGGCGGACCCCGACGATAAGCTGCCGGTGCCGGTCGATCTGGTCACGGCGTCCGCCAGCGGCCTGGATCCGCATATCAGCCCTGCGGCGGCCGAATATCAGCTGGCGCGCGTCGCGCGCGCGCGTGGCATCGATCGTGAGCGCCTGCACGTCATGATCGCCGCGCACACGCAGGCGCGTCAGTGGGGCATGTTCGGCGAGCCGCGTGTCAATGTGCTCGAGCTCAACCTCGCATTGGACGCCCTGCACTAATTGCAGCCGCAGCACCAGCGGGTATAGTGATGCGCTCACACTGTTGCAGGCCCGTAGCGCGCATACTGATCAGGGATGAACGATAACCGGCCCGATCCGGACCTGTTGCTCGCCCAGGTGCAGCAGACCGAGGCGCGTGCGCGGCGCGGGCGCCTGACCATTTTCTTCGGCGCGAATGCCGGCGTCGGCAAGACCTACTCGATGCTCGAGGCGGCGCAGCGCCGGCGCGCGGAAGGCCTGGATGTCGTGGTCGGCTACGTCGAGCTGCACGGCCGTGAGGAAACCGAGCGATTGCTCCTCGGGCTCGAACAGCTGCCGCCGCTGATCATGAATTTCGGCACCACGACGCGCCGCGAATTCGATCTCGACGCGGCGCTCTCGCGCAAGCCCCGACTGCTGCTGGTCGATGAGCTCGCCCACACCAACATCAGCGGCGGCGATCCGCCCCCGCGCCACGAGAAGCGCTGGCAGGATATCGAGGAGCTGCTCGATGCCGGCATCGAGGTGTTCACCACCCTGAACGTGCAGCACCTGGAATCCTTGAGCGACGTCGTATGGCAGATCACCGGCGTGCGCCAGCTCGAGACCCTGCCCGATCGCGTGTTCGATGAGGCCGACGAAGTCAAGCTGGTCGACGTACCGCCCGATGACCTGCTGCAGCGCCTGCGCGAAGGCCGCGTCTACGTGTCGCAGCAGGCCGAGCGCGCGCTAGAGAATTTCTTCCGCAAGGGCAATCTGATCGCGCTGCGCGAACTGGCGCTGCGCAAGACCGCCGATCGCGTGGACCTGGCGATGCGCGACTACCGCAAGGAGAAATCCGTGCGCGGCTCGTGGGCCGCGCGCGAGCGCGTGCTGGTGGCGGTGGGGCCGGATGCGCAGGCCGAACGCCTGGTGCGCGCCGGCAAGCGCGCGGCCGACCGGCTCGATGCCGAATGGCTGGTCGTGTTCGTCGAGACGCCGGACCTGCTGCGGTTGTCTGAGCATGAGCGCAATCGCCGCATCGCGATTCTGCGGCTCGCCGAATCGCTGGGTGCCGAGGCGATCACGCTCGGCGGCTCGTCGGCCGGGACCGAGCTGCTCGAATACGCGCGCACCCGCAATGTCACGCGCATCCTGGTCGGCACTTCCAATCGAGCGCGCTGGCGGCGGCTGTTGCGCCCGTCGACCACCGATTACCTGCTCGAGACGAGCCGCGACATCGACGTGATGGTGATCGCGCGCAACGTCAGCGCGGATGCGGCGAGCGGCCCGGCGAGTGCTCCGGACTCGGTGCTGCCGGTGGATTCCGGCAAGCCGCGCTGGCCGCGCTATCTGCTGGCGGTGTCGTCGACGCTGCTCGCGACGCTCGTCTGCTGGGTGTTCTACGGCGTCTATCCGCACCTCGGACAGGCCAATCTGGTGATGATCTATCTGCTCACCACCGCGCTGGTGGCGGTCTATGGCGGCCGCCGCGCCGCGATCTTGAGCTCGTTGCTCGGTGTCGCCGCGTTCGATTTCGTGTTCGTGCCGCCACGCTTCAGTTTTGCGGTCACCGATGTGCAGTACTTCATCACCTTCGCGATCATGCTGGTGGTCGCCCTCATCATCGGCAATCTCAATGCCAGCGTGCGCCAGCAGGCGCGCATCGCCGGCTATCGCGAGCGGCGCACGACACTGCTGTACGAGATGAGCCGGCAGCTGGCGATGGCGCGCGGCCGCGACGAAATGGCCGAGGTGGCGGTACGCCATGTGAGCCAGGTATTCAGAAGCCGCACGGTGCTGCTGTTCGCCGACGAGCAGGGCCGCGTGGTCTATCCGCGCGCGAGCCTGCTCGACGTGTCCTATACCGGCGCCGACCTGGGGGTCGCACAGTGGGTGTTCGATCATCGCAAGCCCGCCGGCATGGGTACCGATACGCTCAGCGGCTCGGCCGGCCTGTATCTGCCGCTCGCCGGGGGCGAGCGCGCGTTCGGCGTGCTGGCCGTGCTGCCGGAGAATCCGCGGCGCGTCACCCTGCCGGAGCAATTTCGTTTGCTCGAGACGTTCGCCGCCCAGATCGGGCTGGCATTGGAGCGCGCCGATTTTGCAGCCCACGCCCAGGCGGCCGAGGTTCGGGCCGAGACCGAGGCGATCCGCAATGCGCTGCTGGCGTCGATCTCGCACGATCTGCGCACGCCGTTGGCCACCATCGCGGGCGGCGCCGCCACGCTCGCCGGCAACCTCGATGCGCTCAGCAGAGCCGATCGCGTGGCGCTGGCAAGCTCGGTCAGCGAGGAGGCCACGCGCATGAGCGAGCGCATCACCACGCTGCTCGATCTGGTGCGGCTCGAGACCGGCGCCATCCAGCCGCGTTTCGACCTGTACGCGCTCGACGAGCTGATCGGTTCGGTGCTGCATCGTCTCGAGCAATCCCTGCGCCGCCATCACGTGCGCATCGAACTGTCCGAATCGCTGCCGCTGCTGCGCATCGATGGGCGTCTGATCGAGCAGGTGCTGGAGAACCTGCTCGACAACGCCAGCAAGTACACGCCTCCCGGCAGCGAGATCCGCATCAGCGCACAGCTGCTCTCGCGCCAGGTCGAAGTCAGCGTCGAGGACAATGGACCGGGCCTGGCGGTCGCCGATCCCGAGATCCTGTTCGAGAAATTTCAGCGCGGTGCCCAGGAAGGTGCGGTCGGGGGCATCGGCCTCGGGCTTGCGATCTGCCGCACGATTCTGGCCCTGCACAAGGGGCGCATCTGGGCCGAGAACCGCGCGCCGCACGGCGCCGCACTGCGCTTTACGGTGCCGCTGCCGGCGGGCGCCCCGGCGCGCGCCGAGGATCGGGTGTCCTCCGAAATCCTGTCCTCGCAATGACTATTGCGAGCCGTGCGGTGCTGGTGGTGGAGGACGAGCCGCATCTGCGGCGCGTCTTGCGCACGCTGCTCGAGCTGGAGAACTTCCGCGTCATCGAGGCCGCGAGCGCCGAGCGCGGACTGGTGGAGGCGCGCACGCACAAACCCGATCTGCTGATCGTGGATCTGGGATTACCGGATCGCGACGGCACCGAGGTGATCACCGGCGTTCGCAGCTGGTCGCGCGTGCCGATCATCGTATTATCGGCGCGCAGTGACGAATCGGACAAGGTGGCGGCGCTCGAGGCCGGGGCCGACGACTACATCACCAAGCCGTTCGGCGCCCGCGAGCTCAGTGCCCGGGTGCAGGTCGCATTGCGCCACAGCGCCAGCGCCGGTGCGGCCGGCGCCACGCTACTGATCGGGGTCTGGCGCATCGATCTGAAGGCGCGCACCGCGCGCGATGACAGCGGGCGCGAGCTGCACCTGACGCCGACCGAATACCGCCTGCTCGAGGTGCTCGCGCAGCACATCGGCCTGGTGGTGACGCACCGCACGCTGCTGCAGCAGGTCTGGGGACCGGGAAGCGCGCAGCAGACGCACTACCTGCGCGTCTACATGAAGCAGCTGCGCTCCAAGCTCGAACCCGATCCGACGCGGCCGCATTGGCTGCTGACCGAGACCGGGGTCGGCTACCGCCTGGCGCAGCGCGAGCCGGCCTGACGATGTCCGACGGCAGGTCGCGATTACCTCTACACTGTGCGCTGCAATCGGCGCCATACCCGATGATTACGCAGGAGCACGCCACATGAGCAAGGGCATTGATCGTAAGAAGGAAACCAAGAAGAAACCCGCGATGAACCTCATGCAGAAGAGGGCCGCCAAAGCCGAAAAGAAGAAAAACAGATAGTGACAGCCGCGACCCTGCCACCGCCGGTGAGCGCCGTGCCTGAACGCGCCGGATGAAAACCCCCAAAGGCCTGCAGGCACTGATCGAGGACGGCAAGGTCGACGCGGTTCTCCGGCAGCTCAAGAGCGGCAAGGAAGCCTCGGTCTACGTCGTCGCCTGCGGCGAGCAGATCCGCTGCGCCAAGGTCTACAAGGACGCCGAGCACCGCGGCTTCCACAAGCTCGCGGCATACCAGGAAGGCCGCAAGGCTCGCGGCAGCCGCGACGCGCGCGCCATGGCCAAGCGCGGCCGCCACGGCCGCAGGATGCAGGACGCGGAGTGGACCAATGCCGAGGTCACGGCGCTCTACCGCCTGGCGCACGCCGGCGTGCGAGTGCCCACGCCCTACGGGGTCTACGATCGCGTGCTGTTGATGGAACTGGTGGTGGATGCGCAGGGCGATCCCGCGCCGCGCCTCAACGACGTGGACATGAGCGCCGAGCAGGCGCGGCTATGGCATGCGTTCACGATCCAGCAGATCGTGCGCATGCTGTGTGCCGGGCTGATTCACGGCGACCTGTCCGAGTACAACGTGCTGCTGGATGCCAACGGCCCGGTCATCATCGATCTGCCGCAGGCGGTCAACGCCGCCAGCAACAACAATGCGTTCACGATGCTCGAGCGCGATGTCAACAACATGCGCGCCGCCTTCGGGCGCGCCGCGCCCGAACTGCTGGCAACCGCCTACGCGCAGGAGATCTGGAAACTGTATGAGGCCGGCACGCTGACGCCGGAAACAGCGCTCACCGGCCGCTTCACCGACAATCTGGCCGAGGCGGATCTGGGCGCCGTGCTCGACCAGATCGAGGACGCGCGCCGGGAAGCCGAGGCCCGGCAGCGCGGTCGCGAGGAGACGGAGCCGGTCTGAGGTTCACCTGCGCGCCGATCAGCCTGCGGCGCCGATCAGACGCACCTCGCGCTGCGGATAGGCGATCGCGATGCCGCGGCGGCGGCAGGTTTCCACGACCGCGAGGCTCAGCTCTCCGACGACCGGAGCGTAGTCATCCACCGCGACCCAGGGCCTCAGGCCGATCTGCACGGTGGAGTCGGCGAGCCCGACGATCTGCACCAGCGGCTCAGGGTCGCGCAGTACCCTGGCATTGGCCACGACCAGCTCGCGAATCGCCGCAAGCGCCGGCGCGAGATCGACTTCGTAGCCCAGGCCTACCTTGACCTCGGCCTGACGAATCTGGCCGTAGTTATGCAGTATCTCGCCGACCAGCTTGCGATTCGGCACGATGACGCGCGAGCGATCCTGGTGCAGCAGCGTGGTGCTGAATATGGTGATGAGCTGCACCTGGCCCTGCACACCGACGATCTCGATGTAGTCGCCGACGCGGTAGGGCTTGGTGAAGATGATCGTGAGGCCGGCGAGGACGTTGCTCAGGATGCCTTGCGTGGCCAGGGCGATACCAGCGCCGGCGATGCTCAGCCCGGCAATCAGCGGCAGGAGTTCCACCCCGAGATTCTGCAGCGCGATGATCGCGAACAGAACAAATACCATGACGCGCACCAGCCGCACCAGCAACAACCGTATCGGCGGCTCGAGCTCGAGGCGCGCCAGTCCGCGCTCGCTCGCCCGGCCAACCCAGCGTGCGGCGATGACGCCCGCGACGAGCACCAGCACGGCGACCAGAATCTTGGGACCGAAACTCACCGCCGCATCGAGCAGCAGGGTCTTGACGTGATTGATCGCGTCCAGGTTGGCGTCCATTCGGGCTTCTCCCTTGACCCTTTTATGTCGGCGACATTGTAGCGGGACCGGATGCTGCAGGTGGCGCTCGGGCGCCGCAGTCACGCGCAGCGCTCGTGATACTGTCGCCTCGAGGCGAGCTGCAGCGTGGTGCGCAACATCGATGCCTGGTATCAGGCCTTTGGCGTGCAGCCCACCGACAAGCTCTACGTGGAGCCGACCAGACGCGCTCGCATCTGGTGAGGGTTTTCAGGGCGTGGCTCGGGGCACCGCGAAGCCGAGGACATTGCCGCTGTAGGTCTCGACCACCTCGCTGATCGGCGTGCCATCGGGTAATGTCAGCAGCGCGCGATGCTGCAGCACTTCGGCCGGCACGCTCAATGGCCCCGCGGCATCCCCGGCGGCATCCGGGGTCATTTCCCAGCCGTCGGGCAGCGGCTGCCACAACAGCCGCGCGGAAATCGTATGGCGCTGGAAATGCAGTGCCTGTACGGCGCGCCCGAACGGCGTGTCCGTGGCGTCCAGCAGCCGGTTCATTTCGGGCGTCAGCCGAGCGGGTACGTACCAGTTATCCGCCTCCGACAGCAGCACTGTACCGCAGAGTAATTTCACGCGGCGGTAGCGTACCGTCTGGCTCGCCGTCACGCCGAGCTCGCGGCGCTGCTCTTCGGTCGGCGGTTGGTCCACACCGGCTACGCGCTCAGCAACGATGCGGGGCGGCGAGGCCAGGCGATGGCTGGCGCACCATCGTTCGAGTGTCGATGTGGCGCTGTCGTGGCTCAGCAGCTCGGCGTTGAGTGTCTGCAATAACGCCAGCGCCTCGACGCGCGCCACGAAACTGCCGGGCCAATCGGCCGGCCGCGCCGCGGGGGCGTCATCCGCGAACCCCGGGCAGACGCAGAACGCCAGCGCGGCGAGGGCTGCGAGTCCGCGCCTATGGCGCGGCAGCGATCTGCGTGTGAATTTCGTGATCCTGCCAACTTCCATGCTGCCGTTCCACAAAACTCGAATGGATCAGGCGGGCTCGCACCGCCAGGTCGGCTCGCAAGTGCGCCCACTTTAGTCTCAGCGTGCCGCCCGTTGCGAATCGATTTCTCGCCGGCATCGCGCACATGGGGACGCTGACCGGCATATGTAAAGGCTCGTTCTGTAAAGCCTCCGTTCTGTAAAGCCTGCCGCGCGATGCTGGGCGCGAGCGCGGCAGACCGTAGTAGAATGAGTTACGGACAACGGTGAATCCACGCTGTCCAGCCGCGCGCTACGTGGCGCGCGCAGCACTCAACGCGAGGCTAATAACATGATCTACTTCCTGGCGCTGATTCCGGCCACCATACTGGTCGTCGCCGGCTATGTTGCGCTCTACCTGGCTCAGCGCTCCGAGGGTAATTTCCAATCGTTCGGCAAATACCTCGGCTTCTGGGCCATCTGCCTGTCGGGATTGGTGATCCTGTGGGCGGTATTCGCCGCGGCTCTGGGCGTGCGTCATGACGACATGATGCGCGAGCACTCGCAGCGCGAGATGATGATGCACGGGCGCGATGGCGGTCCGCGCTACTGGGGCCACGGCTTCGGCGAGGCGCCCGACAACTGGCAGCCGGGCGAAGCGCCGGGCACCGGTAGCAGTGGTGCGCAGCCGCCGGCCAGCAGCGCGGCGCAGCCCTCGACGCCGCCCAGCACCACAGTCACTCCGCCGCGCTAGCCCGGCGCGCAGAGCCGGCGCGCGCCGCGCGCCTTAAGCTCAGGCGGCGATGCCGTACTGCTTGAGCAGCGCCGCGACCTGTGGCTTGCGGCCGCGAAACTCTACGAAGGCCTCGAGCGCATCGCGGCTGCCGCCGCGCGAGAGAATGCTATCGAGAAAGCGCCGCGCCGTGGCGCGATCGAAGGCGCCGCGCTCGACAAATGCGGCGAAGGCGTCGGCCGCCAGTACTTCCGCCCATTTGTAGCTGTAGTAGCCGGCGGCGTAGCCGCCGGAAAAGATATGGCCGAAGCCATGCGGGTATCGATTCCACTCCGGTACCGGCACCACGGCGACTTCGTGGCGCACTTCACTGAGGATTTCGTACACGCGGCCGCCGCGCGCCGGATCGAATTCCGCGTGCAGGCGCATATCGAACAGCGCGAATTCCACCTGCCGCAGCGTCTGCAGGCCGGCCTGGAAGCTGCGGGTCGCGATCAGCTGGCGCTGCTTCTCGGCCGGGATCGGCGCGCCACCCTGCACGTGGGCCGAAATGCGATTGAGCACCTCGCTCTGCCAGGCGTAGTTTTCCATGAACTGGCTGGGCAATTCGACCGCGTCCCAGGCGACGCCGTTGATGCCGGCGAGGCTCGGATAGTTCACCCGGGTGAGCATGTGGTGCAGCCCATGGCCGAATTCATGGAACAGCGTCACGACATCGTCGTGCGTGAGCTGCGCGGGCCGATCATCGCCGGGCGGCATCGAATTGCACACCAGGTAGGCCACCGGCAGGATGGTGCGCCCGCTCAGGGCCTTGCGGCCCACGCAGTCGTCCATCCAGGCGCCGCTGCGCTTGTGCGGCCGGGCATAGGCGTCCAGGTAGAAACTGGCCACCGGCGTGTCCGCCGGCGTCTGCACCTCGAAGTAGCGAACATCCGGGTGCCACACCGGCACGCCGGTGCGCTCACGGATGCGCACATCGAACAATTTCTCCGCCACCTCGAACAGACCCTCGAGTACCCGCGGCAGCGGCAGGTAGTCGCGCAGCTCCTCCTGCGTCACCGAATAGCGGCTCTGCTGCAGCCGCTCGGAGTAGAACGAGACATCCCAGGCATTGAGCTTGCGGCCCGCGAACTGCTCGAGTTCGGCAAATTCCGCGGCGCCGGCCGCCTTGGCCGTGCGCACCAGTTCGCGCAGGAAGCCGATCACCTCGGGCACCGTGCGCGCCATGCGGTTCGCGAGCGCGAAGTCCGCATAGCTGCTGAAATCCACCAGCTGCGCGGCCTCATGCCGCAGCCGCAGGATATCGTTCATCACCGCCGTGTTGTCGAAATTGCAGGCCCCGGGCCCCTGATCGGAGGCACGCGTCGACCAGGCTTCGTAGAACACGCGGCGCAGCGGCTCGGACTCGGCCTCGGTGACGACCGCGACATAGCTCGGCTGATCCAGGCCGAACAGCCAGCCCTCCACCCCCTTGTCCTGCGCCCGCCGCCGCGCCTGCTCGACGATCGCGTCGTTGATGCCGGCGAGCTGGTCGCGGTC
>Ga0302325_10020559_pt1 | contig 13836 bp, 10 predicted proteins | sample Palsa_T0_2_FD_201948 | JGI IMG/M metagenome (GOLD analysis project Ga0302325, IMG submission 201948) | Peat permafrost microbial communities from Stordalen Mire near Abisko, Sweden - Palsa_T0_2 | ecosystem: Environmental > Terrestrial > Soil > Palsa > Peat permafrost | place: Sweden: Abisko... | reverse complement strand
TTGCGAGTGCAGCGCAGGCCCAGTCGCGCGACGCCTGGCGTGCAGCGATCTCGCGCACGGCGCTGCCGGGCGAGGGCTGCTTCACGACGGACTATCCCGACAGAGTCTGGACGCAAATCGCCTGCACGACGCCGCCCAACCGCCGTTTTGAACCGGCGCACCGGCCGGCCGTCGGCTTCGGCGACGATTACGCCGCCACCGTCAGCCATTCCATCTCCTCGGCGACGGGAAGTTTTCCCGTGATCTCGGGTCTCACGTCGGAAAAAAGCGGGGGCGTTGCCAACCAATATTCGCTGCAGATGAACGTGCCGTATTTCTCCTCGCCCGCCTGCCAGAGCTCACCCTATCCCCCGGGCTGCTCCGCCTGGCAGCAATTCGTCTTCGCGCAGAGCGGCGGCAAGAACGGCGCCTCCAGCGCCTTCATGGTCTATTGGCTCATCAATTACGGTCCCTATTGCCCGAGCGGCTGGAGCCAGGCCGCGCTCAATTGCTGGATCGACAGCTCCGCGGTCGACGTGCCCCACCAGAAGCTCTCCGCGCTGGGCGATCTGCAATTGTCGGGCGCCGCGGTCTCCGGCGGCGACGACACGGTGACATTGACGACTGCGAAGAAAGCCTATGCGGTCAGCGCAGCGGATTCCGCTCTTGATCTGGCGGGTTCGTGGCAGGGCACGGAATTCAACATCCTGGGCGACGGCGCCGGCAGCCAGGCCAATTTCAACAAGGGCACGGATATCACCGTGAACATCCAGTTGACGGACGGGGCGACGACCGCACCCAGCTGCGAAACCAACACCATCTTCACCTACGAGACGAACAATCTCACCCTGGGCACGTGCAAGGGGCAGAGCGGAACGAATCCCGCCATCACGTTTACCGAATCGTACTGAGCTTTCGTCCCGCCGCGGGGGCAATTGCGGAAGAGTGCCCGATGCGGCATAAAACGCCGCGATTACTGGCGGTTGCATCTGCTTGAACGGTATAGCGACGGAATTGTCGGGACTGCGGCGCCTGAGCCCGGCGCGGCGCATCGTCATGTTCGTCGCTGTGCTGGCGTTCGCGCTGCAATCCTATATCGCCCAGACGCATATCCACGATGCATGGCAGGCCGCGGGCGGCATCGTCCGGCTCGCCACACAGCCATCGCCGGACAAATCGCCCATCGACCATAACCGGGCGGATTGTCCGTTCTGCCAGGCCGTCCTCCATGTGGGCGCGGCGCTCGCGTCGCCGGCGCCGCTTCTGACCCTGCCCTTCGTGTGGGTCTTAACCGCCCCACTCATCTTCACGACGCGCGCGGATTCGGTTTCGGCCGCGCATGACTGGAAGAGCCGCGCGCCACCGCGCCACTGACACCAGATCATTTCGATCCGCGCCGGCTTTAAAAGCCCGCGCCTGTTCCTCACCCGCATTGCGGGCCATTTGGACAATCGTGAATTCATGAATATGCGCCGACAGGCGAATGTGTCTGTTTCCCTTGCGATCCTGGGCTGCCTTGTGGGCGCGGGTTGCGCGGTGGGGCCCGACTACAAGAAACCCGCCCCGCCCGCCATGGACGCCTACACGCGCGAGCCTCTTGCTGCCACCATCGTCACGCCGGGCATCGCCGGCGGCGAATCCCAGAGCTTTGTCGCGGGCAGCGATATTTCCGGCGACTGGTGGACGCTGTTTCATTCCCGCCCGCTCAATGCGCTGATCGACGAGTCGCTGAAGAACAATCACGATCTGAAAGCAGCGCAGGCAGCGCTCAAAGCCGCGCGCGAACATTTGCTGGCGCAGAAGGGCGCCTACTATCCCAGCGTCACCGCGGGCTATTCGGCGAGCCGCCAGAAACAATCGACGCTCATCTCGCCCACGCCCGACGCGAACATCTTTCAATACAATCTGTTCACGCCCGAGGTCAGCGTTTCCTATGTGCCCGATGTTTTCGGCCTGAACAGAAGGACGGTGGAGCAGCTCGCAGCGCAGGAACAGCAGACGCGTTTCCAGATGGTCGCGACCTACACGACGCTGACGTCGAACGTCGTCGTCACGGCGATCCAGTTGAGCGCGACCGAGATGCAACTCGAAGCGACGCACAAACTCATCGACGCAAATTCGCGCATGGTCGGAATCCTCAAATATCAATTGACCAAGGGCTATGCGAGCGGACTCGATCTGGCCGCGCAGCAGGCGCAGCTCGAGCAGGCGGAAGCCACGCTGCCGCCGCTCGTCAAACAGCTGGACCAGCAGCGCGATCTTCTGGCCGTTCTGGTCGGACGCTTTCCGAGTGAGGCGCCGGACGAAAAATTCGATCTCTCGAGCCTGCAATTGCCGACGGAGATTCCCTTGAGCCTGCCGTCGAAACTTGTGGCGCAGCGTCCGGACGTGCTGCAGGCCGAGGAAAACCTGCACGCCGCGAGTGCCGGCATCGGCGTCGCCGTCGCCAACCGCCTGCCGAATATCCAGCTGACCGCGGATGCCGGCAGCACGGCGCTCGCCATCGGCCAGACCTTCGCGTCCGGCACGGGCTTTTGGGATATCGGCGCCGCGCTGACCGCGCCCGTCTTCGACGGCGGCAATCTCATGCATCAGGAGCATGCCGCGCGCGCCGCTTACGTGCAGGCGCTGGAGCAATATCGCAGCACGGTCGAGACCGCGTTTCAGAATGTCGCCGACACGCTGTCGGCGCTGGAGCAGGACGCCGTGGCGCTCAAATCGGCGGCGGCGGCCGAAGATGCCGCGAAAGTGACGCTCGATCTCTCCGAGCGGCAATTGCAGGGCGGCTACACCAACGATCTCGCGCTGCTGAACGCCGAACAGGCCTATCGGCAGGCGGTCATCGCGCGGGTGCAGGCGCAGGCCAATCGCTATGCGGATACGGCGGCATTGTTTCAGGCGCTGGGCGGCGGATGGTGGAATCGCGCGGATCTGGCCGGAGGAAAACATGAAAGTTAGATCGCGGCGCCTGGCGCATGTTCGCGCGGCAATTGCCGCCATTCTGTTGGCGGCGCTCGGCGCGTGTTCGCCCAAGGACGACACTGCGCAGTCGTCAACGACCGGCAGCAATGTGACGCTGACGGCGGATCAGCTGAAGCACATCCGCCTTTACACGGTTGCACCGAGCCAGTGGCGCAAAACGGTCGATGCCACCGGCACCGTCGATTTCGACAATGAACACGCCACCAGCGTGCTGGCGCCTTTCTCCGGTCCCGTCTCGCGGCTGCTTGTGGCGCCCGGCGAACGCGTGAGCAAAGGCGAGCCGCTGGCGATGGTGGATTCGCCCGACTTCGCGGCGGCGGTCGATGCGTATCGCAAGGCGGTGGCGACGGCGGCGACGCTGCGCAGGCTCGCCGATCTCGACAAGGATCTCGTGCAGCATCAGGGCGTTTCCAAGCGCGAAGCCGATCAGGCGGAGACCGACGCCGTCGGCGCCGAGGCCGACCGCTACGCCGCGCTGCAAGGTCTCGTCTCGCTCAACATCGATCCCAAAGACCTCGACGCCATCCGCGCGGGCCACGCGCTCGCGCATGTCGCGGGCGTCATCCGCGCGCCCATCGCGGGCACGCTGGTCGAACGGCTCATCTCGCCCGGTGAATTGCTCCAGGCGGGCAGCACGGCGTGTTTCACGATCGCCGACGTTTCGCGGTTCTGGGTCTTGGCGCAGGTGTTCGATTCCGATATCGCCGCGATCCGCGTGGGTGACGAAGCCGATGTGGTGACGGGCAACGATGCCAAACCGATTGCGGGCACGGTGACCAACATTCCGGCGCTGGTCGATCCCGACACGCGCTCGGTGAATGTGCGCGTGTCGGTGGACAATCCGGCCGGCCTCCTCAGGAAACAGATGTATGTCGGCGTGCGCATCCGCTCGCGCCAGGAAAACACCGGCCTGCTGGCACCCGTTTCGGCGATCCTGCGCGACGACGAGAATCTGCCGTTTGTGTATGTCGCGGCATCCGACGGCGGTTTCGCGCGCCGGCCCGTGACGCTCGGGCCCCGCACCGGCGATCTCTACGCCATCCCGTCGGGCCTCAAACAGGGCGACCGCGTCGTGGTCGATGGCGGCCTCTTCCTGCAATTCATGCAAAGCCAATGACCGACGAGACGCCACCTCCTCTGCCGCCGCGCACGCCGTCGTTCATGAACCGGATCGTGGCCTCGTCGCTGGGGCAGCGTTTTCTTGTCGGCATGATGACGCTGGTGCTGATCGGCGCGGGCATTCGCGCGCTGGAGCGCCTGCCGGTCGACGCCTATCCCGATCTGTCGCCCGCCATTGTCGAGATCATCACGCAATGGCCGGGCCATGCGGCGGAGGAGGTGGAGCGGCTCATCACCGTGCCCGTGGAAGTGGGCATGAACGGCATTCCGCAGACGGACAATGTCCGCTCGATCTCGCTCTACGGCCTCTCCGATGTCATCATCACCTACCAGGACGGCACCGACAACAATTTCGCGCGCCAGGAAGTGTTCAACCGCCTGCCGGATCTCACTTTGCCTGCCGGCGTGGCGCCTTCGGTGTCGCCGCTCTCGTCGCCCTCGGGCCTCATCTATCGCTACGTGCTGCAAAGCCCCGACCGCTCGCCGATGGAGCTCAAGACGCTCGAGGCCTGGACCATCGAGCCGCAATACAAATCCGTGCCCGGCGTGGCCGACGATTCCGGCTTCGGCGGCGGCACGATGCAATATCAGGTGCTGCTCGATCCCATCCGGGTGGCGGCGGCCGGCCTTTCGGTGGCGCAGGTGGAAAGCGCGCTCACCGCCAACAACAGCAATGCCGGCGGCGGCTTCTATTCGCAGGGCGGCCAGTTCTATTACGTGCGCGGCATCGGCCGCATGGTGACGCCGGAAGACATCGGCAATGTGGTGCTGGCGGTGCACAACGGCACGCCGACCCTGCTCAAGGATGTCGGCCGCGTCGCCATCGGCATCGCGCCGCGCCTCGGCGAATTCGGCTATGAGAAACAGGACGACGCCGTCGAAGGCGTGATCCTCCTGCGCACCGGCGAAAAAACGCAGGACGTGCTCAAAGGCGTCGAGGCGAAGACGAAGGAGCTGAACGAACAGATCCTGCCGAAAGACGTGAAGGTTCTGCCCTTCTACGACCGCACCGACCTCATCGCGCTGACGACAGACACGGTCGAGCAGAATTTGCTGCGGGGCGTGTTCCTCGTCGTCGTCATCCTCATCTTCTTTCTCTACGATTTCCGGGCCGGATTGATCGTCGCCGTCACCATCCCGCTCGCGCTGCTGTTCGCGTTCATCTGTCTCGACATCCAGCACGCGTCGGCCAATCTGCTTTCCATCGGCGCGGTGGATTTCGGCATCCTCGTGGATGGGGCGGTGGTGATGGTGGAGAACATTTTCCGCCAGCTGGCGTTTCGCCGGGGAGGACCGCTCGACGTCATCGGCGTTATCAAGGAAGCCGCGGCGGAAGTGGATCGCCCGCTTTTCTACGCAGTGGCCGTGATCACGGTGAGTTTCCTGCCGATCTATGTGCTCTCGGGGCCGTCCGGCACCCTTTTCCGGCCGATGGCGGACACCATGGTGTTCGCGCTCATCGGTTCGCTCATCATCGCGCTCGTGCTGCTGCCGGTGTTGTGTTCCTGGGCGATGCGCGACGGCGTGCGCGAGCGCCGCAACGCCATCTTCGAAGCGATCAAGGGGTTCTACACCCAGGCCCTCGATTTCTGTCTGGTCAGTCCGTGGCTGACGACGCTCGCCTCCGCGGGCGTGCTCGCGGGTTCGCTGCTACTCATTCCCTTCATCGGCGCCGAATTCATGCCGCAGCTGGACGAAGGCGCGCTGTGGGTGCGCGCGACGATGCCCTACACCATCTCGTTCGACGAATCCGCGAAGATCACGCCGCAGATCCGCGCCATATTGAAATCCTTCCCCGAGGTCACGACCGTCGCGTCCGAGCTGGGCCGTCCCGACGACGGCACAGATTCGACCGGCTTCTTCAATGTCGAGTTCTATGTGGGCCTCAAACCCTATTCGACCTGGAACGGCGCCTATGCCAGCAAGGCCGAACTGATCGAGGCCATCAACAAAAAGCTCCAGGCTTTTCCCGGCATCATCTTCAACTACACCCAGCCGGCCGAAGACGCGGTGGACGAAGCGGAATCGGGCCTCAAAAGCGCGCTGGCCGTGAAGGTGTTCGGTCCCGACCTCGATACGCTCCAGCAGAAGGGCAAGGCGATCAAGCAGATCCTGGAGCGGGTGCGCGGCATCCGCGACGTGACGCTCGTGAAGGAACTGGGACAACCCAGTCTCGACATCAAGATCGACCGCGCCAAGATCGCCCGCTACGGCCTCAACGTCGACGACGTCAATGCGCTCATCCAGACCGCGATCGGCGGCGACGTCGCCACCGAAGTGGTGCAGCAGGAAAAGCAGTTCGATCTCGTCGTCCGCCTCGACCGGAAATATCGCGACACGCCGGAGGAGATCGCCGACATCCCGGTGGCGACGCCCGACGGACAGCAGATTCCGCTGAAGGAACTGGCCGATATCCAGGTGGAGAACGGCGCGTCATTCATCTACCGCCAGTACAATTCGCGCTATATCGGCGTGCAGTTCTCGGTGCAGGGCCGCGATCTGGCGGGTGCGGTGGGCGACGCGATCGACCAGGTCAAGGCGAAGGTCGTGGTACCCCAGGGCTATCGCGTGGACTGGGGCGGCGAATATACCGAATACACCGCCTCGCGCGCGCAGATGAATGTGATCTTGCCGCTGACGCTCTTCCTCATCTTCCTGCTCTTGTTCGCGCTCTACAGCAATTTCAAATTCCCGTTCATCACGGTGCTGGGCGTGCTGCTCTCGGCACCCGTGGGCGGGATCATTGCGCTCTGGATCACCGACACGCCGTTCTCCGCGTCGTCCGGCATTGGGTTTCTCGCGCTGTTCGGCGTCTCGGTGCAGACTGCGATCGTTTACATCTCCTATGTCAACGAGCTGCGCCGCGACGGCATGGACCTCCATGAGGCCATCAGGCACGGCGCGATCCTCAGGCTGCGTCCGATTATGATGACTGCTCTTGTGGCGGCGCTGGGCTTGCTGCCGGCAGCACTCGCCACGGGCGTGGGCACGGATTCGCAGCGGCCCTTCGCGCTCGTGATCGTGAGCGGACTTTTCTCGCGGCTCCTCATCAGCGTGTTCCTGATGCCTGCGCTTTACACGATTGTGGCGAGACCGGGGGACAGGCTGGAGGTGTGAGGGGTGGGCGCGGTCAGACCTGACAATTTCGTACGTGCATGTCCTTCTCTCCAGCATGAAAAAGTTGGAGGACTGGTCGATTCTTTCGTGCTGACAAACGCTCGCGAATGCTTATATTACGCGCAAGGAAGGAGAAGACTCAGTGAAAGTACAATACAAACTGCTAAAGCCGCGTAAGGTATCTGTGGCCAAGGAAGGGGTGAAGTCGTCCTCCGGTATCACCGTTACCGTTCGGCGGCTCGACGCGGATAGCAAAACTTTCTCGGACGATCTCCGGTATGTTTTTGAAAAGAATGTCGAGAAAGCGCGTCGTGACAACAAGAAACCGAGGCAAAAAAAAGGCTGACCGGCCGACGTTCTGGATATTTGCCGGCCCTAACGGATCAGGGAAAAGCACAGTTTATGAGACCGCGCAGATTGCCGAAATACGCGGAACAGTCTGGATCATAAACCCCGATCTTTTGACTGCCCGCATCGCGAATGTCGAACGGCGGCCAAATCCCAATCTGGAAGCAGTCAGGCGGATTGAGCGATGGTTGGAGGCTTCCATTCAGACGCATCAGACAATCGGCGTCGAGACAGTGCTTTCAACAGATAAATATCGACGGCTGGTTAGAGCCGCAAAGAAATTGAATTTCGAGATTCGGCTTATATACGTGATATTAAAGAACGCCGATTTGAACGTTGAACGTGTGAAACTGAGGGTGGCCAATGGCGGCCACGACGTTCCTGAGGAAAAGATACGCTCTCGCTACTATCGCTCTTTGAAGCAGCTGCCTTGGTTTCTGAAGGAGGCAGACCGTGCCACTCTTTATGACAACTCTGGCGCCAAGCCGAAGACAATCGCTCGCAAGGCAGATGGCATTCTGACGCTTGATCCGCGCGCGATGCCTGCAATTAAGAAGATTGCGGAGCATGTTCGGACGAAGGGAAAGCATTAGGCGATTTTTCGACTTAAATCTTCCGCCGCTGTCACGAAATTTTCCCGCTGTTCAGTGAAACAATCCAGCCAACCTCACTCCCCCGCCAGTGCCTTGAGTCTTTCGTGGTCCCTCGTGGGAATTTCGACCGCGAAGACCCAAGCGTTGCCGATGGACAGATAGAGCGAGGCGATTTCGGCGGGAATGAGCCAATAGGGTGCACCCTGCCAGCCGGCAACAAGCCACGCTCCGGCCATGACAGGCGAAAACGTTGCGACGATCGTCAGCATCGTGCGGAAACGGCGCGGGCCTTTCGATCCCAGCACATGGGATCGGTCGCATTCGGGAAAATTGCGCGCGAACACCGCGATCCCTCCGAACAGTGCCAGCCCTACGGCCATGAATTCCAACCCAAGCACCGTGGCTGACTGGCCCGGAACGACACCGAACAGGCCGATCAGCAACATTTCAAGTTGCAGGAACAATGCGGCGAAGGCGCGCGCGAGGTAGCCTGGCGCTTCCAGCGCATGTTGAAGGCTGATAGTCAGCCCAATGAACAGAAGCCCCGCCAGTGTTGCGCCCACTTCGGCCACCAATCCGAAGAAATCGTGCCAGACAAGAAGGTCGGAAGCGGTCATGCCGATCCTGATCGGCGACGCACGCACCGGAGTCGAAAGAGGCGGATGGGATCATGCTGCAAAATCTGCCTTCATGCATCCGGAGGTCGCGCGAGCATGGCGCCGGACAATCATGGATTCGATGGCGCCGTGGGGAATAAAATGGCCGGGTAGAGCGTCTTGTAGGCGACAGCAATCGCGCGGCGGCCAGCCGCCCAGAAGACGGGGGACATCCCATGAACACGACCATCACGAACCTCTTCGCCGGCGCCGCCATGGCCGCCCTGCTGGTGACGGCCGGTCTGGCCGGGCCGGTAGCGCCAACCAATCCCGCGCAGTTCCGGGCCTCGCACCTCCGGTCTTATCCCTATGGCCCGCACGCCAATCAGCAGGCGGGCCTCGGCAAGGTGCTCACCACAAAGGACGGCGGCCAGATCTTCGGCTTCGACATCGACCAGAACGGCGATGACGGCGTGCTGGCGAGCGCGGTGGTGGGCGGCACGGCCGTATCGGTGGAGACGTTCGACCAGGACACGGGCAAGATCACCAGCTCGTTCGCCACGAAGAACGGGGCGAAGAATTCCTACGGCGTCGACGGCATCGCCGCCGGCGACGTGGCGCTTGTCACCCATTACGTGACGCCCAAGGGCTCGATCTACGCCAAGCGGGTTTATGCGACGATGGACCCGGTGACGGCGGACGCCTTCACCGGCGCGTGGACGTCTCCCGTAAAAGACATCGAAGTCGAGGAATTGGCGGAGAACCAGTCCACGACGACCAGCGTGCTCTTCGCCATCGAACTCCAGAAGCAGGATGACCCGATCCTTGTCGTCACAAATATCGCGGCCAACACGGTGAGCAAGACAATCAAGCTCAACCCCAATCTCTTCGCCCTGGGCAACGGTCCGCAACTGGGGCAATACATTGCGGCGAACGAAGCGTTCATCGCCGAATCCCCCGATTACGGCGCCGTGGGCGGCGACCCGCCGATCAACTTCACGTTCGATCTCGCGACCGGCAAATCCAGGCAATTCAACGGCTACAACAATGGCCCGTTCCACGCCGGCGACGTGAACGGGGCGGCGGTCGATCCCAATACGGGCATCGCCGCGACCGATACGGAGTTGAACGCGCAGGTCGAGCTCTACGACATGAACGCGCAGAAGGGGATCACTTTCGTACAGCTGCCCTGCACGAGCAACACCGCCCAGCTCAACAGCGGCTCAGGGATCGCGGTGGACCCGGTGAACAAATTGTTCCTCGTCACCGAGACCTATAATGCGTGCGGCAGCGGCAGCGCTCTCATCGTCTATGACGAAGCGGGCAATCTCATCGAGACGATCACGGGCTTCAATTTCGGCATCGGCGAGCCAGCGCCGGCGCTCAATCCCTCAAAGCGCATGGGCTGGGCATTCAGCGGCCCGGGCGGTGTGTCGCAACTGCAGCAGTTCTTCTATTGAGCGGCGATCAATACGCCGCGCGAAAGGCGGGAAACTCGCATGAGCACGACCAATCTGTTCACAGGCATCGCCGTGGTCGCTTTGCTGGTCACGGCCGGCATGGCGGAACCCGCCACACCGCTCCGGGCTTCGCATCTGAGGTCCTATCCCTATGGTCCGTATGCCAATGCGCGGGCAGGCCTCGGCAAGGTGCTCACCACCAAGGACGGCGGCCAGATCTATGGCTTCGACATCAACCAGAACGGCGATGACGGCGTGCTCGCCAGCGCGCAGACCATCGACGATCAGGGCGATTTGCTCGTTTCAATGGAAAGTTTCGACCAGGATACGGGCAAGATCACCAGCCTGTTCGCGAAGTACAAAGGCCTGCGCAATTCCTATGGCGTCGACGGAATTTTTGCCGGCGACGTGGCGCTCGTCACCCATTTCGTGACGCCCAAGGGCACGATCTACGCCAAGCGGTTCTACGATGAGATGAACCCGGTGACGGCAAAAAAATTCACCGGGCCCTGGACCTCGCCCATCAACGACATCGACATCGAGCAATGGGCCGAGAACCAGACGACGACGACCGGCGTCGTCTTCGCCATCGAGCTGAAAAAGCAGGATAACCCGATCCTCGTCGTCACCGATGTGGCCGCCAACACGGTGAGCAACACGATCAAGCTCAACCCCAATCTGCTCAGCCTGGGTAATGGACCGCAGCTCGGACAATACACGGCGGCGAACGAGGCGATCCTGGCGGCCTCGCCCGACGGCGGTGCGGTCGGCGGCTCTCCGCCCGTCAATGTGATTGTCGATCTGAAGACGGGCAAGACGAAACAATTCAACGGCTACAATAACGGCTTCTATCACGCCGGCGATGTGAACGGGGAAGCGGTGGATCCCAACACTGGCGTATCCGTGACGGACACGGAGCTGAACGCGCAGGTCGAATTCTACGATATGAACCTGCACGGGCGACACCGACCAGATCAACAGCGGCTCGGGCATCGCGGTGGACCCGGTCAACAAGCTCTTCCTCGTCACCGAGACCTACAATGCGTGCGGCAGCGGCAGCGCGCTGGTGGTCTACGACGAAGCGGGCAATTTGATCGAGACGATCACGGGCTTCAATTTCGCCCTCGGCGAGCCTGCGCCGGTGCTCAATCCTTCAAAGCGCATGGGCTGGCTGTTCTGCGGCCCCGGCGGGTTCTCGCAGCTTCAGCAGTTCTTCTACTGAGCGACGGCGTCACGGCGGTGGGAGGGTTCTTCACCCTCCGAGAGAGCCCCTGGCGCTCTCAATCGGAGGATGTGCTTTTGCAGAAGCGCAATGATCGTGCGCGTGTTTCTGTGGATTGTAAAGCTGCTTTGCAGACCGTTCTTTCTTTTTGGTTACCAAATGGTATCGTTTTATACCCGTTGGGAATCCCACTTGCGGGTGTAGCGACGAACTTCGCGCCCTGGCTCTCAGGGCGCGGAGTCGCTCCCCAAAACCACAGAATTTCTCCGCTTGACTCGGTTGATCAAACGTACTACCAATTTGGTTATAACGGCGCTTTGCGTCAACCGTTTTCTGCGAAAATCAGGTGCAGGCTGCGACCCGCAACGGTTTCGCCGCATGCGCGGAGATGCCGAGATATGCAACTTGTGAGAGAAGTTTGCGCAGGAGAAATGCTCGCCCGCCGCTCCTGTTATTCCCTGTTATTTTTATTCCCTGTTAAATTCCCTGCTAGCAGGGAATTCGATCTCGGAACGTTCCGCCGCGAAATTCCCTGTTCGGTGGACCGTGATCAGGAGGCCGCCTGGCGCGGCGCTTCGTCGGACGCATCGTCCAGGGTCATTCCCTGGTCGAGGCCGAAATCCTTGAGCTTGCGATAAAGGGTCGAGCGCCCGATGCCCAGCCGGCGCGCGACTTCCGACATGTGGCCGTCATAGTGCGAGATCGCCATGCGGATCATTTCGGATTCGATTTCTTCGAGCCGGCGCATATGGCCCGCGCCATCGATCGCGGCCACTGCCGGCAGAGGCGGTGAGGGCGCCGCGAGCATCTCGGGCATGGGTACATGATTTGTGTGCTGACTCGCCTGCATGGGCGGCGGCGCGCTCACCATCACGGGTTTGCGCTGGCGTGCCTCGACGCCCATCGCGGCTGCAATCTGCGGAAAGTCGCAAACGTCGAGCGTAGCTTCGTCGCAGAGCACGACGGCGCGAAAGATCGTGTTCTCGAGCTGGCGCACATTGCCCGGCCAGTCGAAAGCCTCGATGAGATCCGTCGCTTCCCGCGTCATTCCCGCGACGGGTTTACTCTCCTCGGCGGCGAACCGCGCGATGAAATGCTGCGCAAGTTTAGGGATGTCTTCGCGGCGTTGCCGGAGCGCCGGAATGTAAACGGGAAACACGTTGAGGCGATAATAGAGATCCTCGCGGAACAGGCCGTCGCGAGTGCGCTCCGCCAGATCGCGGTTCGTGGCGGAAATGATCCGCACATCGACCTTAACGGGGCGTTTGGAGCCGACGGGATCGATTTCGCCCTGTTGCAGCGCCCGTAGGAGTTTCACCTGCATGTCGAGCCGCAATTCGCCGATTTCGTCGAGAAAAAGCGTGCCCCCGTCCGCTTCCTGGAATTTTCCCAGATGTTTGTCGGTGGCGCCCGTGAACGAGCCTTTCTCGTGCCCGAACAGAATGGATTCGATAAGATTTTCCGGAATGGCGCCGCAATTCACGGTGACAAAAGGCCGGCCTGCGCGATCGGACGAGCCCTGGATGGCTCGCGCAATCAATTCCTTGCCGACGCCGGATTCGCCTTCGATCAGGATGGGAATGTTCGATTGCGCCGCGCGCTGGCCAAGGCGAATGACCTGGCGCATTTCCGCGCTCTTGCCGATCAGGTCGTCGAAGCTGAGACGGTTGTCGGCCTTTTTCTTCAGGCGCGTCACTTCGCCTGTCAATGTGCCGATCTTGAGCGCGTTACGAATGGAGACGCCGATCCGCTCGGGGCTTGCGGGTTTCACCAGAAAATCGCTCGCACCCGCCCGCATCGCTTCCACGGCCGAATCGATGCCGCCCTTTGCGGTCAACACGATCACAGGCATTTCCGCATGGCTGACGCGCAATCTCGCGAGAACGCCCAGGCCATCGATGTCCGGCATCACGAGATCGAGCAGGACCAGAGAAATCTGTGCGCCGCGCGGACCGTTCAGCAGTTCTATTGCCGGCGCGCCGCCGGGTGCGGTCATGGCCATCATGCCGGCGCGCGTGATCGCGGCTTCGAGCAGCCGGCGCTGAACGGGATCGTCGTCGACAATGAGGATGGTTTGCTGCATGGGGTTCTTTCCTGTGGGGTGAGATTGACCGGGAAAGGTAAAAACGGGCTTAAAAGTCCCGCTTTGCGACATAGAGGCAGGAACGGCGATAGACATGCGGGCGAAACCGGTCGCACGTCGGATTTGGTGAACAAGAAATGAATCCGCAGAATATGTTTACCCATGGCTGAAGGCGACCGCGAAGACGGCTTTGCGCGCCGGCTGACGCGTTTCGCACGCGTATCGGCGGGACTCACGGGCGTGGTTGCGCGCGGCGCAGGACGCGCGCTCTCCGGAACGCGCGTCATCAGCGAACAGAACGCGGTGGATTTGACTTCGGTGTTGGGCAATCTGCGCG
>Ga0302325_10020558_pt1 | contig 13836 bp, 17 predicted proteins | sample Palsa_T0_2_FD_201948 | JGI IMG/M metagenome (GOLD analysis project Ga0302325, IMG submission 201948) | Peat permafrost microbial communities from Stordalen Mire near Abisko, Sweden - Palsa_T0_2 | ecosystem: Environmental > Terrestrial > Soil > Palsa > Peat permafrost | place: Sweden: Abisko... | reverse complement strand
CGGCGAGCGGGTTGGCGCTGGTGTCGGCCTTGACGCCGACGTCGATGATTTTCAGCGGATAGCCGAAGCGGCGCGCGAGCACGCTGATAGCGGCGCCGCCGGCGGCGATGTTGCGGAGCATCTCGGCTGTGACTTCCTGCGGGAATGCGCTGACGCCCTCGGCGGCGACGCCGTGGTCGGCGACGAAGACGGCGATAGCGCCGCGGCCGCGTTTCACGGATTCATCGTGGCGGATTGCGGCGTAGCGGCGCACGAGTTCTTCGAGTTGGCCGAGGCTGCCGGGCGGCTTGGTCAAGGAGTTGAGCCGCGCGTCGGCAGCCCATGCCGCTTCGTTGTCGAGCGGAAGAATCGAGGCGATGGTCTGGCTGAGTAATGACATGCCGCGTGATCGCATCACGAGACGCATCGGCACACAAGCGTGCGCGCGGGGTTGGGCGGCGGTGCGAAGAACCTAACTCCTAACCCCTTCCGGCGCGGGAAGGGGGACCGGATACGCGAGACGCGGGCTGTGGTGCGTGGTCGGCGGTCTGAAAAAATCTCATCCCAATTCGGGTGCCTGGCGGCGGTTCGGTGCGAAAACCTTACTGTCTGCGAGGTGATCGAATTGGCATCCGCTATGCACGAGATAGGGGTGAGAGGTGAACGTCATGAAAAGGAGAATAGTGACCGTTTTTCAGGCCGTGGTGATGCTGATTGCGATGTCCGCGGCTGCGGGATGTTTTGTGGGATATCACGGTGGCGGAGGATGGGATCATAACCATGCCGGATGGCATGAGCATTAAAGTGTAGTTCGATGAGCGGTTCGCCGATGGCGATTGGGATCTCGGTGGAAGCCGGCGCCCTCACCCGGCGCGCCTGAGGGCGCGCCGATCTCTCCCGAAGGGAGAGGTGAGATCCGGATTCTTCGCTTCGGTCTGGGATGACACGGAGCGCTGCGCGCGAACCGCAAAAACTTGTCGATTAGATCTTCGAGGGGTTGCTGAGGCTGAAGAACCTAACCCCTTCCCGGGCGGGAAGGGGGACCGGATGGGGAGGGGCGGGCACGGCGGCCCGCCCCACACTGCGTGTTTTTCAGGCTGCGGCTTTTTTTGCTGCTGCCAGGGCTGCTTCGAAGTTTGGCTGCTCGGCTATTTCCTTGACGTATTCGACGTAGGTTACGTTGTCGTTTTTGTCGACTACGAAAACGCATCGGGCGAGCAGATGCAGTTCCTTGATCAGCGCGCCGTATTCGGTGCCGAAACTTGCGGTGCGCCAATCGCTCAGGGTCGTCACCTTGTCCACGCCCGCCGCGCCACACCATCGGGCCTGGGCGAACGGGAGATCCATCGAGACGCTTAGAATCTGAACGTCGCCGGGAAGGTTGGCGGCTTCGACGTTGAAGCGGCGGGTCTCGGCGTCGCATACGGGAGTGTCGAGCGACGGGATGGTCGTGATGATTTTGACTTTGCCCTTGAACTGATCGAGGGTGGCAGGGGCCATGCCTTTGCCGACTACGTTGAAGTTGGGTGCTTTCTGACCGACCTTGATTTCGGGGCCGACCAGGGTCATCGGGTTTCCCCGCATCGTAACGGCGCCTTTGCGTTCTTCCGCCATGAGCGAATTCTCCTTGATTGTGAAAAATTGAAAATGATTCCCGGACCACGAGAGATTAGCGGCGTCGGGGTTGGACTGTAAAGGAGATTGTCGGCGACTACAGGGCTTTCACTATCAACCAGATCAGGCTGCACAGGACCAGCGTCGCGTTGATTGCGGCGGTGGCGACTGCGCCGGTGGCGCGCTTGCCGGCGGCGCTGATGTAACCCTGGGCGTAGACGATGCGGGCAATCACGAACAGCAAGCCGAGGATTACGCCGAGGTGATAGTTGATGGTCAGGGAGAATATCCAAACGGCGGGGATGAAGACGATCAGATGCTCGAGCGTGTTGACGTGCACGCGGAAGATGCGTTCGAAGTCGGGATTGCCGGTGGTGGCAGGGGCCTCGACGCCGTAGGTGCCGCGCGCCCTTCCGACCATCACGCCGAGAACAGTGTATTCGAGCAGCGCCAGAAGAGTGACAATGCCGAGTTCGTGAAATCCGTCCATTTAGATCGTGCCTCCGCTTTGGATGAAGGTACTCGCGCGGGTGGAAAAGAGCGAGATCAAAAGAAGCTAAGCGGTGAAGAAGATGGGAGAGCGAGGACGCGGAACCTAACCCCTTCCCGCGCGGGAAGGGGGACCGGAAATTCAATAGAGGGAAGGCGGGCACGGCGGCCCGTCCCACTACGCGGGACCGGAGAATTTTTTTTGGCGGTTGGCTTCCTGGGCGTCGGCGGCTTCGCGCGAGGGGCGCTCGGGCATCCATCCTTTGGTGTAGTCGATTTGTTCCCATGAGCGATCGTTTGCGTTCCAGACGTAGGGCAACTCGACGATCGTTGCGGGCGCCGTGATCGTTTCGAACGCGCGCATCGCGTCCGTGATGATTTGGCGCTGGAGCTCGGGTTGATCGGGCGGACCGGTCTGATGGCCCAGTGGAAAATTTACGAACACGGCGCGCGGCGGCTTGACCGAGCGGGTGATGTCGAGCGCCGAGGTCATGCTGAGCGTTGGGATTCCCGCAGCTTCAACTGCGCGCGCTATCAGTCCAACGGACTGATGGCATACGGGTCATGCGGGGACGAGGAAAAATGCGTCGGCGTGGGCGCGCTTGAGCTCGTTGACAATTTGTGGAGCGAGATCGTCGCGGACTTTGCGGGCCGAATAAATTCCGCCCATGAAGCTGAAGGCGGGATCGACAAGTTGACCGATGACGCCGGCGGCTGCCAGATCGCGCATCCTGGCGAGCGGGAAGACGCAGTTGGCGTCGCGCTCAGCGTCGCGAGTCGGATAGCCGAAGTGCCAGACGCTGAGATCGCCGGGGTGCGCGTCAAGCGGGATGCGTCGATAGGACGCGTCCTCGTGATGGAAGCGCGGCTGGTCGCGATACATGATGCCGCCCGAGCTGATCATCGCGATTCTGGATTCGGCGATGGGCCTGGTGAGCGGCGTAAACGGAGCAGAATCGTTCTCGACCCATCGGTAGGGAATAAAATCGTCGTAGAGAGCGCGCGTGCGCGCAATGTATTCGATCGGCATGAGGGTGTCCCAAGCAGTTTACGACGCAGGGATACGAGCCGGCAAATGGGATTTGAATGCGGTGGAAGGTCAGATTCGCAGAATGGACGTTCGGATTGGTCGAATATTCATTGTGCGAGAGGGATTTGGAGCGTCAAGGCGTCAGGTCATAAACAGGCATAATGCACGCCTCTAATGTGGCTCTAAGCTGCATGATAGTGAAAGATGCGACAGGTACGAACGGATGCGTCTAATACGCGTTTAAGAAGAGCATTGACTCATGCCCTGTTTTTCTGCGATGAATGAACGCGCAAGTGTCCCGGGGGGGACCGCGACGAGATTCCGCGTTCCCGATTTGGGCGAGGCAGGCCAGGAGCCGTTTTCTGGCGCGAGTTTCTAGGGAGGGACGGTAATGCACGTATTACTAAGGCATGCGCGACGCGTGATGCTGTGCGCCGCGGTGGGGGCGCTGCTTTTAGCTGGAGTTGCACACGCTGGTGATGACGAGATCCTCTCGATCTGCATAGCGGCAAAAACCAAGCAGATCGTTTCGATCAACGGTACTTGCACGTCACCTAACCGCGCCATCACGTGGAATGAATTCGGAGTAACGGGACCCAGTGGACCGCAAGGCCCGCTGGGCCAGCAGGGACCGGTAGGACCGACAGGACCGTCGGGAGTCACGGGGCCGCAGGGACCGGCAGGGCCGGCAGGTGCGATCGGACCGGTTGGACTGGTGGGAGCCACCGGTCCGATAGGTCCGGCTGGAGAAACGGGACAACAAGGACCGCAGGGGCCGACTGGTCCGACGGGCGCGACCGGAGCGACGGGGCCGACAGGCGCATCGGGAGTTAACGGCGTCAATGGGGTGCAGTTCTACACATTGAGCGGCGGTGACATGGGCAGCAACGCGGTGCTGCTGTACGGATTCACGAACGAATTGGCGGGGACGGACTTTACCGGTCTGGGTGAAGGGACCAACCCGATTTATTACGGCCCGGGCAACGGCGCTGATATCGAGCTGGAAAGCGAAGCGGTGCCGATAGACGCTTCGACCGAGACTCAACTTTGGGTGCAGGCCAAGAATGCACCGGGAGCGGGCCAGACCTACACGTTCCAGCTTTGTGTGAACAGCGATTGCACCTCGTCGCCGGTTCACTGCTTCATCGATCTCGGTGACCTGAGTACCTGCAACGACCTGGTTGATACCCAGGTTTTTGCCGCAGGCGACACGATCGCGCTCAAAGCCACAGCAACCGATGGAGCGGCTCCGACGGAAGTATCGTGGACGGTGGTGATGCACCAGACTGGCGGCGATTTACCGACACCCAGTGCGACACCGACGCCGCCGATTTGAACGGTTGCATAGGGGAGGCGGGCAAATGCTGAGTACGCGAATGGTAACAGTCAGGGAGGGGACGAGAATGCCTCAATCTTTCAGGAACGCGTGGCGCTGGCTCATCGGAGCGTCGGCGGCTGCGATTTTAATAGCGAGCATATCGCCGGCGGCAAATGCACAAACCCCGGACACCGAGATCATCTCGATCTGCGTGGCGAGGAACGGCAAGATAACCGGGGTAAACGTCCCGTGCAGAAATAAAAACTTCAAGTTAACATGGAACATCCCCGGAGCGCCGGGTCCGCTGGGCGCGCCAGGTCTGACGGGTCCGACGGGTCCCTCGGGGGCGGCGGGTCCGACGGGCGAGCAGGGCGCGGTTGGTCCGGTGGGGCCGTCGGGTCCGATGGGTTCGACGGGTTTGACTGGTCCAGACGGCGTGATGGGCGAGATAGGGCCTACAGGGCCGACTGGAAACGTTGGCTTTACGGGACCGTCCGGACCCACGGGTGCGATTGGACCGACAGGACCTTCGGGCACGCCGTCCTTTCCAGTGGGTTCGAATGACAACGTAGAAATTCTGAGCGGCGGAACGCTGGGCGGAGTCGTCGGTGGGGCCGCAAGCATCAAGCTAAGTGACTCGACCGGATTCGATGGATTGCCGACCTCGCCAATATACCTGGGACCAGGAAATGGTGCGTCGGGCGATGGCATTACGTTTCCCTTCGGGCCGACGTCGTCTCCAGTGCCGACCGCCAACCCGCAGACAAGCGTACAGGTACCGGTTCCGGGCGGCACGGCTTTCAATATGCTGGTTTCGATCGCGCCCACGGACGCAGGTCCGGCCGGCGCTCAATACACCTTCGTGATCTGCAATGGCGCGGACTGCGATACGACATCGAATCCATTTTGCACAATTACGGGAGCGGCATCGTTCTGCACGACCCCCGCGGGAAGTTCTCTGGATTTCCTGCCGGGGGACACAATCTCGATTCAGGCCTTCAACTCCACAACAGCGGCTGTGGTGACCAACTTGTCGGACGTGAGATGGTCGATGGATTTTGCGATCGGCCCGTCTGATGCGTTCTGATCCGGGGATGCGAGGAGGAGAAGAGCAATGAAATTGCGATCGGAATGCAGCAGGGCCGTAGGGCAAAAGAAAATGGAGGGCGTCAACATGCCTGCTTCCTTGAAATTGGCGCGGCGCTGGCTGGTTGGTGCGACCGCCGCTGCGATAGTGAGTCTGATTGCGCTCCCGGGCATAGGCCGCGCGGAAAATATCGAGATTTGTGTCAACACGAGCGACGGCAAAATCGAGGGCATCAATCTTGGTATCGGCGCATGCGGTGCCGGTCTGGAGGAGCTCGATTGGGTGACCACCGGTCCGGTAGGACCCATGGGACCCACGGGAGTAACGGGAGACGCGGGGCCGGCAGGGACGCAGGGGCCGATGGGTCTTGCAGGGCCGTCGGGTCCGTCCGGGGCACAAGGGGCGGCGGGACCGCAAGGTCCTCAAGGCGTTGCCGGGCCAACGGGACCTACCGGGCCGGCAGGATTTATGGGTGAGAACGGAGTGCGCGGTCCGACAGGACTTGTGGGTCTGGCGGGACCGACGGGAGCGTCCGGTGTGCCCGGAATCGCAGAGTTGAATATATCCGTCTTCACCGGCGGATCGCTGGGCGGGCTTGGCACTCCGGCTGGAAAAGCCTTCAACGTCGGTTTGTCCGGACTCAACAGTGTAGGGACGCCAGGTAGCATTCTCATCATGGGACCGGGGGACGGTGCGGATACCTCGCAGGCGACCGAAGTGCCGATGTCTGAGGCAGGCACGGCGGAGCGCTTGTTCGTCGGTGTGGATGCCGATCCAGGCACTCAGGCGAACGACGGAATTCCCAGCTCGTTCTTTTTCTTTCTGTGCGATGGTCAGTTTACTGGCCCGGGCAGCCCGAATTGCTCCGTCAGCTGCGTCATCACTGCACCGGACACGTCGTGCAGCGATCTGGTGGATACGCAGCCGTTTGCGCAGGGAGATGAGATGAGCCTGTGGGCATACTCGGATTACTTCGAGGCGAATCAGGCACACGTGAAGTGGTCGGTGACCTACGACCACGGCCTGGCGATTATCGTGCCGTCCGGCCTTTAAGAACTGCTGAACCGTGAAGCTGAAAGCCCCCGGGTAACTCCGGGGGTTTTCTTTTTTTGGGCCTCTTTTTTCTGCGGAACGAAGGCGCGGCTAACTATTTGAAACGCGGCAGGACTTCCGCGCCGAACCGCTCAAGCGAGCGCCGCACCTTGGCAGGATCGAGACCCGGCAATTGCGTGACGACGATCAGTTCGGTCATCGGGGTGGAGGCGAGTATCTCGTCGAGCCGCGCAGCGACTTCGGCGGCAGTGCCCAGGACGCTGGTGCGTCTAAGGCGTTCGGGGTCGGGACGAATCAGCACTTTGCTCTGGTCGGTGGTGCCGGCCGCGGCTGAGAGCCATTTGCCGTAAAGCTCGGCCTGGTACATGAGCGCGTCGCGAGTGTCGCGCCACGCCTGATCTCCGCTGTCGGCGATGTAAACCACGCGGTTACTGACGATGCTGTAGTCGGCGGGATCCTTGCCGGCAGCGTTGAGCGCGTCGAGATAGATGGCGATTTCCCTGCGCCCGCCGACGCACGCAAACCCCATCTCGAGTTCTGCGGCGCGACGAATCGATTTTGCGGCGCCTGCGCCCCACAGCAATTCAGGATGCGGCTGACTTACGGGTCGCGGCAGCACGCGCACGTCGCGGAACTTGAAATATTTGCCGTCGAAACTGAAGCGCTCGCCGGTCCATGCGCGTTTGAGAATTTCGATGGTCTCGAGCGTACGGCCCAGCCGTTGAGCGCGCGGCACTTCGAAGCCTTCGAACTCCTCGGCCCGGTAACCGAGGCCGATACCGAGACGCAGCCTGCCTCCCGAGACAACGTCGACGAATGCGGCGTCCTCGGCGAGTCTCAAGGGATGGAAAAACGGCGCCAGCAGAACGTAAGTGCCGATAGTGACGCGGGTCGTGCGCGCCGCGATCGCAGCAGCCGCAGGCAGCATAGCGGGCAAGTAACCGTCGTCGGTGAAATGATGCTCGGTGAGCCAGATGGAATCAAAGCCGAGTTGCTCGGCAGCCTCAACCTGCGCCAGTGATTCGCGATAGAGATCGCGAAACGAGAGCGGCGATCCGGGAGGATTGCGGAAATCAAGCTGATAGCCGACTTTCACCTTGCGCATGGTTTACCTCAACGTGCGGAGAGGCCGCCGTCGACGATCAATTCCGTGGCGGTGATGTAGGAGGCGTCGTCGGAGAGCAGAAAGACGATGGCGTTGGCGATTTCCCAGGGCGTGCCTTGACGGCGCAGCGGGATTCGCGGGGCGACGGTACTTTCGCGATCGCCGACGAGGCGGCGCACCATCGAGGAGTCGATGAGGCCGGGCAGGATCGTGTTGACGCGAATGTTGTCGCGCGCGTGCGAGACGGCGGCCGAGCGCGAGAGTCCGAGCAGCGCGGCCTTGGTCGCTTCGTAGGAAATCTGCGAGTTGGAGCGCAAAGCGGCGAGCGAAGATACGTTGACGATCGCGCCGCCGCCGGCCTTCGCGATCTCGGGCACCGCGTAGCGCATCATCAGGAAGTGGCTGCGCAGATTGACGGCGAGCATCTTGTCGAAATTCTCGGTCGAGGTCTTGAGCAAGTTGCCGCCGACGGCGATGCCGACGTTGTTGACGAGCAGATGAATCGCGGAGAACGCGCGCATGGTGGCTTCGACGGCGCCGCGGCATTGATCTTCGATGCTCACGTCGGCGGCTACCGCCTCGGCGCGGCCGCCCTCTTCGCGAATCGCGGCGGCGGTCTGCTGCGCGAGCTCGAGCGAGCGATCGGCGACCATCACGGACGCGCCCTCGCGCGCGCACATTATTGCGGTCGCGCGGCCGTTGCCGATCGAGAGTTTATCGCCCGCTTTCGCCGGTCCGTCCGCGCCGCCGCCGACAATCAACGCCACCTTGCCCGTGAGACGAGCCATGATTTTACCTCCTGAGGATCGACTGGTTCACCCGCGTGCAAAGCGTGCGTCATTTGGCCTCTTCGTCGGGTTCAAGGCAGAAACATCCGGGACGCATAAATCCCACGCACTTGAAGCCCGGGCCTTGCTGCTGACAATCGGGTTTCTTGCTCTGGGTGTGCAGGAAAGTGCAAGTTTCGGTGCCCGTCTCTTCGCATTCGAGTTTGTCGCAGTCGGGCTTGGCGTTCGCTATCTTCGCCGCCAGGTCGTTGTCGTAAGCGGTCTGCGCGTTCGGCAAGGTGTCGCCGACGCCTTTGATCCGCACCCGCTTGAAGAACCGGTTCGGACACTTCGCCGCGGAGTGCGCGATCGAAGCGGACGACGCGAGGCCCGCGATAGCGAGCACGAGAGCCAGCGTCCGAAGCGTCAGAGCACGGCGGGCCTTCATGTCAGTCACCCCCTATGTCCAAGTCAGACCGCGGCGGGTCGGGCCGTTGGGAAGCGCCGAACGTATTGCAGGAAGCGTGCGAGTGCGCGGTCGGCGTCGATGAGCAGGCCGTCGTGAAACCGGATGGTCTTCATGATCGGCTCGTCTTCCTGGATGAGGCGGCGGAAAAACGCCTCGCCGATTTGGAGTCGCTGCTCACGCTCGGCGTCGCTGCCCTCGGACTTCGGCGTCGCGGTGACGGACCATCCGTGAGTGCGGCCATCGGGCGTCGGCGTTCCGGTGGCCATCGAGAGGATCGCCATGCCGTTGAGGCGCCCAGCGAGCGCGATCGTGTTGGTTCCGGTAACGCGGATGCGCTGATCGAAAATGCCGAGATTGGGATCCTCGAAGCGCACGTCATACTGGATGCGATAGTCGCCGACCTCGATCGCGTCGGGGTCGCATTCGATCTTGAGACCGTGCAGAACGCGCAGATGCTGAAAGTCCATCGAGTTGGTGAATGGCACCCACGGTTCGACCGGCAGATCGAAGGCCTCTGCCGTGCGGACGTCGAGATCGGGCTCGGCGTAATCGACAAATTCGGGAACGTCGAACAACGGCTTGATTCCGTTGAACGCCCAGATCAGTCCCCACTTTTCGGCGGTAGGATATTTGAACATCTTTGCGGCCCTGGGAATTTTCTCCGATGCCGGAATTTTTGTGCATCCGCCGTCCGGGCCGTATTGCCAATGATGGAAGGCGCATTGGATGTCGTTGCCTACAACCTTGCCCATGCCGAGGTCGGCGCCGAGGTGGCGGCAGTAGGCGTTCATCACGACAGCCTGGCCGTTCTCGGTGCGATAGGCGATCGCACGGCCGTCGAGAAAGTCGCGGCCAATCACTTCGCCGGCGCGGACTTCGTCGGAGCGCGCGATTGCGTACCACGACTGATGGAATCCGGCCGGCGTTTCGGCGCGGCCACCGGTGCGAGGTTTTGAAGTGCGGGCGCCGTGCGCGCGCGGGATTGCAGTGGTAGATGCCATCGTGGAGGCCTCCAATAATCAGTTGCGCACGCAGCGATCAGGCGGCTGCGGATTCTGTGTCGAACTTCGGAAGCTGGATGAAGAACAACACGCAGTCTTCGACGACTTCGATTTCGCGGCCGGTGTCGGCGGGATCGACGCGGAAGGCCGTGTGAGTATCGAGCACTTCGCCCGAGGTGACGTCGCGAATCGCACCGCGCTCGACGAACAGCAGCTCGGGCGCGCGATGCCTGTCGACCTTGTGGCGGGCGCCGCGCGTGGCGCGAATCTCGCCGATGTTCAGCGCGCGTTCGCCGAAGGTGCCCATATGCTTCAGCTCGAAGCCGGGATCGTGCGTCGCCAGCCAGCCGAAGCCATCGGGATATATAATGATGGGCTCCTCGTAGCGCGGCGGCGGATACTCGACGGCGCGACCGTTGACGTGCTCCCAAATCGCTTCATAGCCGTCCTTGCGAACAACGCGGCCGTCCGGGCTCTGGCGCGTGAAGACGCCGCCGTCGAATTGCCCGAGGTCGGACAATTTCTGATAACCGCGATTCAACTGCTGATAGCTCATGAAGCCGTAACCGGCCGAGCCGCCCATCTGGAGCAACAGCACGATGGACTTGCTGGTGTCGGCTTGCGGGCCATAGAAAGTTCCTTCGGGAAAATAGCCGACGGTGCCGGCCTTCAAATCCTTGCCGGGCGCGTAGTTCATCGCGCCTTCGAGGCATAGCCGCACCTGATCGAAGTTGTGGCGATGGCGCGGCGTGTAGTAGTCGCCGGCCGTTCGCACGATACTCAGTTCGAAATTATCGGGCGTGCCGGGCGTGCCCTGGAGCAGGCGTTTGAAATCGATTCCGCCCGAACGATGCCCCGAAACCTCGCCCCATTCAACCTCGGCAGCATGTATCGTTTGCATAAGCTGCGATTAGCGCGGGCGTATGCGCCCCGTCAAGGATTATGATGCGTCCGGCGCGGGATGGTGTTCCTTCAGGATGGCGCCGCAGGCCGCCACTGCCGCCAGGATGCCGTCGGCGACGTGTCCGGCTTTTACCCTCGCGAGAAAGTCGCTCACGATTTTGTCCCAAGTGCCGTCCGGGACCATCGAGTGGACGCCGCGATCAGCAATGACTTCGACGTAGCGCTCACCGAGAGAAACGAAAATCAGAACGAGCTTCCGATGCGACTCGTGGGTTACGTGTGCAGCGAATTCCCAGTGCGCGAGTTGGCGCGCATAGCTTTGCCGGGTGCGCCTGGGTACGAGTGCGATCCGGATGGGAAGCCAATCGAACAGTAGCGTGAGTACGATCGTCGCGGGCACCTGGATGAGGACCGCGGCTCGTAAGCCGAGTCCCGGCCGAACCGCCGAGACTATAGCGACGATAACAAGCGCGCCCACCTGTCCCCACACCAGCGGATACAGCGAATAGCGATCGCTCGCCGGAACAACCACGACCGCGAGGTGCGCGGCGGTATGCTGCTCGATCACGGCGATCGCGCCGTCGATGCGTGCGCGTTCTTCTTGGGTTAGCGATCCAGCCACTGTCACCAGCTTCCCGAGGCGCCGCCGCCGCCGAATGATCCACCGCCGCCCGAGAAGCCGCCCCCGCCGCCGCCGCCGCCGAAACCGCCGCCATAGTAGGTTCCAGGTCCTCCTCCCATGCGGCGGTTGAAGTCCTTGCTGCCACCCAGAATCCTCCTGGCAATCAAGATTAATAGCAGCAGGAAGAAGAGGGTGAACAAGCCGAGTGCGCTGTTGCTTGAATCGACGGATGCGACCGGCTCTGAGGCAGGTTCGGCGCTGCTGCTTTCGTTGTCGCCGAGCACGCGCAGTATCGACGTAGTGCCTGCTACGATTCCGCCGTTGAAGTCGCCGCGTTTGAAGTTTGGCAGGACGTCGCTGTTGATTATTGTGCTGCAGATGGCGTCAGTGAGGGTTCCTTCGAGGCCGTAGCCGACCTCGATGCGAACCTTGTGCTCCTTGGGCGCGACTATCAGCAGTGCGCCGGTGTTCTTGCCTTTCTGCCCGATGCCCCAATAGCGGCCGAGCTGATAGCCGTAGTCCTCGATCGTGTAACCCTGCAGCGAGTCGAGCGTGACGACCACGACTTGCTGGCCGGTTGCGCGCTCATGCGCGGCGAGCATGTCGGTGAGTTCGCTCTGCGTGGAAGCGGAAAGAATTCCGGCGTCATCGACGACCCTGCCGGTGAGCGCTGGAAATTTTGGACCATCGGCCAGAGCCGGTGACGCTGCGATCAGCAAAAGAACGAACAGCGCACTCGCCGCACGAATCACACTGTTCGCGCGTGCGCGACCGCGCATCAGAATTTGACCTGTGGCACCTGTTGGGCTTGGTCGGAGATGGTGAAAGTCTCGCGGACCTTCATGTCGGGGTAAAGGATCGATGCGATCCAGCGGCCCGGAATGGTCCTCAGCTCCGTGTTGTAGTCCTGCACCGCGAGAATGTAGTCGCGACGCGCCACGGCGATGCGATTTTCGGTGCCTTCGAGCTGTGACTGAAGCGCAAGGAAATTTTGATTCGACTTGAGATCAGGGTAAGCCTCCGCCACCGCCAGCAGCCGGCCTAAGCGCGCCGCCAATCGCCGCCTGGTTCTGCTCGAACTCGTGAAACGCCTGCGGGTTTGACAGGATGTCAGCCGGAAGTTGCATCTGCGTCGCTTTCGCGCGCGCCTCGGTCACCTCGGTCAGCACCTGCTGCTCCTGATGCGCATAACCCTTGACGGTCTCGACCAGGTTGGGGATAAGGTCGGCGCGCCGCTGATACTGATTCAGCACCTCGCTCCACGCGGCCTTCACCTGCTCGTCGAGCGTCGGGATTTTGTTGACGCCGCATCCCGACAGACTTCCCAGCACGAGCCCGACGGCGGCGACGAGAGTTAGTGCGCGAAAATATTTCAACCGCATCAAGGCGGGACTAGCGCGGGTGTATGTACCGCGTCAAGTGAGAAGGTCAGGCGCCTTCGCGGCTCTTGAAACCATTCTGATTCGGCTCGGGCGGTATCGTCAGCAGCTCGCGCGAATAGATCTCACCGAGGTACTCGATAAGGTTGCGCATCGAGACAACTGCCGTCGGGTGGCCGGCGTCGTCGACCAGCGGTATGTGACGGAAACCCTCGAGCACCATCTTGCTCAGCGCAAACGCGACGTTGGCATCGGCGGGCAGCGTGAAGGGATCAGGCGTCATCGACTTCGACACCGGAGTATGGACGAGGTCGAGCGGCTGGCCGGCAACCTTCATCAAAATGTCGCGCTCGGTGAAGATGCCGGCGAGGCGATCATTTTCCATCACCAGGATGCACGCGCGCCGCTCCTGCTGCATCAGGTGAATCGTGTCGGCGAGGGTGGTCGAGGCGGAGACCATCAGCGGCGGCTGCGACACAACTTCGCTGAGCGCGGTGTTGGCGAGCGCGGATTCGAGAACCTGGGGACCGGGATGTTCGTCGTCTAAAAGTAACTCGCGGTCATCGTCGTCGCCATGCATACGGTCAGCCCTCCGATGCCAGTATTTCGAGAGGCTAGCGTAAGCCCTTGTCGACTTTAGGGCAAAGGCTCAGCGCGTTTTTTGGGTGCCTGATATAACGCCGGCGCGGGGTCGGTCGAGTACCTCGTCGAGCCAGTCGAAGGCGCGCTGATGAAAGAGCGATCGGTTGCCGTCCTCGCAATGCTCACCCGCGCCTTCCGCATTGGTGAAAGTCAGGAATTGTTTCTCGCAGGTGAGCGCGTCGAACAGCACCTTCGCATAGGCCGCGATGTCATCGTTCTCGGCGGCGCAAATCAGGGACGGGCAGAGAATTTTTCCCGCCAATCCTTCGAGCGAATAATCGCGAGTCACGTTGAAATAGTCGAGCGGAGTCGAAACGTTGTGAACCAGCAGGCCGCGCCGCAAAGCCCATCCACGGGTCGGATGCCGCAGCATCGAAT
>Ga0302325_10020557_pt1 | contig 13836 bp, 8 predicted proteins | sample Palsa_T0_2_FD_201948 | JGI IMG/M metagenome (GOLD analysis project Ga0302325, IMG submission 201948) | Peat permafrost microbial communities from Stordalen Mire near Abisko, Sweden - Palsa_T0_2 | ecosystem: Environmental > Terrestrial > Soil > Palsa > Peat permafrost | place: Sweden: Abisko... | reverse complement strand
CCGGCTACATCTCTCAAGAAATAGTCGCCCGGCCCGTCGATCTGCCCGGCTCTTCCGGCGCATATCCAGGAGCCGAAATAAAACCGCTCCATTTCCTCCGCAAACACTTGCGCGCTGGTGTAGTATCTGGCTGGCAGGGTGTAGTGAACCGACTCCCTTGGCATACAGGCATGGTAGCCCAGCGCTGCCGGTTATAATTACGCCATGCCATTCGTACTGTCCCTGGACGAGGGGACTACCAGCGCGCGCGCCGCGCTCTATGACGAGCAGGGCCGCAGCGTGGCGATGGAGTCCGCGGCGATTCAGTGCCGCTATCCTCAGGCGGGCTGGGTGGAACAGGACGCAGAAGAAATCTGGAATGCGCAGCTCTATGCGGCGCGGCTGCTGCTCGATCATGCCGGCCTGCCGCCCTCCCAAATCATCGCCGCGGGCATCACCAATCAGCGTGAAACGACCATCGTATGGGACCGGGCTACGGGACGGCCGGTAGCGCCCGCAATCGTTTGGCAATGCCGCCGCACCGCACCCTTCTGCGCAGAGCTCGCGCGTAGCGCCAGCGCCTCCGAGATCACCCGCCGGACAGGTCTGGAGATTGATGCGTACTTCTCCGGCAGCAAGATCCGGTGGACACTTGAAAACACGCCGGACGGCCGCCAGAGGGCGCGCGATGGCGAATTGCTTTTCGGAAACGTGGATACCTGGCTGATCTGGAGGCTGACCAATGGCGCCGCGCACGTTACCGATCCGACCAACGCTTCGCGCACCATGCTCATGAATTTGGAAACAGGAGCGTGGGACGAGGAGATGCTGCGCATCCTCGACGTGCCGCGCGCCATGCTGCCGCGCATCGCGCCTTCGAGCGGCGTGAAGGGCTCGATCGTTGGCGAGCATTTCGGAGCCGAGATCCCGATTGCAGGCGTGGCCGGCGACCAGCAGGCGGCCCTGGCCGGGCAGGCCTGCTTCCGCGCGGGATTATCCAAAAACACTTACGGCACCGGCTGTTTCGCGCTGATGCACACCGGCGGGCGCCTGCCGGTGTCGCGCAATCGCTTGCTGGGCACGCGCGCGGCATCTATCGAGACCGATGGCCGGCCGCAATACGCCCTCGAGGGGAGTGTGTTCGTGGCAGGGGCGGCGGTGCAATGGCTGCGCGACAAACTGGGGCTGATCCAAAGCGCGGCCGATTCCGAAGCTCTGGCGAGTTCGACGGCGGACACAGGCGGAGTCTATGTGGTGCCCGCGTTCGTGGGCCTGGGCGCTCCGCATTGGGATGCCGGGGCGCGCGGCATCATCACGGGACTGACGCGCTCGAGCGACCGCGCGCACATCGTCAGGGCAGCTCTCGAAAGCATCGCCTACCAGACCCGCGAGTTGATCGACGCCATGCAGATGGATGCCGGCGAGTGTATCTTGGAGCTGCGCGTGGATGGCGGGGCGGCGGTGAATAACTTCCTGATGCAGTTCCAAGCGGATATTCTGGGCTGCCCTATTGTCCGGCCGGTAGATGTGGAAACCACCGCACTGGGCGCGGCTTATCTGGCTGGGCTGGCGGTCGGCTTCTGGAAAAGCGCCGCCGAGGTGGAAAGCTTTTGGCGGGCCGAACGCCATTTCGAGCCCGCCATGGATGAGTCCACTCGCGACCGTCTGTTCTCGGGCTGGCAGGATGCCGTGGCCCGCTGCCGAAGGTGATAGCGATGCGAGGCAAGCTTCTGATCGCCGCCATGCTGTCCGCATCCGGCATCTTCGCTCAGACCGCGCAAACCACACTGTTTCGGGCGGTGATGCTGGCGGCCAACACCGTACCGCCGGCCGCCTGGGACGCTTCCGGCGCGGCCGATATCCTGGTGCACGTGGTGCGCGACTCATCGGGCAACATACTCTCCGGCTCGGCGGACTTTTCGCTCAGTTATGAGTTTCCCAACGACACAATGGTCACTGGCTTCGGCATCGCTGGTGACATCGCGATGGCAACCGACATAATGGCCACTGCGGGGAGCGGCCACATCTACCAGCAGGTTCAAGTGATGCCCGGCGATCAGGCCGGATTGGCCACTTTGAATGCATTGCTCACGAATCCGAGCCAGTACTCCGTGAGCGTCCTGACGACGGATAATCCCTCGGGCGCCATAGCTGGGCCGCTGCAGCCAGGTAACGCGGCGGTCCTCATGGCGGACCTGGCTTCCAGTAATGCCAGCGGCGCGGCGACCGTCACGATCTACTACACCGGACCCGCATATGCCATAACGTCCGCGGAAGTGGCTATGCAGATCGCTTATCAATTTCCGACGCAGGTCACGTTTTCCGCCATGCGGATTTACGCCAGCCAGGGCCAGAGCGGCGTACTGGCGGTGGCCGCCGATGTGATTCCCGGCACGCAATCGGCGGCCAGCGGCGCTGGCGTACAGGCTGTTCCAGGCACCCAGATCAACATGAGTAATCCGCAGATGGTCGAAGCCGTTCAAGACATCCTGCTGGGCCCGACGAATTACTCTGTCGATGTAGACACGGTAGAGTATCCCTCGGCGGCGCTCAGCGGGCAGCTCCGCGGGACGGACTCCATGACCTTTGAGGTCCCCAACACGGCCGGCCCCAATTCCGCTTCCCAAATCGTGCTCCACACACTGCGCTTGTCATCGGGAGCAGTGCTGGCCGGCACGGTCATCTTCGATATCAACTATCGCCTGGCGGCCGGCGCCGGGATCAATGAGTTGGATATCGATAGCGATATTTCGGCGTCGGCCACCGGGACTGTCACCACTGACGCATCGGGTTCGGGCAATGTCTACGCCTTCGCGACAGTCTATTCGGGGGCAGGCCTGGCCTCACTCAGTGACATCGTGAGCGACCCGGCGAATCACGAAGTAGACATTCAGACCACGACGAGCTCAGCCGCGATCACCGTCCCGCTGGCTCCGCCCAACACGGCTGCGCCGGTGGTCAACGCCGTCATTTCCATCGTCGAAGATAAGACCCTCACCACCTTCGCGCCCGGCGAGCTTGTGGAAATCTACGGAACGAATCTGGCGAAGGTGACCACCGATCTGAGTGGTTGGCCTGGGGGCTCTCTGCCCGATCTCTTGAATGGCGTGGCGGTGGCTGTGGGCAGCCAGAGGGGGCGCCTGTTGTACGTGTCTCCGACCCAGGTGGATGCCGAGCTGGCTTTCGAGACGCAAACGGGCGCGCAATTGCTGAGCGTCAACAATGGCAATGCGCCCAGCGCACCCATTTCGATGAATGTGGCGGCCGTGGCCCCGGCGCTCTATGACTTCGTGTTCAAGAATGCGGATTTCTCGCTGGTGGGCGCGTCCAACCCGGCTCATGCGGGCGACGTGCTGGTGCTCTATGCGACTGGCATGGGGCAGACCACTCCGATGCTCGCCACTGGCCAATCCATCCCTTTGGGACCGCCGTTCTTCGACACGGCGCCGGTCACTGTTACGATGGGAGGCCAGAACGCCAACGTGATTTACTCGATTGCGGCGCCGCCTTATGTTGCGGGATTGTATCAGATGGCCGTGACGACGCCCGCGGGGCTGGGGGCGGGGAGCGTGCCCGTGGTCGCCAGCGTTGGCGGGGTGGCATCGAACACGGTAACGATTCCGGTGCAGTAGGGCATCTTGCGCATGGGGACACGCTATCGCACGCGGCAGGTCGACTCCCGGATCACCAAATGGGTCTCCACGGTGTACTCGCGCCGCGGTTGCGGCTGATCGCTTAGATCCGAGAGCAGCGCAGCGAAGGCATGCTCTGCCAGTTCCCGCCGCGACAACCGCACCGTAGTCAAGGGAGGCTCGGTAAATTCGGCCAGTCGTATATCGTCGAAGCCTACAATCGAGATGTCCCGCGGCACTGCCAGGCCCGCCCGCCGCACAGCGCGCATCATGCCAATCGCCGTCAGATCGTTCGACGCCAGCACTGCCGTGGGAGGGCGTTTCGATTCCAGCATACGGGTCATCGCTTCGAGGCCGCCATCGACGGTGTGATCGGCTTCTTCGAGCAAGCGATCGGCGTCGTCAATGCCATGCTGGCTCAGGGATCGCAGAAACGCCGTCCGCCGTATCTGCGCTGACTTCAAACCCAGCGGACCGCAAATGAAACCGATGCGGCGGTGCCCCAGGGACAACAGGTGGCTCACTGCCTCATTCACCCCCATCGCATAATCCACCACCACGTTGCTGATCCCTTCGCCCGGCGGCCCCACGTCGAGAAACACCATGGGCACGTTGCGGTGCGCCAGTTGATCGACCAGGTGCTTGTCCATCTCCGAGGTCATGATGGCCACGCCTTCGACTTTACGTTCCAACATCCGGCGCACGCATAACGCCATCCGCGCCGAGTCGTAGTTCGTAGAGCTAATCAGAACTTCGTAGCCATTGTGAATGGCTACATCCTCGAAGCCCTTGATCAACTCAGGAAAAAATGGATTGGTGATGTCCGATACAATGAGCCCGATAATCCGGCTGCGGCCCGAGACCAGGGAACGCGCTTGCGTGTTGGGGTAGTAGCGCAGCTCCTCGATTGCCTTCCAGACCCGCTTGGCGGTCTTTGGATCGACCAGCGACGGGTTGTTGATGGTACGAGATACTGTCGCTGTCGAAACCCTGGCGCGCCTGGCAACCTCCTGGATCTTCATAGCCGCTCACTCGCTTTCCCGAATCAACTTCCGATAAACCTCCCTCGCCTGGTCGTAAGCCTTGCGCGCCTCACCCAAGTCCGCCACCGAAGTGCGTGGAGCTTTCTGAGTCCAGCATTGGTCCACCGCCGCCAGGCACCACTCCGCGCTACGCCGCGACGCCCGCACCGGCCGGCCGCCCACCAGGGCGAAGATCGGGTTGGTGTGCGCCGACGGTAATATTCGCACCGCAATCCAACTGCTCTTGTCGATGGTCACATCGAAGGCCACGTCCCGCGCCTGCCCGTCCGCCGTTACGTTCTTGCGCGCCACCGCCTCGCCATTGACCACCAGCTCCACCGGGACCTCACGCGTGTCTCCGATGCGCGCCCGCTCGACGTCCCAGTACGGCTTCTCGTCGTAGCGCTTGCCGCGAATGGACTCGTTTGGTATGACCGGAAGATACACCGCGACTTTCACTTGCGCGTGTACGCGGCTGGGCGCGGCCAGCCGTACTTCGCTGTCTCCAGCGCCCACCAGCGTGCCATTTACCTGGAAGTCCATCAGGTGACTCTTCCCGTCCGACACATAACTCCGCCCGGACTTCAGCGCCATGAGCCACTTCGAGTAACTCACGCCATCTTCCAGCTTCGTATAAGTTCGCCCGATTCCCACCCGCTGATCGTAGATACATGGAAAATCTGTCTCTCCCGCGATGCGCGTGCGGAATCCGACGTTCAGCGCGTGATACCAGATACTCAGCTCCCATACATACGGCGTATCCACGGACGAAATGAAATCCACCAGGCCGGGCTGGGTGACATCCACGATATATTCGTTGGCGCCGATGCCGTCAAACCCCGGCATCTCGTAAGTGGGCAGGTCCTTGCTCATGACTTCCAAGCCCCAGCCTGAATGCGCGAATCCCACCACCGCGCCCTGCGACTTAGCCCAGCGGAAGATCGGCAGGTCCCAGGTGGGCCAGTCTTCAATGCGCTTGGTTCCGGGATAATCCTGCTCTTTCAGGCCCAGCAGCACGATATGTCCCGCGTGGCTCGAGGGAAAGCCGGAAACTTCCAGATCGTAGTGCATTAGACGATTAGACTCCGACAACGCATCGTCGTGTCCCGAGAAAAACTGCTTCTGATAGTAGTAATCCGGACCCCACGTCAATACGGAGCCGATATTCAGTCCTTCGCCCAATATCTGCCGGATCATGTCCCGCGGCAGCACGCCCTCGGTGGGGTTCTGATAGTGTGAGCAGCCCGCGGCATGCACGTGGTGATCGCCGGAGTACCATCCGTACCGCGCCGGATCGATCCAGCGCTCGAGTTGGAAAGACAGCTCGGCGGGGCCGTGGTCGTCTACCGCGAGCTCCTTAGTGTGTGTCAGATACTCCGGGCCCCCTGTATAGGCGATGGTGTAGTAGCCTTCCGGCAGACTTACTGCCTCTCCATCGGCGCGATAGATCTGCGGCTGAAAAAAGAAGTCGGGAGCCAGGCGTTTGGCGGGGTTGGGATAGAGCCGGTTCAGCCGGTCGCGAATCACAAAAGAAGCCATGGCCGGTTGGCCGTTTTCGTCGCGGACGCGCAGCTTGATGGCTCGCGTCGGAAGGACGTCGAACAGCACCAGGATGTTGTTGCGGAAGCCAATATCCTGGCTGCCCTGCCCGACGTTGAAGCTGATATCGGCGGAGCGCTGCCCGCGGTCGCGGCTATAGATCTGCAAGACCCGATAGTCCAATGCCAACCCGGAGAGCCGTCGGTCCATCGGCGGCTGATCGTAAATCGAGATCTCAGCCCACCGGTCGGCCGAATTCTGCGGGGTCAATTCCAGCTTGGGCTCGGGACTGCCGTTCGATTGAATGTACACCGGGCCGCTGTTGGGGCTCGCTACGCGCAAGGGCGCGGTCACATTGGCGCGGTTGATCACCTTCACCAGGAACAGCCGCGTGCCGCCTTCCACGAGCTCCGGTTTGGCGGGCCCCGGCTGCACTTTCACGCGGCTCTCCGCATTGATATCCACGATCGCCAAGGCGTACTTGTCCAGAATCTCTTCCAGTTTGGCGGCCGCGACGCCCGCGTCCGTATCGGCGATGGCGGCGTTGATGGCGTTGTGGTCCGCGGCAGGAAACGGCTGGCCCAGATAATTCATAGCGTCCTCCAACCGACGTACCTGCTGTGCCAGCGGCTGCAGCGGCACGGCCGGCCCGGCCGAATGTTGATGCTCCGGAACCTGCGCAGCGGCGATCGACGCCCACGCCAGAATCAGGAATGCTCGACTTGTCCGCATATGTGCTCCTTCCACACACTATAATCGCGCGGAGTGGTATTCTGGGCCAAGAGTTTGGGATTTTGGGGTGGATCATGAGTGAATACCGATTTACAACTCCTCACGGGATCGCAGTTACTCGCACCGCAACAAAGGCCAGCTTTCGCAGAGGCCTGACACATCTGTTGCGCGATCTCGATCATTCTCGCGGCGTCTACCTGTCTTCCGGATATGAATATCCTGGCCGCTATTCGCGATGGGACATTGCTTCGACGCGCCCGCCGATCGAAATCGTTTCGTACGACCGGCGCGTGGAGTTCCGGCCATTGAGCATTCGCGGCGAAATTCTGAATCAGATTCTGATGCCGGTGCTCGAGCGGCATCCGCATTGGGATTCGTTCGCCTGCGTCAACGGCACCCTGGCCGGCCGTCTGAAGCCGCTGCCCGCGCTGTTCCCGGAAGAAGAGCGCAGCAAGCAGCCTTCGGCGTTTTCCATTTTGCGCGCGCTCATCGAGGAGTTTCGCAACGAGGAAAACGGACGGCTGGCCCTGGCCGGCGCTTTCGGCTACGACCTGTTATTCCAGTTCGAGCCCATTGAAAAGAAGCTGCCGCGCGACGGCCACAAGGACCTGCATCTGTTTTTTTGCGACGACCTCTACCTGATGGACCGCAAGAAGGAGCAGATCGAACATTATGAGTACGATTTCGAGCGGGAGGGCTTCGCCACCCTAGGTCTGGAGCGTACGGCTGAGCCGGTCCCGCCGCCTTCAGCGCGCGAGCCCGGTGCTATCGTCTCCGACCACACGCCCGAAGAATACATGGCCAACGTGGAGACGGTTCGTGAGCACATGCGGTGCGGCGATTATTACGAAGTCGTGCTGCGGCAGACCTTCAGCACGCCATACTCCGGCAAAGCTTCGGAGCTATTCGAGCGCGTGCAGCGCGCGAGCCCCAGCCCCTACGAGTTTCTCCTACAATTCGGCGAGGAGCAACTGGTGGGCGCTTCGCCTGAGATGTTCGTGCGCGTGGAAGGGCAGCGCGTGGAGACGTGCCCTATTGCGGGCACCGCGCGGCGCACGGGCGATCCCATGCGCGACGCGGACAACATTCGCGAGCTGCTCCAGTCCGCCAAGGAAGAATCCGAGCTGACCATGTGTACGGACGTAGACCGCAACGACAAGTCGCGCGTGTGCGAGCCGGGCACGGTGAAGTTGATCGGGCGGCGGCTGATCGAATCTTACGCGGGCGTGTTCCACACGGTGGATCATGTGGAAGGTTTTCTGAAGGAGGGATTCGATTCGCTGGACGCGTTTCTCAGCCACATGTGGGCGGTGACATTGGTCGGCGCTCCGAAGAAGGCGGCCGCGGAAGCCATCGAGAACCTGGAGAAGGACGCGCGCGGCTGGTACGGAGGCGCGGTCGGCATGATTTCGCTAAATGGCGATATCAATACGGGCATCCTGATTCGCACGACTTACCTGCGCGATGGCATGGCGAGTTATCCGACGGGCGCGACGCTGCTGTACGACTCAGTTCCCGAGATGGAGGAGCGCGAGACGCGGCTGAAAGCAACTGGATTTTTTCGCGCACTAGGTGCTCGTGAGATCGCCGGCGAGGCTGCTGGCAGCGTGACAGTGGAAGCGGGCGCGGGCGCCGGCGTGCGCATGCTGCTGGTGGACAACGATGACTGCTTCATACACACGCTGGCGAATTATGCGCGGCAGACCGGCGCCGAGGTGGTCACCTATCGCGCCGGCTTTCCGCCGGAGCTGATTAAGAATATTGCGCCGCACCTGATTCTGATTTCCCCGGGCCCCGGACGTCCGGCGGATTTCGGCGTACCGGAGCTGGTGCGGCAAGCGGTGCGCTTGGGTGTTCCGGTGTTCGGCGTGTGCCTGGGACTGCAAGGCGTGGTGGAGGCGTTCGGCGGCGCGCTGGGCGTGCTAGGCTATCCGATGCACGGCAAGCCGTCGTGGGTGAAACACGATGGTGTGGGCGTGTTTCAGGGCCTGCCGGAGCGCTTTCAGGTAGGCCGTTACCATTCGCTGTTCGCCGTTCGCGAGGTGTTTCCGGCGTGCCTGGAAGCCACGGCGGAATCGGACGACGGCGTGATCATGGCGGTGCGCCACCGCGAGCTGCCAGTGGAGGCCGTGCAGTTCCATCCTGAGTCGATCCTTACCGCGGAGGGAGATTGCGGCTTGCGGTTGATGAAGAACGTGGTCCGGGTCTACCGGCCGATGTTGGCGAATGTGCGTGGATGATGTATTCTTCAAACGCCAACCCCACCACTCGAATGTAATCCGGCCGGACTTCCAAAAGATTCACGCGCGGGATGTGGGACGCCGGCGCCGCTGCCTGCGCCAGCACCGCCTCCGTGGGAATGGCTCCTTCTATAGCGGCAACCTTTATGGCAGGGTGGGCGCCTTCCCGATCTTCCCATCCGTGTGCAAGGGTGAAACCGCGTGCGAGCAGAAAGTCCAACAGTTCGCACGCGGCATGGAAACCGGCCTGCTCGATGGGGCGCGCCTGCGGACCCAGGCCCAGCCAGTCGGTAATCAGCCGGTAGGTGAAACCCCACAACGGCGGGCCGTGCAGCTCGATGGCCGGAAACAACATTTCCGGCGGCGCGCCCGGGACAGGCCGTAGCGCATGGCGAGCGGGGTCTCGCACCAGGCTCAGCGGGACCCAGAGCGCATCCACCGCTTCTTGCAAATCCAGCACCGCCTGGCGCTCACCCTTCACGCGAAACAGAAACGGCGCCACCAGCAGGAACCGTCCCACTCCGCGCCGCGCCAGCGTTGGCGGCAACGCGGCCTCCAGTTGCTCGGGCGCGAGGCGGATGCCGCATTCTTCCGCAAGCTCCCGCAGGGCCGTGTGCAGCAAATCGGGATCTTCCGGTTCGCGCCGGCCTCCGGGCAGCGACCAATGTCCCGACCAGGGGTCGCTTTCCCGCTCCGCGCGCAGGATGAGCAGGACCGACTCCGCCGGGCCGCACGTATGCACAATTGCCACCGCTGCTTCAGGCTCCGCCATCTCCGCTATCCTTGGAAGTATGACGCACGAGGGGCGCTCGTGAGGTGCGGCTGTTTCCTGCTGGCCGCCTGTCTGGCCCTGATGCCGCTTAAGGCGGCCGAGACCGTGGTTGCCGGCCGCGTCATCGACGAGAACGAAGCCGGAATCAGCGGCGCCGAAATCACCATCCGCGGTACGGCCGGCGAGGAACAGCATCTCACGACCGACCCCACCGGGGGATTCACGGTTCGCATGGATGTCGAGGGTTCCTATCTGTTCGCCGCCAGCCAGTCCGGATATCTTCCCGCGAAGAACTTGGCCGTTGACGTACACCCTGGCATGCCCGAGATCTACCTGGTTTTGAATCACGCTAAAGAGGTCCTGCAGTCGGTGGACGTGAGCGCCTCGGCGCAACCGGTGGACGTGGAGCAGACGCAATCGGAGCGGCAGCTCAGCGGCATTCAGATTCTGGATGTGCCGTATCCTTCCACGCACAGCCTGCGGGAGGCCATGGCGCTGATCCCCGGACAGGTGGAGGACTCCACCGGCGGACTGCATTTCGACGGCGGCCGCGAAAACCAGACCAACTACCTTCTGGATGGTTTCAATGTGAGCGACCCGCTGACCGGACAACTGGACGCTACCGTGAGCGTTGAGGCCGTGAGCACACTCGATTACATGAGCGGCCGCTACTCGCCGGAATACGGCCAGGGATCGGCCGGCACGCTGCAGATTAAGACGCAGACGGGCGACGACGAGCTTCGGTACTCGGCGACGAACTTCCTGCCGGGCGTGAGCACCCAGCAAAGTCTGCACCTGGGCGACTGGACGCCGCGCTTCAATCTGTCCGGCCCGATCGAAAAAGGGCGCGCCTGGTTCTCGGACAACCTGGACGCCGACTACGGCATCGGCATCGTCCCGGGCGTAGCCAGGAATCAGGACACCACCAGCAGCTTGCAGCTCGGCAACCTGCTGCACACGCAGGTCAACATCACGCCGTCCAATATTCTTTACACGGATTTCCTGATCAACTACCAGGCCTCGAGCGGGTTTGGGCTGAGCGCGTTGAATCCTCCTTCCACCACGCTCGATCTGCGAAGCCGCAACTGGTTCGTGGCGGTGAAGGATCAGATCTATGTGGCGCATGCCACGCTGCTGGAGCTGGGCTTTGCCGAGATGCTGACCTTCACGCGCCAGATCCCGCAGGGCGACGGCATCTATATCATCACGCCAAACGGCACGAAGGGCTACAATTTCATCGATTCCACGCAGAATTCACGGCGCGGCCAGTTTCTCACGAACTTATTCCTTCCCACCTGGCACGCGGCCGGCGCGCACCAGTTGAAGATGGGAATCGATGTCGACCGGGTGGATTATTCCCAAGGCATCAGCCGCACCGGCTATGACCTCTACGGCGTTTCCGGCAACCTGCTTCGTTCCGTAACTTTCGAGGGGAGCGGAGACCTCAGCCTGCCGAACCTGTCCGTCTCCTCGTTCGTGACGGACCATTGGCAGGCGCGCCGCAACCTGTTTTTCGAGCTGGGCGTGCGGGAAGACTGGGATGAAATACTGCGGCGCTTTTTGTGGTCGCCACGCGCCGCGTTTTCCTACGCGCCTTTTGGCTCGGGCAACACGCGTATTTCAGGCGGATATGCCGTGCTGTACGATCCCACGGTGTTGCAGCTTTTCACCCGGCCTATGGATCAGTACACCCTCAGCGACGTCTACGCCGCGGACGGGACGCTGCTGCGCGCGAACTCTCTGACGCTCTACACCATCCCGTATCAGCGCCTGCAGGCGCCCTTGTTCCAGAACTGGAGCATGGGCCTGGACCACCAGTTCGGGCGCCACGTGCGCGCCGGCCTGAGCCTGCTGCGCAAACGCGGCGGTGACGGATTCGCTTACGTCAACACGCTGGCCGAGCCGGAAATCGCTCCGCCGGAGATAGCCGCCGCTTATCATGCGTCTTACGTGGAACAAATCTTAGAGCTGACCAATGCGCGGCACGATCAGTACGACTCCGCGCAGGTGATCGTGCACCATGCCATCCGCGGGCGCTACGAATGGATGGCCAGCTATACGCGCTCGGAGGCGCGCTCGAGCCAGGTGCTGGACCCGTCGCTATCGCAAACGCTGCTGATCGGGCCGGACAACAGCGGGCCGCTGCCCTGGGACGCGCCGAATCGCTTCCTGAGCTGGGGCTACCTGCCCACCTGGTGGAAGAACTGGGCGGTGGCCTATCTGCTCGAAGAGCGCAGCGGTTTCCCGTTCTCCATACAGCACGATACCGGACAACTGATCGGCTTTCCGGACAGCTATAGGTATCCGGAGTATTTCAATTTAAATCTGCACCTGGAATGGCGCTTCCACCTGGGCAAGTATCGCTTTGCCCTGCGCGGCGGCGCCAACAATCTGACTGATCATCGGAATCCGACGGTGGTGAATAACACGGTGGAGTCGCCGCAGTTCCTGACTTTTTACGGAAGCGATGGGCGGCATTTCGTGGCGCGGTTGAGGTGGCTGGGGAAAGAGTAGCGTTTGCCCGAGCTGCCGGATATCGCCGCTTATATCGAGGCGCTCGAGCCTCGCGTGGTTGGTGAAACCCTCGAGCGAGTCCGCATCGGCAACCCCTTCCTGCTGCGCACCATCGAACCGCCGGTCGCGAGCGCCGAGGGCCGCGGAGTGCTCGAACTACGCCGCATCGGCAAGCGCATCGCTATCGGCGTGGAGGGCGGTGTCTGGCTGGTGCTGCATTTGATGATCGCGGGCCGGCTGCACTGGCGGCCGCCGAATTCCAAGCTAGCGGGCCGCCAGAACCTTGCCGCATTCGATTTTGCGAATGGTACGCTCACGCTCACCGAGGCGGGCAGCCAGCGCCGGGCGGCCTTGCATCTGGTCCGGGGCGAGGAAGGGCTAAGATCGCTCGACCCGGGCGGCATCGATGTGTTTGACTCGGATTTCGCGGCGTTCGCACAGGCGCTTACCGCGGAGAATCACACACTGAAGCGGGCGCTTACCGATCCGCGAACGTTCAGCGGAATTGGCAACGCCTATTCGGATGAGATTCTGCATGCGGCGCGGCTCTCTCCCATCGCGCAGACGCAAAAGCTGGCCACGGACGAGAAGCGGCGGCTCTATACCGCCACCCGCGACACGCTGCGGCAATGGATGGAGCGCCTGTGCGGCGAGGCCCGGCGGGCATTCCCGGAGAAGGTGACCGCATTTCGCGAGGGCATGGCAGTGCATGGCCGCTATGGTGAGCCTTGCCCGCGCTGCGGCGCAAAGGTGCAGCGCATTCGCTATGCCGGCAATGAAACGAATTACTGCGCCAAGTGCCAGACCGGCGGCAAGGTTCTGGCTGACCGGGGCCTTTCGCGCCTGCTGGGACCGGACTGGCCGCGGACGTTGGAAGAGTTGGAGGCTTTGAAGCGGCGCTAAGCTCGACTGCCCGAAGTAGTGCGCGACAATGTGAGATTTTTCGGTTGGCGGAAGTACCAATAGACGAAGCCTGTCTTCAACCGCGGTATCGGCTCCGTCTCGACACGAGCCACAAAGGAAAGCATTTTGGCTTTAGGAAATTCATCCGCCGTGTCGGAGAGCGCAGTGGCTGTACTGGTAGTCAGCCCATTTGAGGGGGACTTGCGGTCCCTTAGAGGCACTCTGGCACCCCTTAACTGGACCCTTTACGCCGCCACCGGGAGTGTCGAAGCGATGGAGATTCTACGTCGGACTTCGGTCCCAGTGATTCTGTGCGAGAGTGAACTGCCCGACGGAGGCTGGAGGGATCTGTTGGCGGCGGTGGCCGGGTTGCAGTGCCCTCCGCTGATCATCGTAACGTCTCAGTTCGCGGACGAATGTCTTTGGGCCGAGGTCCTTAACCGGGGCGGTTATGACGTGCTGGCGAAGCCCTTCGACTCGTTCGAAGTCACCTGGCTGATGAG
>Ga0302325_10020556_pt1 | contig 13837 bp, 8 predicted proteins | sample Palsa_T0_2_FD_201948 | JGI IMG/M metagenome (GOLD analysis project Ga0302325, IMG submission 201948) | Peat permafrost microbial communities from Stordalen Mire near Abisko, Sweden - Palsa_T0_2 | ecosystem: Environmental > Terrestrial > Soil > Palsa > Peat permafrost | place: Sweden: Abisko... | reverse complement strand
GCCGCCCAGACGCCGGCTGCCAAAGCCCCGCCCGATCCCATCGCAGTTATGGTGGGCCGCCTCAATCTGGAGAGTTACAAGGCCACCATCAAGGGCCTGACGCAGTTCGGCGACCGCCGCCAGGGTACGGACCGCAACCGCGCCGCCGTCGACTGGATTGAAGCCCAGCTCAAGAGCTACGGCTGCACCAATACGGAGCGCATCCACTACGACTACCAGCCGCCCGCCGGCCGCGGGCGCGGAGGCGCGGCCGCGGGTGGAGACTTCGCCACGGGCGGAGATGCTGCCGCCGGAGGAGGCGCTGGCGGAGGCCGGGGGGCTGGAGCCGGCGGAGCCGCAGGCGCCGGCGCGGGCGCAGGGGCTGGAGCCGGCGGAGACGCTGCTGCGGGCGCGGGCCGAGGCGGTGGAGCCGGTAGAGGCGGCGGACGCGGCGGGAATCAGTCGGCGACTACGGGCCCCGGAGGCTCGCGCCGCCGCGGAGTCCGCGGCCCCGATACCGTCAACAACGATCCCCTCAAGCAACCCGACCTGAAGTTACGCGAACTCGATTCTCAACCCTCCACCCCCGGCCCGCGCGAAGAAGTCTACTGCACCAAAATCGGCGCGACGCATCCGGAAGAGATGTATATTATCGGCGGTCATATGGATGGCATCGGCTACGGAGAAGCCGCCAACGACGATGGCTCGGGCACCGCGCTGGTAATGGAGATCGCGCGGGTCTTCAGCAGCCCGGATGTTCAAACCGAGCGCTCCGTTCGCTTCGCGCTCTGGAACAACGAGGAGACCGGCACCAACGGTGCGCGCGCCTACGCGGACCAGCGCAAGGATTTGCAAGGCAAGGAATCGCCGCCCGGCTCCGGTAAATACCCAGAGCCCAAGTGGCTCGGAATGATCCAGCATGACATGATGATGTTCGACCATGGAATGCCGCACAAGGATGGCACGATGAGCAAGGATCAGCGCCCCGAGGCGGATGTGAATATCGAATACCAGATCACTTCGAAGTTCGCCGAGGAGGCCATGCAGCTCGCGCGCAAATTCCAGTTCGCCAACGAAAAGTACGCCACCGATTACCCGGCCAATATCGGTCCGCACATGACGAATACGGATTCAGGACCGTTTCAGGACCTCGTGCCGTCGATCAGCCTGCGGGAGCTTGAGCGCGGTGCGCAGATCGGCAATGGCTGGGACCCTAATCATCATCAGCCAACGGACATGTACATCACGTACAGCGACGACGATTTCCGCCTTGGATTGAACGCCACCCAAACTACGCTCAGCGCCATCGCTCAACTGGTTGGCGCAAAAATGTAGTTATTCCAAACAAAAATGTAGTTATTCCAAAGTGGGGCGGACCCCCTGGTCCGCGCGGGTCCCCCTGGACCCCGCTCTTCGAGCAGAAAAATCATCCCCATGCCAGCTGCGAAGGCCTACCGGGGTTCGGCCGCGGACAGGGGGTCCGCCCCACTTGGTCTATCCTGAGGTGAAGGATCCTCACAAATGCCGGAAATTCCCCAAGAGACCGACGCGATGTTCCCCCCGCTGAACCCTGCCCAGATCGAGCGGCTTCGCGCATACAGCGCCGAGCGGCACGTGCAGCCGGGCGAAATACTCTTCGACCAGGGAGACGACACTCACGGCGTCTTCGTCGTCCTCAGCGGCGCCATCGAAGTCCTGGGAGTATCGAACGGCGTGGAAACTGTGCTCAGAGTTCTCGGGCCGGGGACTTTTACCGGCGAAGTGAATCAACTCTCCGGCCGGCGTAGTCTGGTCCGGTGCCGGGCTCGCGAAGCCAGTACGGTGTTCGAGCTCGGCCGGAACTGTCTGCGCAAAATCATGCAGACCGATGTGGCGCTCGGCGAAACCTTCCTGCTCGCGTTTGTGCAGCGCCGCACTTATCTGATCGCCAATTCCGTCGGCGACGCGATGCTCATTGGGTCGAACCATTCCAGCGACACCCTCCGCCTGCGGGGATTCCTTTCCCGCAACGGCCATCCGCACACCTACATCGATGTCGAGAAAGATCCCGGCATGCAGGAGGTGCTCGATCATTTCGAGATTAAGGTGACGGAAATTCCTGTATTGATCTGCCGCGGGGATCTGGTGCTTCGCAATCCCACCAACGCCGAGGCTGCTGCCTGTTTTGGATTGAACGCGGGAATCGACGAGGGAGGCGTATACGACCTGATCGTAGTTGGCGCCGGGCCCTCGGGACTCGCCGCGGCGGTTTACGGCGCCTCCGAAGGCCTGAACGTGCTGGTGGTGGAAGGCAACGCGCCCGGCGGACAGGCCGGAACCAGTTCCAGAATTGAAAACTACCTCGGTTTCCCCCTGGGCATTTCCGGGCAGGATCTCACTGGCCGCGCATTCGTTCAGGCGGAAAAATTCGGGGCGCACATCCTGGTCGCGCGCGGCGCCCGTTCACTTCGGTGCGGCGGCGGGACGTACGCAATCGAACTGGATGATGGAAACACGGTTCAAAGCCGCGCAGTCATCGTGGCCGCGGGCGCCCAATACCGCAAGCTCGATCTGCCGAACCTGGCGCAGTTCGAAGGCGTGGGCGTCTACTACGGCGCGACCAAGGTCGAGGCCCAGGTTTGCGACGGCTGCGAGATCGCGGTGGTGGGAGGAGGAAACTCTGCCGGCCAGGCTGCCATCTATCTTTCGGGATTTGCCAAACACGTCTACCTTCTCACTCGCGGACCGGGGCTTTCCGACACCATGTCGCGGTATCTAATTTCGCGGATTGAAGCGTGCAAGGACATTACTCTGAGGCCATGGACCGAGATCGAGGCGCTTGAAGGCGATGCGAGGTTGGAGGGGATTTGCTGGCGCGACAAAAAGACCGGCGCCAGCGAGGTGCGCGAGATCCGGCACGTGTTCTCGATGACCGGGGCCAACCCCAATACAGCCTGGCTCGGAAGCTGTCTCGCCCTGGACGAAAAGCAGTTCGTCAAGACCGGCGCCGACCTTGGAGCCGATTGGTCATTGCCCCGCGCTCCTTATATGCTCGAAACCAGCCGTCCCGGCATCTTCGCGGTCGGGGACATTCGCGCCGGCAGCGTCAAGCGCGTCGCCTCAGCCGTGGGGGAAGGTTCCATGGCTGTCCAGTTTGTCCACAAGGTGCTGGCTGAGTAGCGCGCCGGCCCGAGCAGACGCCCCATGCGAACATCAAGATGTGGCCAGGCGTCGAGTGATCTTGATTCTATTCTGCGGCCTGATCGCATCGGGCGTATCCGGCCAGGATCCGGCGCCAACCTCGACGCGCGCCCAAGCCGCCCAACGGGCTCTCGAACTATCCGCGGTGGGCCGGAAAATGTTCTTCGACCCGTCCCTCTCCGGCTCCGGCCGGTTGTCCTGCTCGTCCTGTCACGATCCCAACCGCGCCTACGGACCGCCTAATTCGGCATCCGTCCAGCGCGGTGGCAAAGACCTCACGCAGTTGGGATTTCGCGCGGCGCCGTCGCTTCGATACCTGCAAGTGGTCCCGGAATTCACCGAGCATTACTTCGATTCCGATGGGTCAGATCCCAGCCTCGACAACGGCCCCACTGGGGGATTGGCCTGGGACGGCAGGGTTGACCGCGGACGCGACCAAGCCCGCATTCCGTTGCTCTCGTCTTATGAAATGGCCAACGGCAGCCCGGCGGAAATCGTTGCCAAAGTCCGCAAGGCGCCCTATGCAGCCGAGCTCGAACGGATCGCCGGAACGAGCGTGCTGGCGGACGTCGACAGGACATTCGCCGTAATACTGGAGGCCTTCGAAGCATGGGAGCAAGACTACCGCGAGTTTTATCCTTATAGCAGCAAGTACGATGCCTGGCTGGCCGGAAAGGCCAAGCTAAGCGATCGGGAACTGCATGGATTGGAGCTCTTCACCGATCCCGCGAAGGGCGATTGCGCGCGATGCCATCCCGCCACCCGCGGCGCCTACGGTACGCCTCCGCAATTCACCGACTATGGCTTCGTCGCGCTAGGCATTCCGCGCAACCCCCGGATACCGGCCAACTCGAATCCGGCTTGGTACGATTTGGGCCTGTGCGGCCCGGAACGAAAGGATCTGCGTTCCGTGAAAGAGTATTGCGGTGAGTTCCGAACGCCTTCGCTGCGCAACACGGCCCTGCGCGGCGCTTTCTTCCACAACGGCGTGTTCCATTCCCTGACGCAGGTGGTGGAATTCTACGCGCAGCGCGATGCGAAACCGGAGAAGTGGTATCCACGCGACCGCGATGGCTCGGTAGTGAAGTTTGACGATCTGCCGCCCCAATATCGCAAGAACGTGGAGAGTGGGCCTCCATTTGGCCAGCCGCCGGGCGCAAGGCCAGTTCTCAATCGCGAGGAGATTGGGGCCATAGTCGCCTTTCTCGGCACTCTGAACGACGGTTTTCAGGCCGCGAAATAGGCGCTGAGCTTCACGGAGGGTCGCAAGTGGATGCCGATTTCGAGTAAACTGGGAGTCTGCCGTAAACGCTGTGGGTTAGCCCTCAGGGCGCGTAGCTCAGTTGGTTAGAGCGCCTGCTTCACACGCAGGAGGTCACAGGTTCGAGTCCTGTCGCGCCCACCATTTCGGCGATCCGCCCGAATCCAACGCCATGGTTGAGAACGATCTGCGGAGCATCTGATGGGCGTGATCGCGCCCGCCAAACGGAATACGCAGCGTGAGCGCTCACTGCACCCGTATCGTCAGCCATTTATTGCACCCAGTCCGAGGAATTGATTACAGCCATGCGCCGGATTTGGGAGAGCGAGAATCCATCATTCAGCAGATGTTGGGCAAACATGGCAAAGCCCTCGGATACTTTTGGGTTCACGGTCTGTCCTAGATCCGTCGAGAGCAGACATCGCTCCGGTCCTGTGCGGCGAATGTTTTGAAATACCGTGTTCCACTCTGCTTTGCCGGTGTAGGTGGTAGTGAAGCAGTGTTCGATGATGGCTCCGAGATCGGCAAGTTCGGCCTGTTCTTCAGCCGTGAGATTCTGGGAAGGAAACTCCGCATGGGTGACGAGTAGCTTGCGCAGGCCCAGCTCTTTGCCGCCTCTAACCAGCGCGAAGATCTCGTCGCGTCCCACGTGCCCCGTGGCCAGAATCATGTCATGGCGTTTAATGAGGTCCATGCACGCACGCGCTTGCGGAATCAGATCGCCTCTTTCATCAATTACCCGCATGCGCGGCGGCGAAATCCCCATGGCGGCAAGTTCGCGTTGGATCTCGGCCCAAAACGGCAGCTTCTTATCGCCGCCGCCAGGCAACCCCGCTGTCTCGTTTTCCGCATCCACGGTTGGCATCCAGACAAGTTTACAGCCGGATCGCCCGGCGATTTCCACCGCGACCGGATTGAGCCCGCCTACCGAATGATTCAGAGTAATCGCACCGAAAGCCGCAATTCCGGGGACGGCCTTGGTGACCACTTTCGCGCGTTCCGCGGTCGGAACGTAGTGGGACTTTAAGATGAAGCCTTTCAGTCCTCGCTCCAGGAATTCATGCGCCAGATCGATATCGTCGATGCGACGGCCGATGACATCCGGGGCGACGTGAACATGCAGATCGTACGCGCCGGCGATTGCTTCCCAAGCTTCGTCTGTGATGGTAACTGCGGTTGCGGTGGTGGGCGTAATCATATGTCCCAAAGGGTGATCTAAACGGATCTCTCTATCCACCTACTCCCATGGCTCGGGATGCCGCCGGTGGTCACTCGGCGAGCTTCGTGGCACGTCGCCTAATGGCCTCGCTAGGCTCTCGCGGGGGCGGCTTTGTACTTGGAGTCTGTGATACGCCAAAGATCGTAGAACAGCGATGTCATGTGATAGGTGCTGAGCTCAGGCCCGTCCACAGCGCCCTTGATGTAGGCGCGCGCGCCGATTTGTTCACGCGTTTCGCCGGGGATATAACCTTCGAACCAGCCTCCGTATTCCGGATCGAGATACGTTCTCTTCACGAAATCGAGGGTCTGTTGGTGGACCGGCCAGAGGTCACTCCGGCCGTGCAATACGGCGTAGTTCGCGGTGGCTTTGATGACCTCGCATTGCGGCCACCATAGCATCAAGGTTGGTTGACCGGCAGCATTACGCCCGCCCAAGCCGCCAACCTCTTTGTTGTAACTCTTTAAGCCCAGGTCGAGGTTTCGGCTGCCCAATTCAATGAACTTGCGATCGGCGCCCAACTCGACGGCGTGACTTAAAAGAGAAGCCCATTCAAAGAGGTGTCCGGGATTCGCGGCCGGGTTGCCTGTCGGCTTCCAATCGGCATCATAGGATTCGGAAAGATATCCGCGATCATAATCGTAGACCTTCGCGATTACTTCGAGCTCGGCAGAGATGGTCTTCCACACTTCCTCCGATTTCGTGGCCTCGTACAAGCCCATCATGGCCTCGAACATGTGTACGTCGAAGCGATGTCCACCCGGTGCTGTCTGGAACCCGCGCCCCGGCTCTTGTGCGCCCACCAGCGCCGCCTGGGCTGCCGGCGATTGCGCGCCTTGACCACGGCCTCCGCCACGCCCACCTGGCGCAGGCCCGCTGAAATCCCGCTTGAAATTGCCGCTAATAAACGGGCCGTCGGGCATTTTCGCCTTCAGTTCACGGTAGACCTGCAACGCCGCCTGGGCATATTGGCGATTCTTGGTTACGCGCGCACAGTGGGCCAAAGAAAAGATTGCGAAGCTTTGAAATCCACCCTTGGCGTCGTCGATTACCTTCAGATCGGGCGTCGTCCGGTTAAAATAGCCGCCATACTCATCGTCGTGCATTTTAAGGAGGAACGCTGCACACTTATCGATCGCCTCGGAATATCGCTGCGCGCCACCCGTCAGTTCGTATCCGATCGCGAATGTGTAGAGCACACGCCCTTGACCATTGAGGCTGGCTTCGCGCTGATCCCCCCAGGGTTCCCACTTCCGGTCGAGGTTCTCCTGTATGAATCCGTTCGGCATGACCGACGCTTTCACCCAGTAGTCCAGGAGATCCGTTACCAGGCTTTTCTTGACCCAAGCACGGTCGAGGTGCTTTGCGATTTCGGCATCCGAGATGCGCTTGGCATCTTTCACCTGCGCCGCCATGAGTGAGCCCGAAAGCATCATTGCGCCACTGGCGGCCGCCAGAAATCGGCGGCGATCAAGTATCGAGCATATTTCGTTTGTCATCTACAATTACCTCCTGGCTCGTTGAGTCCGGATTTTTGGCGCCCCAGACTCGCCTTTCACTCGGCGCCATTCACGGCCGGTCCAGGTTCTCCAGAATGCCGCCGTTCACTTCAAGGGAAGGTCGATCGCGCGCCCGGCCGGGACTGACTTAGCGGCAGTTTTGGATTTCAGGCGCCTTCACTCCTTATCGCGACTTGATATGTACCTCCGAACTCCCGGTAAGGCCACGTGGCTTCATGGATGGTCCTTTTCGCCCTTCTAGAAGAGATTTGGGCTGTTTGATAAGTCAAATATAGGGCAAATACCAGCGTATAAGAGCTTATATTGACCTAGCAAGTGCTGTCAAGGAAATTTTGGAGGATGTATGCGCCATTGCGCCGATGCAATGCCGCACGGCTCTGCAATTCATGCGGGCCGTGCGCAGATGCAGGATTAGCGTTAGCCAGTTTCTGCTTGACAGCCACTTTCGCTGGAGAGTATAGTGCTTAGCTGTAACAGACTGAAGCCACTTGTTTCCTATTTATTGTAAAGACAGCTTTGCGGCGGCGTTATTGTTTCCTGCTTGATTAATGGGGTGATTTGTGTTCAAGAAGAGAATTTTGCGCTCCCAGTTGCAGCGTGGCGCCACGGTAAGCGCGATAAGCCTGCTTTTTCTGCCTTTCGGATTGCAAGCCCAGCCTTCACCCGGCCCTACTGTAAAATTCAAACGGGCTTCAGATGCGGAGATCAAGAAGCACATCGATCGTGCCTGGGTGACCAACGCTTTCCTACACGACATGATGGATCATTGGCTCGCAGCTTCCGTCATGCCAAGCGGTTTCATCCAGGAAAATCTCGATCGCAAGTGGCAGCCTTGGGGCACGCAGCGAGAAGCTAGCCTCAACGGGCAGGGACGTATGCTCTACACATTCGTGGAGGCGTACAAGATCGGTCATGATAAACGCTATCTCGATGCGGTGACGAAATGCGCCGACTTTCTGATGAAGATGCACGACGATCAATATGGAGGCTATTTCAACCGCGTCAGCCCCGATTTCAAGATCATCGACGACACTAAAACCGGCTACACGAGTTTCGCTGTATTCCCACTCGCACATGCCGCCATGGCGACGAACGATCCCAAGTACGCCAAAGCGGCAATGCAAGCCTGGAGCGAAGTGCGCGACAAGATGCGTGACGGGCAGTTCTTCCAAAACAGCATGAAGCGGGACTTCAGCGGTCCGGCCCCGATGAATATGGGCGCGGCGGGACGCGGCGGACCGTCCACAGCGGCTGGCGCGGGGGCCGGGGACGCTGGGAGAGGCGGGCTGGCCGCGCGTCGGCATGGCCTGAACGTCCACATGTTTGAAGCCCTCCTGGCTCTCTACCAGGCCACTCACTCCAAGGAGGTTTGGGACGAGATTACAGCGGAAATGGCAGTCATGGAGAAGCTATATAACTACGACTTGGGCTACCTCCCGGAAGGTTTCGATGAGAATTGGAAGGCGCCCCAACCGACTACGTTTAACGTCGGCCACCTATTTGAATGGGCGTCGCTCTTCAGCAGGGCAGTCGAGTTGGGCGCCGATCCCAAGTTTATTCCTCTCGGCAGCCGCTCCATCGATCTCGGCATTAAGGTTGGCTTCGACAAGGACGACGGCGGCACCTGGATGAACGCCGGCGTGGATGGAACGATCGCCAGAAAGTACATGATCTGGTGGACGGAATGCGAAACCATGAAAGCCACGGCGCGTTATGCCATCCTGCACGGGAGGAGCGACCTGTGGCCGTATTTCGACAGGACATTGGCTTTTGTAAAGAAGAACTTCATGGATCCGGAATACGGCGGCTGGTATGAGGGCGTGATTCCTGGTTCGCCGCGCGAGGCGCTGGGCGAGCGCGCCTACATCAAGGGCGCGGTGGACGGCCCCGAATTAAGCGCGTATCACCAGACCACTATGTTCACCGATCTGCTGCACCTCAGCGAATCTCACTAGCCCGCGGATCAAATCGACGGTAGCGGCGCTTCAAGCCGCCCCCGCGCTCTTGGGCGTCCCGCACGATTCCCGAACCACCAGACGGAAATCCACCAGGATGTCGCGCGCCGGCATTTCGGCGTTCGCAATGCGCTCCGCCATGGCTCGAATCGCCGCTGCGCCAAGTTGGTCGCAAGGTTGGTGAATGGTGGTGAGAGGCGCCGCGACTAAGCTCGCGTATTTCACGTCGTCAAACCCCACAATGCGAATCTCCTCTGGTATCTCGACGTTCAGTTCCGTCAACGTTCGCATCAATAGCGCGGCCGTGCGGTCGTTTGAGCACACAATCCCATCGGGACGGTGACGCTCCAGCACCCGCTGCACGGCGGTCTTGTCAGAAGGGTCAAGCCGCTCGATGAACGCCGATCCCATCTTCTCCTGCGAATTCGCCAGCGCGTCCCGGTATCCTACCGAGCGCGCGATGCAGCTCGGCGCCAGATCCGGCCGGCCCAGGAACACGATGCGTGTGCACCCAGCGCGCAGCAAGTGCCGCGTAACTACACACCCCGCGCGCCGGTTGTCGATCCCCACCACATCCAGATTGCTGCGCTCCGGGTAATCGAAAATATCCCGATCCAGCAGTACCATCGCGATGCCCGCTTTTTTTAGGGCCGCCACAATCGCCAGGTTGACTTCGTTTTTCAGCGGCGTTGCTTCAATGGGCGCAAAGAATACGCCGGATACCCGGCTCGCGATCAAACGCGCGCACGCCTCTTTGGCTTTTTCCACGCTCACGGTGGCGGAATCGAGTTGTGGACCCCAGATCAGAAGGTGGTTGTATTCCTGCTGCGCGGCCACCATACCCTGGCAGATCGGTTCGAAAATCTCGGTCTGCCCGAGTTCCGGTATCAACAGGCCAAATGTGTACGTCGTGGCGCCAGATTCCCGAACATAGGTCCCGGAACCGGCCCGCCGGCTAATGTACCCGCCATTCTGCAGTTCCTTTAGAGCGCGGCTGACCGTAACGCGCGATGCCCCGTAGCTCTTCACAAGTTCAAATTCGCTGGGCAACCTGACGCCGGGCGCATAGTCGCCGGTCTCGATCGCACTTTTTAAGCTGTTCCAGATCTGCCTATACTTCGGACCATCGTTGTCCATAAGCTGATCATATTAGCCCAAACCAGGTACTGCAATGCAAATTCGTGGAAAGTGGGTTCTAATGCTTCCACCGCTCCGCCCGGGTCTACAGGTGTCTGATCACAAATTTGATAATGCAGCTTCCGCTGTAGATCGGGTTAAAATGACCTGTCTTATGATTGACAGGTAATCGAAATCGACGTATACTTCGGAAGCGACAAAGGAAACTAGGCGTGGGAATTACCAGGCGTCAGTTTGGCGCAACTCTCGCTGCAACCCCGTTTCTCGTTTATGGCTCATCAACATTCGCCGCGGTGAATCTCGTCCGGAATGCCGGCCACGGATTGTTTGTCACCGCCGGCAAAGTTCTCTTGGCGGGCGATTCTTCCGGCAACTTTGTATCTGCAATCCCGCCAACAGCGAGCCACTCTGGCACACGCGGCTTGGGGAAATATCGAACTCTCCCGAGAGCTATTTACTCAACGGAAGGCAGTATAGAACGGAGCTTCTCATGAAGATGCTGATTGACGGGAAACAATGCGACGCGGTCGACGGCCGCGTATACGAGGTACGAAATCCGGCGACGGGCGGCGTGATCGATACCGTTCCGCAGGCTGGACCCGAGGATGTTCACCGGGCGATTGAAGCGGCGATGCGCGGTAAGCATGTAATGGCTGCGCTGCCCGCCCACCGCCGCAGTGAAATTCTTCGCAGAGCCGGCGAACTCGTCAGTGAACGGGCGGAAAGCCTCACGAATTTGCTGACGAGCGAAAACGGCAAGCCGGTGCGCCAATGCCGCTTTGAAATCGGCGTCACCGCGCGGCTGTTTATGGATTTCGCGGAGGAAGCCAAGCGCATACGTGGTCACTACTTGCCCATGGATAACGTGCCCGGGCTGGAGGAAATGGTGGCGTATACGGTCCGTCACCCTATTGGCGTAGTTGTCGGAATCATTCCTTTCAACTATCCGGCCGAACTGTTTGCGCACAAGATACCGGGCGCCCTCGCCGCCGGCAGCTCCGTTATCGTCAAGCTTCCGGAGCAATGCCCGCTTACCGTCTTGCGTCTCGGCGAAATCCTGTTGGAAGCGGGCCTGCCGCCGGAAGGCATGCAGATGCTTACCGGATACCCCCAGCATATGGGCGATGAACTTCTGACAAATCCGGAAATTCGCATGGTGAGCTTTACGGGAAGCGCGGCCGCGGCGAGATTGATCGCTTGCAAAACGGCGACTACCCTGAAACGCCTGGCGTTTGAGCTTGGCGGAACGGATGCGATGATCGTTCTCGAAGATGCCGATCTTGACGCCGCCGCGGATGCTGTCGTGCATGGAAGGTTGACGAACGGAGCCGGCCAAATCTGCTGCGCAGCGAAGCGAATTCTTGTTCAGGAGTCCGTATATGACACCTTCATTTCCCGGCTGCTGGATCGTGTCGGCAAGATTCGCATGGGCGATCCAACGAGTGAGGAAACCGACTTGGGTCCGTTGATTAGTCCCGAAGCTGCTCGCCGCGCCGATGCTCAGGTCCAAAAATCGATAGATATGGGCGCCAAATGTCTGACTGGCGGCTCATTTATTGCTCCTTCGTTCTACAGGCCTACGGTATTGGTGGACGTGACTCCCGATATGCCAGTCATGAGTGAGGAAGTGTTCGGCCCGGTGGCTCCTATATATACGTTTCATGACGCCGATAGCGCCGTGGCCATCGCCAACGATTCCCCATACGGGTTGCAATCGAGCGTCTTCTCGGAGAATCTGCATAATGCGCTCAGCGTTGCTCACCGGCTGGAAGTGGGAGGAGTGGTGATCAACGGCTCGGGAGCCTTCCGGCCGGGTAATATTCCGTTCGGCGGATATAAGCAAAGCGGAATCGGGCGCGAGAGCATTGTGGAGACTGTGCTCGACATGACGGAAGAGACCACAATCGTGATTAACCGGGCGTTAAAGGCGCAGACGCAGGCAGGGTAAAGCTCATGCGAATCGAAAGCGCGGTCATCTTATGATGCTGATTATCTCGGCAAGTCTCGCCATCTTCGTCTATGGCATGGTGGCGTCGATGTTGGGGACCATCAATCCAGGTTTGGCGACTCGATTCCAGCTGGACAATCTACAGACCAGCTACATCGCGCTCTCTCAAGGCATCGGCTTGGTCGTAGCCTCTGTTTCAGTCGGTCCGCTCCTCGACCGAAAAGGCAAGAAGGTTGGTTTGCTGCTGGGACTCGGAGCTGTAGCCGCCGCTCTGGTCATCCTGGCCAATGCGGCCGGCTACGTTGCCATGATGTTCAGCATGGCATTGATGGGGCTCGGCGGCGGCATTACGTTGACCGCCGCTAATGCGCTCGGCAGCGATGTCAGTGAAACGCGCCGTGCAAGCGTGCTCAACTTTCTCAATGTCTTCGTGGGCCTCGGCGGATTAATCACTCCGTTCGTAGCCGGCAACCTGCTGGGGGGCGATGCGGTGAAGATCGCTTATGGGGGCGCCATTCTCGCGTTCGCCGCATTCCTCATTCAGTTGGCCACGAAGCTGCCGGAGAGGACCTTAACCACGTCTCCGGAATCGTCGGCGAAAGTCTTCAAAGAGCCGCTGCTCTTCGGATTGGCGCTTACGATCATGCTCTATACCGCTTGCGAGTTCGCGATTTGGAACTGGCTGCCGAAATTTCTCGTTGCCCAGGGCGTTCCCGACGCGACTGCATTGAACATTCTCGCGCTCGGGTTTGCGCTTGCCCTCCTGGTCGGCCGCGTCGCCATCACCCCTATCCTCTTGAAGGTCCCGCCTCTAACGGTGACCACCGTATCGGCAATCTTGATGGCCGCTCTTACCTATTCCTTGCTTCATGCCAGCAGCGCCGCCAGCGCCGGCGTTCTGGTCTTTTGCACGGGCTTAGCTATGGCTCCGGTTTTCCCCACCACGATCGCGCTCGTCGGTAATCTTTTCAAGGAGGGCACGGCTACTGCCATCGGTTTCACCATCACCTGTGGATTTACCGGACTTGTGATTAGTTCGCCGATCATTGGCTGGCTATCGGGCGCCGATCCTCAAGGGCTGCGGGTCGGTCTACTACTACTGCCCGTCTGCTCCATTGTGATGGCGCTGCTGTATCTTTCGCTCCGCTCTCCGATTTCCGGGCGTACGCACCATCTTGCGGCGCGCCATGCGACTTAGCGAAGACCGAACCAAGAACCGAAAGGGCTAAGACATGCGAATCTTAAAATATGTCAGTAAGGCCGCATTCGCGGCCACTATCATGGCCTCCCTACTGGGTGCTCAGACGGCAGTTACCGAATCTCCCGGGCCTGGACCCGGAGGCCGCGGGGCGCCGCGTCCCCCCGTAGTCTCACCCGAAGTAAACCAGGACAAGACCGTCACGTTCCGTGTGCGAGCTCCTCAGGCAGCCAACGTGGAATTGGTGGGCGAGGTATTGCGAGGCAGCCCCCCTCAACCAATGACCAAAGGAAACGACGGGGTTTGGAGCGTCACGATAGGGCCGGTCCCGCCGGAAATCTGGATTTACAATTTCCGCATCGATGGCGTTGACTTACCGGATCCGGCGAATATCAGCATCATGCCGCGCGCCGCCGGTGGGGCGATATCCAGCTTTGTCG
>Ga0302325_10020555_pt1 | contig 13837 bp, 9 predicted proteins | sample Palsa_T0_2_FD_201948 | JGI IMG/M metagenome (GOLD analysis project Ga0302325, IMG submission 201948) | Peat permafrost microbial communities from Stordalen Mire near Abisko, Sweden - Palsa_T0_2 | ecosystem: Environmental > Terrestrial > Soil > Palsa > Peat permafrost | place: Sweden: Abisko... | reverse complement strand
CGTTCCCGATCCGGCTCGCCGTCACCGTCACCGACGCCGACAAGAACCCCGTACCGGGCGCGCTCGTGATGTTCTCCGCCCCCGCCGCCGGCGGGCACTTCACTCTGCGCTCCCAGGGCTCCCGCCGCCATCGCGCCCGCGTCTCCTACGCCCACACGGTCGCAGTCAAGACCAGCGACTGCGGGATCGCCGTGGCGCCTCCCTTCAGCGCCAGCCGCCAGCCGGGCGGCTACATCGTCAAGGCCAGCGCCAAGCCGGCCAGGTCGGCTGCGTTCGCACTCGTAAACGAAGCACCCGGGCAGTCCCAGTGAGGGCGCGGTGAGCGCCGTCACCGATCCCACCCGAGAGCATGCCGGCGCGGAGCTCGCCCCGCTGCGGCTGAGGGCCTCCGACCTCGCGCGGGTCGCGAGCGTGGGCTTGCGCACGCGGCGTATGCGTGCGGGGCTCTCCGCGTTGGGGATCGCGATCGGGGTCGCCGCGATCGTGGCGGTGCTCGGCCTGTCCTCCTCCTCGCAGGCGGGCCTGCTGGAAGAGATCGAACGCCTCGGGACCAACCTGCTGATCGTCACCAACGGCCAGAGCTTCGCCGGCAAGACCGCAGAGCTGCCGCTCGTCGCCCCGGCGATGATCGCGCGTATCGACCCCGTGGAAACTGTCGCGGAGACGGGGAAGGTCAAAGGCAGTGTCTACCGCTCTCCGCTGATCCCGACCGTCGAAACCAACGCCCTGAGCGTCCAAGCCGCGAGCCTCGGCCTGCTCCACACGCTGGGCATCGAAGTCGTGCAGGGCCGCTACCTGAACGCCGCTACCGCCCAGGAGCCGGTGGGGGTGCTCGGTTCTGCCGCCGCGCAGCGACTCGGGATCGACCACATCTACCCTGGTGAGCGGATCTGGGTCGCAAACCAGTGGGTGTATCTCGTCGGCATCCTCGGACCATCGGTGCTCGCCCCCGAAATAGAAAGCTCGGTGCTCGTCGGCTTCAAGGCCGCGGAACGCTACCTGCAGTTCAACGGGCACCCCAACACCGTCTACCTGCGCGCCCAGAACAGCCAGGTCGCGGCCGTGCAGTCGGTGCTCGCCGCGACCGCGGACCCGGAAGCCCCCAACGAAGTCAACGTCAGCCAACCCTCGGCCACGCTCACGGCGCGCGCCGACGCCCAGGGCGCCTTCAACGGCCTGTTCCTCGGGCTCGGCGCGGTGGCACTGCTGGTGGGGGCGGTCGGCGTGGCGAACATCATGGTCATCAGCGTGCTGGAACGCCGCTCAGAGATCGGGCTCCGCCGCGCGCTCGGCGCGACCCGCGGGCAGATCCGTACCCAGTTCCTCTCCGAGGCGATCCTGCTCGCACTCGGTGGCGGCGCCGTCGGTGTCGCTACCGGCATTCTCGCGACCGCGATCTACGCCACCACGAAGGGCTGGACGATCGTCATCCCCACCCTCGCCTGGGCCGGCGGGTTCGGCGCGGCCATCCTGATCGGCGCGGTCGCCGGCCTGCTTCCCGCGCTGCGCGCCGCCCGCCTCTCACCCACCGAGGCGCTGCGAACGGTGTGACCAGCCCAGGCACGCAGCGGCTCGCCCCTCGACGTAGAGGCCACCGAGGCGTTCCTTGCAGACTGGGCCGAGAACGCCACCCCGGTCCTGGCGCAAGCCCCACAACACACCTAGCCGACCTCGGCCTCACACCGGACACGGCACCCCCGACACATAGCTCCGCGCTGGGGACGTGTCTCCTGCCGCGCTCTTGTAGGGTTGGCTCATGGACACTCGTCAGGTCGTCGTGCGGGGAGTTCGGTCTCCGGTCGCGCAGGACGGCGCCAGTGAGGCCACGGAGGCGGTCCTCTTCATTCACGGCAATCCCGGATCTGCGCAGGACTGGGACTTCGCGATCCCATCCGTTGCCGAGTTCGCGCGGGTAATCGCGCCGGACATGCCTGGCTATGGGTCTGCCGACCGCCCACGGGACCTGCCGTACACCGTCAAGGGATACGCGGATCACCTAGCGGGCATCCTCGCTCAGCTCGACGTGAGTCGCGTCCATCTTGTGCTTCACGATTTCGGCGGACCGTGGGGTCTGCAATGGGCAGTCGATAACCCGCAGGCCCTCGCAAGCGTGACGCTGATCGATACCGGAGTGTTCCCCGACTACCGCTGGCATAAGTTCGCGAAAGTGTGGCGGACGCCGATCCTCGGAGAGCTCTTCCAGGCGACCAGCACTCGCAGGGCAACGCGACTGTTTCTGAACCGCGATAACCCCAAGCCCCTGCCCGTGGAGTTCACAAACCGCATGTACGGGGAAATTGATCGTGGCACGAAGCGAGCGGTGCTGAAGCTCTATCGCGCCACCGAGCCTGCTGAGCTGTCGCTCCGACTCTCGCCCGCGTTGCGGGCGCTCGACACACCCGCGCTTGTGATCTGGGGCGAGGCCGACGCCTACTGTCCCCTCAAGCTCGCGGAGCGCCAGCGCGAGGCCTTCCCCCGCGCTGAGATCGTGACGATCCGCGGCGCAGGGCACTGGCCGTTCGTGGACGACCCCGACGCAGTCCGCGAGCCACTGGTCAGCTTCCTACGCACCCAGATCACCGTGCCAGTGGTATAGAGCTTTCAGTGCGCGGGACGGCAGCATGAGCTGACGATGATGCCCGCGCAGCTCGCATGAAGTGTCGAGAGGGGCTATCCTCGATGCCTGTGCTTCCCATTGTGGTTGGGCACGGGGCTTCCATGCCCCGCGCACCCTGGGGGGTGCTAGCCACGTCATGCAGCGTGGGATCGGGTCGTCCTCCCCATGCTTGTCGGTGGCGCGTCGTGATCTCCGCTCGCGACGATGGCACGAGCGATATCGAGGGACTTGCGGGCCTGTTGCTTCTTGCGAGCTGGATCAGGCCACAGTCTCTGCTTATCGATCAGCCGCACGGTCTCTCTGACGATGCCTTCATCGAAGACGACACAGCCGAAGCGCAAGGACCATTGTGTGAAGTCGTCGCCTTCGCGCAGACGTGTATGCAACAGGGCAGCTGAGACGACATGCAGGTCGAGCTCGCCGGGTAGGTCGTCCGTCACGATCGGCTCTCCGATCAGGTCCCGAAATCACGGGGATGACCCTGATGAACAAGCGCAATCAGAGCCGGCCGCTCGACGGTCGTCCGGGCCACGACCCCTTCGATGGGACCGACCCGAGCTACTCCTGCGACGGTCTGCACAGCTACACGCGCTGCGGCGGCGGCACGTTCTTCATGGGCAACGGGCGCGATGTGCCCGCCCGCTGCCGTGAAGTGATCCCGGGAGCCTCGCCCTGCCCCTACGAATACACCCCGGGGAACCTCGTGCCGGCAAACATCGGGCACAACCTGCTACTCGGCGGTAACGGCAACAACGTAATCCACGCCGGCCCAGCGGGTGATGTGATCTGGGGCGACTACAAACCGTCGGGAGACCCCACCAGCCAGATCAACTACCTCTATGGTGGGCCGGGGACCGACTGGCTGTATGCCGCCCACGGCACCAACTACATCTGGACCGGTGCCGGCGAGGACCACGTCCTGCTGGTCTACGGCCATGGGGTAGTGCACTGCAACGGGCCCGGACACAAGACGATCGTCCTGCCCAAGCTGCCCCAAAACCGCCACTACCAGCTGATCGGCTGCAGCGACGCGACGATCATCCCCTACGCCGTGTAATGAAAAAGCCCATATAACCAGCGGAACCACTCCCGCTTGGGGGTCTGGCCGGCCTTCAGTTGTCAAAGTCCGCTCGGGCCATTCCTGCTCGGCCCGAGTGCTGCGGATGCTGCCCTGCCTTGCGCTGCAATGCCCCGGCCGCTCCTACCTTCGTCCCGTTCCCGTGCCCCCTCTCGGGGGGCCTCCGTGGGTTCCCAGGTACGACCAGATCGAACACTGCCGAGGAACACAGGCCGCGCTCAGGACGGGACGCTCGATCGGGAGCCCAAAGTCTTCGAGTGCCCAGTCTTTTCGAGCGATGTCAATCAGCGAGGTGTGTGTGTTTTCTGGGTCGCATCCGCGCGGGTACTTGGTGTTCTCGTTGTGGGTGGGCGCGGGGCCTCCGTGCCCCGCGTCAGGGGTTGCTCTGCCGGGTGATGTGCCCAAGATGGGAGGAGATCGGTCAGCGGCCGGTGCCCCTTGGCGGACCTCGGCGATCGTGAATTCCTCGACCATCAGCGAGTCGATGAACGTCGTGATTAGCGCCTTCTTGGACCCGTGGCCACCGATCGCACTGGTGCGGCCGGGCTGCTGTCACTACTCCTACTCCCGACCGAGGTCCTGGCACGCAGCGGCTCGCCTACCGTGCGGTGGTCGGGCTTATGGAATGGGTGCCGGCTGCCGATCTGTCGAGTGGCTATGTCCGATGAACGTTCGAGCCTGGAGAAAGGCGAGCTGGGAGCCCCGGTGCCAGCGTCCCCTGCGGCGGATCAGCCCGCGGAGGATCTCCGTCGTCTCGGCGAGGCGCTGAACGCTCGCGCCAAGGATGTGGTCGCCGGCACGGTCGCTCGAACCCGAGCATCGAAGCACGTGCTCGACGCGGCCGTCGAGGCAAGCTTCGAACATTTCATCCCACTGCTGGAGGAGACGGGGCTGATCGTGGAGGTCGGAAAGTGGGTCTTGGAGGAGGCCTGCGCTCAATGCGCCGCGTGGCGTCAGGCCTCCTATCCGATCGGCATCGCCGTGAACGTCTCCGGACGTCAGCTCGACACCGATCAACTCATCGGTGACATCGAAGGGGCGCTCTCGCACAGCGGCTTGGAGCCCTCAGCGCTGACGATCGAGATCACCGAGACGACGCTGATGCGCAACGTCGAGGCGACCGCTCGCCGGCTCACCGCCGTCAAGGCGCTCGGTGTGCGGATCGCGATCGACGACTTCGGCACCGGCTACTCCTCGCTCGCTCACCTGCAACGGTTCCCGGTCGACGCGTTGAAGATCGACCGGTCGTTCATCCTCGGGCTCCAGAACAACAAGGAGGGGGAGACGCTGATCCACACGCTCGTGCAGCTCGGCAAGTCGCTCTCGATCGAGACCTTCGCCGAGGGCATCGAGCAAAAGGAGGAGCTGTCCCTGCTCAGAGACGAGAACTGCGACAGCGGGCAGGGTTTCCTGTTCGCCCGCCCCCTCGACGTAGAGGCCACCGAGGCGTTCCTTGCAGACTGGGCCGAGAACGCCACCCCGGCCCTGACGCAAGCCCCCGCGGGGTAGTGCACTGCAACGGGCCCGGGCACAAGACGATCGTCCTGCCCAAGCTGCCCCAGAACCGCCACTACCAGCTGATCGATCACGCCTGAACGGCAGCGATCCTGCGTCTAGATGCTAATATCAGCTGCGTGAGACGGCTATTATCTGATGCGTGTGATGGTTAGCGTTGGCCCGAGCCGATATCGGCGGCGTCTCGTGGACCCGTTGTTGGACGAGTTGCTCGAGCAGCTGCCGGCGATGCTGATCATCGGGCCTCGCACAACGGGCAAGACGACGACCCTTCAGCGGCGTGCGAGGACTGTCGTCAGACTGGATCGGCAGAGGACGGCGGCGGCGTTCGAAGCGGACCCCGATGTGGCGCTGCGCGGTCTTCCCGAGCCGGTGCTCCTCGACGAGTGGCCGCGCGTGCCAGGCGTTCTCGGGGCGGTAAGGCGCGCTGTCGAAGCCGATCCCCACCCGAACCGCTTCTACGTCACGGGCTCTGTCCGTGCCGAGCTGGAGCACGAGGTCTGGCCTGGCACCGGCCGGCTCGTGCGGATGACGATGTACCCCATGACGGTGCGCGAGCAACTCGATCGCAGCGGCCCATCCTTACTTGACAAGCTCGCGGATGGCAGAGAGCTGACGGTCCCGGAGGACTGTCCTGACCTACGCGGCTACGTCGGGCTCGCGTTGCGCAGTGGCTTCCCCGATGCGGCCCTGCGCTTGACGGGCCGTGCGCGAGAGATGTGGCTGGAGAGCTATATAGACGATCTGCTCAGCCATGACGTGGAGCAGCTCGAGGAGCCTCTCGGCAGACGGCGGGACAGGCAGCGGCTACGCCGCTACCTGCAGGCGTACGCGCTCAACAGCGCCGGTGTGGCCGAGCACAAGACGATTTATGACGCCGCCCAGATCAACAAGGCGACAGCGACCGCGTACGACGAGTTGCTCGCGAGCCTGCTGATCGTCGAGGACGTGCCGGCCTGGACGTCAAACCGGCTCAAGCGACTCATCCATCGCCCGAAGCGCTACCTGATCGACGCGGCACTGATCGCGACGACGCTCAGGCTCGACGAGCAGGGAGTGATCGACGACGGCGACCTACTGGGACGAGTCCTCGACACTTTCGTCGCCGCACAGCTACGTCCCGAGCTGGCAACGTCCAGGACGCGCCCGCACCTGCATCACCTGCGCACCGAGCAGGGCCGGCACGAGGTCGATCTGATCGCGGAGCTCGCCGGAGGACGAGTCATCGGGATCGAGGTCAAGGCCGGCGCCGCCCCAACCGCACGCGAGGACGCCAAGCACCTGCGCTGGCTGCGCGAGGAGCTCGGCGAGCGCTTCCTCGCCGGTGTCGTCCTGCACACAGGCCCGCACTCCTACGAGCTCGACGAGAGGATCATCGCGGCGCCAATCGCCACCCTATGGGGCTAGTGTCTAAATTCGCGTCGTGTGTTTTAGTGCGGGGTTTTTGGGTCGCATCCGCGCGGGCAAGTGATCTCCCAAGGTTGATGGGCGCGGGGCCTCCTGCCCCGCGTCTGAGCGTGGTGCGCGAACGGCGGCGAGCCGACGCCTGGGCAGCAGCTGGGCAAGCAGCCGCTCCGCTATGTGCTGTTTGTCTGCAACCACAACGCCGGGCGTTCTGTCGCAGGCGGCCTAAGCCGAGCAGGCCCGTGACCAACAAGTAACGATCCTGTGAAGCCTCGCCTCTGACCGCCTCCGGAGGGTGTTTCTGCGGTTATCTTGGCCCTCTTGATGAGTGTCGAAGCCGTGGCCACCCCACACTCGAGGGCGCGCCGGTGGCGCGTGACCCTGCCCCTGCTCGCCCTCGCGGCGCTCGTGCTCGCCTGTCACGTCCAGCCGGCGCGCGCGGTGATCCTGCCCGCGCAGACGATCGACGGCCCCAGCGAGGACATCGTCGGTTTCGGTGGCGTCGCGATGGCCGAAGACGGAACCGGCGGGCTGGTCTATCTCAAGCGCGTCGACGGCGTCGCCCATGTGTTTGTCTCGCGCTACGCCGGCGGGCACTGGATGGCGCCGATCCGCGTCGACACCGAACAGCCCTACGCCGCCAGCTGGCCGCGCATCGGGGCGGCGAACGGAGGGGAGCTGGTGGTCGTGTGGGCCACCCCGTTCGCCACCGAAAACGATCGGCCGGTCGACGAGCTGGTCGGCGCGACGCTGGGCCCCGGCTCTGCCGTGTTCGGTCCGGCGATGCTGATCGATCCCGACATCCACGATGGCACCGGGACCAGCCCGGATCTGGCGATGAGCTCGACCGGTCAGGCCGATGTCGTCTACCGCGTGATCACCGTCGGCATCGGGCAGAAAACGACGATCCCGCTGTTGCGGGCCGGCGACGTGGTCGAGGAGGTGCGGGTGGCGCACTACGACGGTGAGCGGTGGTCGAACCTGGGCGCGATCAACCGCGATCCGGGCGTCTCGATGCGCCCACCCACGGAAGCCAATGCGCCCAAGATCGCGATCGGGCCGACCGGCAACGGCGTCGTCGTCTGGCAAGAGCCCGACATCGAAGGTGTCGCGCGCATCTGGGCCAGGCGGCTGTTCGGGAGCACGCTCAACTATGTGCTCCCGGTCAGCGTCGAAAGCTTCGCCGGCGCACCGATCGGCGACGACGCCGACGCACCGAGCGTGGCCGTCTCGTGGTTGGGGCAGGCCGATGTGGCCTACCGCCAAAGCGCGGGACCCGGCTCACCACTGCCGGGTCCCCGCATCTTCCTGAACATCCTGCCCAATGGCGAATCCTCGAGCGGCGCGGAGTTCGGTGGCGCAAGCATCGCCGATTCGGCGGTGACGGGCGGCAAGTCCGCCTCGATCGGGCCACCCAGCATCGACATCGACGAAAAGGAAGATATGCGGCTGCTGTATGACGCAAACGGCACGCCCCGTGTGATCGAGGGCGACGACAAAGGGCTGACGGCCGCGCTCTCGCTGGGGCCCGGTTTTGTGGGATCGGAAGCTTCCGCGGCGAGCGTGATGAACCCCCAGGGGGGAGGCGTCTCGGCGTGGCCGAGCGCCGACGCGCAGGGCGATCCGGCGGTGGCGGTGCGCGAGGACTTTCCCACCGGGGCCGCCCAGACGGCGCTCGTCAGCGGCGGGGCGGGTGGTCCGATCAGCGAACTGACGGTTGGGCGCTCGGGGCTCGGCGATGGCCTGATCGCCTTCCAGCAGGGACCCCTCGGCGACGCGGCGATCGTCGCCGCCCAGGCCACGGCGCCGCCGGCGGAACTGGTCTTCAGCGCGCCCAAAGGCTGGGTCAAACCCTCCCAGGCCGTGATCGCCTGGCAGCCCGCGATCAGCGCCGACGGACCCCTGCGCTACAGCGTCGTGCTGGATGGCAGGACACTGCCGGCGCCCGCGGGCGCCTTACAGATGCATCTGGATTCGCGTGGGCTCGGTGCGGGACGTCACCGCGTGCAACTGCTCGCAACCGACATCGACGGGCAGTCGACGCTCTCATCACCCTCGCCTCTGCTGATCGACGGCGAACTGCCGGCCGTGACGATCGCGCGCGCGCAGGGCGGCTATGGGGTCAGCGTCCGTGTCAGCGACGCCTACTCGGGCGTGGACGCCCGTGCGGTAAGCGTCAGCTTTGGCGACGGCCACAGCGCCCGTGGCCACAAGCGCTTTGTTCATCGCTACGCCCGCGGTGGGGTCTATCAGGTCGTCGTCCACGTGCGCGACAAGCTCGGCGACGCCGGCGTGGTGCGCCGGCTGGTGAGCGTGCGATGAGGCGTGGGCTGAATAGCGTGTCCGCCGCGTGGCGTGCGGCCCTACCGGTTCGCCTGCTCACGGCGGTGCTGGTGTGCATCCTGGCGGGCTCGCTGCTCGCGGTCGCGCCCGCCGGCGCCGACGTGTTCGGGCCGATCTCGCTGGCGTCGGAGGGTGCGATCCCCGGCTCGGCGGATTACCAGCAGAGCGACTACGCCCATGATCCGGCGATCTCCGGCGACGGACGCTACGTCGCCTTCGACGGCTCCTTCGGCGGTGTCACCGGCGTGTGGCGGCGTGACCTGGCCACCGGCACGGTCGAACAGGTGGCCGGCGGAAGCGCCGAACTGCCGTCGATCTCGGAAAACGGGCGCTACATCAGTTTCACCAGCAGCGAAGATCTTGTGCCGGAAGACAACGCGAAGGGGCCAAACGTGTGGGTTCGGGACATGGAACCTGCAGAAGGAGAACCCGAGTACATACTTGCCTCGGCGGTCAACGGAGGCTCGCAGGCGCTTAGGTACGAATACGCAGGCGCGCCCGGCAGCACCGAACGCGGGAACGAAGAAGAACACTATGGGTCGCTCGCGAGCGGGCGCTCGGCGCTCAGCGCCGACGGGCGCCAGGTCGCGTTCATGACGACTGCGGTCTCGACCCTGGTCCAGGACCCAGAAGAAGAACTGCAAGAACGGGAAGGAAAGTCTCCGCCTCCGCATACACCCGCGCTGCAGGTCGCGGTCCGTGACCTCGAAACGCAACGCACGACGCTGGTCAGCGCTATGGATGAACCGGGAACAGGGACTCCAAAGCTCAATGCCTCCGGGCAGAACGAGCCGGTGCCGACGAGCGCGGAAGGTTATGGCGCAATCTATCCCGGGCGCTCGTCGTTTCCAGGCGCCACCTACGCCGGGGCCTCGATCAGCGCCGATGGAACGACGGTCGCCTGGATGGGTCAGGAGATCGAAGATCAGGCCCAGGTTCTGCCCGCCGAACCCTACCTCAGCCCCTCATACAGCGAGCCCTTGTGGCGGCGGATCGCCGACGGTCCGCAGGCGCCGATCCGGCGGATCACGGGAGGTGGAGATCCTGCCAGTCCGGCCTGCGCGCAGAGCGGGGAGACGCGCCCCGTCGAACCTCTGAGCCTGTCCGATCCCTGCCAGGGGCCGTTTGAACAGAACCGTCACGAAGGCACCACCCTGGGCATCTGGACCCTTGGCACCGTCGCCGACTACCTGCCGCGGCTCAGCGCGAATGGCCAGATCGTCGCCTTTCTCTCGAACGCCCGTGAAATCGCCGCCGGCGAAGAATTCAAGTTCGCGGAATCCTCTGATGACCTCTACATAGTCAACATGGCAGACGGTCTCACCCGGGTGCAGGCGCTGCGCCGGCTCACCGAGATCGCGGGCGGCGAAGCGGGCGAACTCGCGCGCGGAGGCAAGATCATCGATCTGGGGATTTCGCCCGACGGCAGTGAGATCGCCTTCTCGACGATCCGTACCGTGTTTCCGCTCGGGTCCCCGGCCTTCGTCAGCGCCCCCGCGGGCGCGCCGGGGATGGTCGAACTGTTCGACATCGACCTCCTCGACGACACGCTCACACGTGTCACCCACGGCTTTGAAGGCGAAGCGCAGCCGAGTGAACAACCCCATCGCGAAACACCGTCCGGTCAGGATCCCTACACCGAACAGGATGGCGCCTTCTCGCCCTCGTTCACGACAAACGGTCAAACGCTGGCCTTCTCCTCGACGGCCTCCAATCTCGTCTACGGCGATGGCAACTCGCCCGGCACTGGCCAGCAGGCTCCCTTCGACGGCAGCGATGCCTTCGTGGTCTCGCGGGTGCTGTTCGGCTCCACGCCCGCCCCCCAGTTCGTCTCGAGCGCTCCGGGACCCTCGATCACACCCGTCTGGACGCTCGGCGTGACCGCGATCTCGCGCGCGAACGGGAGCGTGCTGCTCTACGTGCAGGCTCCCGGGTCCGGAGCTCTGCGCGCGGGCGCGCAGAGCGCGGTCGTGACTCGATCGGCGCTGCCCGCGCGCGCCGGTCGTCGTGCTCGCCGCTCCTCGGTATCGCGTCAGCGCCTGGGTGGGACGGTCGCGACGCGTACGGTCGCGACGCGAGAGACGGATGCGCAGGGCGCAGGTCTGCAGACGTTGACGCTGGCGCTTGCCGCGCGCTATCGCTCCCTCGCACGCCAGCGCGGTGGCCTGTCGGGGAAGGTCACGGTGACGTTCACGGCGCACGGACATCCCACGCTGCGCAAGAGCATCCTCGTGACCTTCCTGCGCAGGGTGAAGCTCTCCAAGGGGCGGCGATGAGCTTGCGCACCCCGCTCGTGCTTGCCGTCCTGGCCATCGCCGTCGCCCTCACGCTCGGATCGCAGGCCGCGCGCGCCGGCGCCGAAGGGGTGGAAGAAGCGACCTGGCGTCTGGAACAACCCTCGCCGCCGCCCCCGCCGACAGGGGTGCAGGGCTCCTCGACCCCGATCGGCCTGGGCAGGATCGGCGACATCGAGTTCTGGGCGCCCAACCGCGGCCTGCTGATCACCGCCGGCAACCCGCCCACGATCCCACCGGGCCTGTGGTTCTACAACGGTGTCTCCTGGCACGAGCTGACCGGCCCCGGTCCAGCGCACGAAGGCGTCTGCGGTGCCACCGACGGACGCATCGCCTGGGCCGGTCCCGACGAATTCTGGACGATCTCCGACGGGCGCCCCGGCCAGGCCGCCGAAGAGACCGGCCGGGCGGCTCCCTTGGAAGACAACACGCTCTGTCATTTCTCCGGAGGCCAGGTGATCACCTCCTATGCAGCGCCTGCCTTTCAGGCAAGCTCCTACCAGGCGATGCACGCAGCCGGCTGCTTTGGCCCGTCGGACTGCTGGTTTGCGGGGGATCCGTTGCCCGAACCTCTGACGGGCGCCTTTCAACTGCACTGGAATGGGCACTCGCTGGCGGCCGAACCAAATCCGCAGGGGCACGCGGTCGAGGATATGACCCGCTTCGGCAACTACCTGTACGAGGGTGTGCGGATCGCGCCCGAAGACCGCCTGAGCGAAGAAGAATCGGCGTTTGCGACCTCTGAGATCCACCTGATCGCGCCGGAAGGCGTGCAGCCGACCTTCTTTTCGCTGCCCTCGCGCGAACCGGAAGGGCCCTTCTACACCGAAGGGGAGTTCGCCACCGCTCTGGACTTCCCGCACTTGAGCGGCGGCGAAAGCGCCCTGTGGGGCGCCGCCAACCCCACATCGCCAACCCCGACAGGGTCAAAGCCGGGCGAAGTCACGATCGCGCGCGACTCCGAAGGGGTCTGGAGTCAGATCGTCGGTCCGTCCGCGGACCCGAGCGGGAACCCCTTCACAAAATTCATCTCCAAAGCGACCAGCCCCACTCAGGCGGAACGTCAAAAAGAACGAGAAAACGAAGTCGTCAACTCGATTGCCGCCGAACCGGGCAGCGAAAGCTCATGGGTGGCTCTCAGCTCTCCGAGCAACTCTGACGATGGGCCCGTGGCGCACGCGCTCCTGGCGCGCATATCGAGCAACGGAACGGTCTCCGAACAGCAGGCGCTGCCTTCCGGGGAAGGCGTGGGTCCGAAGGGCGTGGCTCAGGAGATCACCTGCCCGGCGCCGGAGGACTGCTGGATGGCGACCGCGCAGGGATGGCTCTTTCACCTCACGACGCCCGCGGCTCGCGCCGCCGAAGAAGCTGCTCCCGACACCGACCCCGCCTTCGCGAACCTGATCACCTACCGCCCTCCCGACGAAGGTCTGCCGCAGGTGCCTCCCGATGCGCCGCCCGTCGATGACTCCGGTCTGCTCGGAGAATCGCCGTCCTACGGTGGCACCTTCGCGGAAACCACATCCCCGTTGGCCAAGCCGAGAATTCGACTGCCGCTACTCTCCCGTCTGCACAGCAGGCTCGTGGACCGTGACACGCTCGAACTGCGCTTCCATCTGGCTGTGAAGGCCCGCGTTCGCCTGCTCGCCGAGCGCCGCAAGAAGCTGGTGGCGAGCACCGCGACGCACACGTTGGCCGCGGGCAATCGCAGGCTGTTGCTGCGGCTGAACCCGCGCGAGTGGCCGACGAAGCTGTCGCTGCAGACCCACGCCCTCGCTCCCCTGCCGACGGTCACCGTCAAAGGATCGGTGGGTGGCCCAGAACACGGGGGCGCCGGCTCGAACACGGTCTCGACCGGCCTGACCGTACTCCCCCACCTCCCCTCGTTCGCGGAACTGGGATCACAGCCTTGAGATATCTGCGGAGAGGTTCGGGCGCCGCGCTCGTGCGGCCGCTGCCGCTCGTCGGGGTGCTCGTCGTCCTGGGAGTGCTCACGCTCGCCCTGTCGGGCAACCTGCCGGGAGGGGCCGGCACCCGCGCCGCCGCGCAGCCCGCCTCGGTCGAAACGACGCCGCAGACCGATGCCTCGGTGCCGGCCCGAAACGTGACCATGCTCGGCTCCTCTCCGGCGGAGGCGCCGGGCGAGACCTGGGGTATCGGGCAGGTTGGATCCCAGAGTCATCCGTCCTGGACGATCGTTCGCTACAGCACCGCCGAAGGATGGTCCGTCGCTCCGAGCCCGCTCGATGCCGCCGGCCAACCGCTGTCCGGGTTCGAACCCGCTCGCACGCTGTTCACTGAAGGCGAATCCGATCACGTCCTGGCCGGCGATCTGACCGCGAGCGGCAGCGGCGTGCTGGCCGGCACGATCCCCGCGAGCGAAGCGGGCGCGAGCCCGCAGAAGGTCGTGCTCGTTCGCAACCCCGGCGGCCCGTTCCAGGAAACGGCTCCGCTTCCGAGCGAAGGCGAAACGGCCCTGCAGACCGGCGAAAGCCTGTTCAGCGAAACACGCGCTCCGCTGCTCGCGCCGCTGGACGAAAGCGGGCACGCCGGCGCGCTCGTGGTCCCCGTCAGCGCCGCCGGCGG
>Ga0302325_10020554_pt1 | contig 13837 bp, 9 predicted proteins | sample Palsa_T0_2_FD_201948 | JGI IMG/M metagenome (GOLD analysis project Ga0302325, IMG submission 201948) | Peat permafrost microbial communities from Stordalen Mire near Abisko, Sweden - Palsa_T0_2 | ecosystem: Environmental > Terrestrial > Soil > Palsa > Peat permafrost | place: Sweden: Abisko... | reverse complement strand
GCTGAACCTGTGGGGCCTGTCGCGCAACGGCTGGGCGAACACCTTCTACGCGGGCGCCGTGCGCTCGATGGCGTCCAGCTGGCACGACTTCCTGTTCGCGTCGCTGGACCGCTCGGGGCTGATGACCGTCGACAAGCCGCCGCTGGCGTTCTGGGTCCAGGCCCTGTCGGTTCGTCTGTTCGGCTGGCACTCGCTCTCGATCCTCGTGCCGCAGGCGCTGATGGGCGTCGCCGCGGTCGGGCTCACATACGACCTCGTCCGCCGGCGGTTCGGCCGCGTCGCGGGGTTCGTGAGTGGATTGGCGCTGGCGCTGACGCCGATCACGGTCGCGATCTCACGCCACAACAACCCCGATCAGGCGCTGATCCTGTGCTGCGTCGCGGCGTTGTGGTTCGCGGTCCGGGCGCTCGAGGACGGGCGCACGCGGTGGCTGATCTGGAGCGGCGTCTGCGTCGGGCTCGGGTTCGAGGCCAAGATGTCGGTTGCGCTGTTCGTCGTGCCGGGGATCGCTCTGGCCTGGCTGTATGCCGCGCCGGTTGCGTCGGCCTGGGTCCGGGTGCGCCGGCTGTTGTGGGGCGGGCTGGCGATGACGGTCGTCGGGCTCGCGTGGCCGGTGCTCGTGACGCTGACGCCGGCCGCCGACCGGCCCTGGATCTCCGGCACGTCGGACAACTCGATCTGGTCGCTGATCGTCAACTACAACGGTGTCGGTCGGGTCACGGGGCAGGCGGGCGCGCCGGCCGGCGGCGGCGCCGGCGGCTTCTCGTCCGGCGCGACCGGGATCCTTCGGCTGCTGAATTCCGAGCTGGGGGGCCAGGCCGGTTGGCTGCTCGGGTTCGCGCTCGTGGCCGGGATCGGACTGGTGGCGCTCACGCGGCTGCGCCGCGGCGACGCCCGCACCGGCTGGCTGATCGCCGTCGGTGGCGCGTTCGCGGTCAGCGCCGTCGTGTTCAGCTTCGCGTCGGGGATCGTGCACCCGTACTACGTCTCGTTCCTGGCGCCGTGGACGGCGATGCTGATCGGTGCCGGGGTCGGCGAGGCGCTGCGTCCCGGAGTGTGGGCTCGGGTGCTCGGAGCTGCCGCGGTCGCGGGCGGCGCCGTCACCGAGGTCGTCGTGCTCGGCCAGCTCGGCGGGTCGGTCTCGTGGGCGACGCCGCTCGTGATCGTCGTCTGCGCGCTGGCGGTGCCGGCGCTGCTCATCGCCGCGTTCCCGGCTCGCGTGCGGGCGGTGGTCGTGGCGGTAGCGCTGGCGGCGCTGCTGGCGGCGCCCGCGTCCTGGGCGGTCGACACGCTCGGGCACGCCACCAGCTCGACCTTCCCGGCCGGCGGGCCGGCCTCGACCGGGGGTTTCGGCGGGCCCGGCGGGTTTGGCGCGCGCGGCGGCTTCGCCGCGCGCGGCGGTCTCGGCGGCCTCGGCGGGCTGGGCGGCTTCGCCGGGCGCGGCGGTTTCGGCGGCCGTAGCGGCGGCGGTGGTGGCGGGTTCCCGGGTGGGCGCGGCGCGCTTGGCGGCGCGCCTGCCGCCGGCGCCGGCTCTGCGGGTGCCGGCGCGGGGTCGGGCGGCGCGTTCGGCGACGACTCGGCGACGTTGCAGGCCGCCTCGCGGTACGCGGCGTCCCACGGTGGTGGCACGGTCGCGGTCGAGAGTCAGAGCAGCGCCGCCGCGGCGATCGTCGCGGGCGACACGAACGTCGCCGGGATCGGCGGCTTCTCCGGCCTGGAGAGCTCGGTCAGCCCGTCCTGGCTGGCGATGGAGGTCCGCGACGGGCGGCTGCGGTGGATCGTGGCCGACACGGGCGGCGGGTTCGGCGGTGGCTTCGGCGGGATCGCGGCGTCCGGCGCCGCGGGCACCGGATCGGGCGCTGCCGGGGGCTCTGGCGCGGGGATCGCCAGCCTGTTCGGCGGCTCCGGCTCCGGCTCCGGCTCGGGCTCCGGCTCGGGCTCCGGCTCGGGCTCGGGCTCGGGCTCGGGCTCGGGCTCGGGCTCGGGCTCCGGCTCGGGCACGGGCTCCGGCTCGGGCACGGGCTCCGGCTCGGGCTCAGGCCTCGGTTCGGCCGGCGCCGCGTCCCCGTTCGGCGGCGCCCGCGCCGGCGCCGGGCAGCGCGGCCTCGCCGACGGCCGCACCGGCTCCGCGAAGGCGTTCGCGATCGCCGAGCAGGTCGGCCGCAAGGTGACGATCACCGTCGACGGCCAGACCGTGACGATGTACGACCTGAAGGGCAAGGCGTCGGCGATCCTTGCGGCGGCGCGGTGAGCCCCCGGCGCCACCGATCTTGGGAGATCGCCGTCGGATGCCGACGGGAATATCCCAACGTGCCCGCCGACGGCCGCCGCGAGCGCGTTCGCGGCGCTCGGACCCGGCGGGTCAAACCCGCGCGCCCGGCCGAGGCCTCCGAGCCCGGCCGGGCAGGCGCGGGCGAACCGCCCGCCGCGAACGCGGGACGACAGGCCGGCGGGGTGGCGCGCGACGACAGGCCGGCGGGGTGGCGCGCGACGACAGGCCGGCGGGGTGGCGCGCGACTACAGGCCGGCGGGGTGGCGCTCGACGAACCCGGCGAACTCGCCCCCGCCCTGCGCCCAGCGGGTGCCGGTCTCGGCCTGGGCGACGGTGTCGAACCGCCAGCCCGCAATCGTCATCCAGACGTGGCCGTTCGTCGCCCAGATGTCGACCCACTTGCCGGGTCCGGGCAGGCCCCAGCTCATGAACTCGCCTGATACCAGCGGGCTGCTGAGCAGGCCCGCCGCGGCGAGCACATAGCTGACCGAGCCCGAGCAGTCATACCCGTCGGCCTGGAAGGACGCGTGGCCGCCACCGTAGATGTAGGGAAGCGTCGCGATCGCGTTGCCGGCGGCGATCATCTCCTTGACCGCCTCAGGCGCGTCGGCCGGCGGCTGGACCATCCCGTTGGTGTCAAGCGTGATCCCGTTGACGCTGGCGTTGCCGGTCGCTGCGGCCTGCATCGCGGCCTTGGCGGCGGCCGCCTCCTGGGCGTTGAGCTTCTTCTGGAGGCTGTCGACCTGGGCCTGGACGGCGGCGTAACGGCCGTGGACCTTGGCGCGGGCGGAGATCTCCTTGATCTGCTGCTGCTTGAGCGCCGACTGCAGCGCGGCGGCCTGGTTGCGCTCGGTCAGGACCTGCTTGGCCAGCGTCCGGTCGCGCTGCTCGAGCGTCTCCAGGTGGTTGGCGTCCGCCGCGACCTCGCGCCGCGCGATCCGCGTCTGCGTGACGACGCTCGCGTTCTGCTTAGCGACCTTGGCGGCGAAGCTGAACTGGTTGAGCAGCTGGTTGAAGCCGTGCGAGGAGAGCACGACCGAGACCAGCGTCGGCGGCTGGCTCTCGTACCCGGCGACGAGGTTGGCGGCCAGCGCCTTGGTCGCGACCTTCAGGTGGTTCTCGACGTCGACGAGATGGTCACGCGCGTCCAGCAGCTGGTTCTGCACCGACTTCAGCCGATCGACGCGCTGGTCCAGGTCGCTCTGGACCGCGTTCAGTCGCGCCTGCGCGGCCTGAAGCCCGTTGTCGGTCTTGGCGATCTGCGCCGAATCGTCGGCGATCAGCGCCTGCAGCTGACCGGCCGCGCTCTTGGCGGCGTTCAGCTGGCCGGAGACGTCGGCCGAGCTCGATGTCGTCAACGCGCAGAACAGCGCGATGGCGCACACCGACAGCGCCGCGACGGCGCGCAGGATCGAATGACGAGACAGGGACGATGACATGGCGGCACCCGTGCCTCGGAGCGTCGCGAGTGCGATCCTCAGGTCACGGCGACGAGCACCCTAACACGGCCCGTCGCGCCGATCGCCGTACGACCTTCCTTGCAATAAATCCTGCAAATAGGCGGTTTGAGAGCGCGCGCCAAACCGGGGCCGAGACGCACCTGAGAGCGCGTGCCAGACCGGACCGAGACGCACCGTCGCTGCCCGCCGGCACTGGCTGACGACGCCCACGGGACCGATTGACATACTCCGACCCGATGCGAGACGCACGACATCTCGCCACCCTGCTGATCGTATTGGGCGCTCTCGCGCTGGCGGTGCCGACGGTTGCGCTCGCGGGGGGGTCGGCGGGCAACAACCAGTACACGAACCCGTTCGGCGGGGGTGGTGGCGCCGCTTCGCACACTGCGACCGCCCCTCCGCGGACCAGTTCGACGAGTGCCGCGCCGCCGAGCACGTCCGCGGCCCCGCCGCCGACCGCAACCGTGTCGCCTCAGGACACCGTGACCACCTCGGGTGTCACGACCAGCGACCCGACCGCCACCACCGCGGCCTCGCCTGCGACCGCCACCACCGCCACCACCGCCACCAGGAGCCTGCCGCACACCGGTTACGCCGAGTGGGAGGTCGCCGGGTTCGGGATCGTGATGATCGCCGGGGGCCTCGTCATCCGCCGTCGCCGCCGGGCCTGAACTTCCGGCGGCCGTTGCGTACGGCTCGCAGCTGCGCGAGCTCCCGGCGGTAATCTCGCCGGAACGCGCGCTTGACCGCGGCGCGGGACGCAAACAGGGCCACCTGACAACGGTCGTCGCGACGCGCCGCCGGCTCGCCGAGCGTCATCGCGATCGCGCGGTGGCGGGCGTCCGCCAGCACGTCGAACGGCTCGCCGCCGAACGCATCGGCCGTCGAGTGGGCGCCGTGGTGGATCACTCTCGCCTGTGGCCAGAACCACGTCTGAACCCCGGCGCCGGCGGCGCGCAGCCCCAGCTCCAGGTCCTCGCCGTACATGAAGATCGAGTCCGAGAACGGGCCGAGCGCGCGCAGCGTCTCGGTGGCACCGCCGAGCGCGCAGGCGACGGCCCAGCCGACCTGACGTGGCCGCCGAGAGCGCCACGGCGCGATCGCCGCGCCGATCGCACCCGGGAGGACTCCCGGTGACAACACCAGCCGCGCCAACTCGGCCGCCGTCCCAGGTGCGGGATGGACGGTGTCCTGCCGGGAACCGTCAGGCGACAGGACCAGCGGCGCCAGCAGCAACCGCTCACCGCGGGCGCCGGCATCGGTCAGCGCCTCCGCGAGCGCCAGCAGCGAGCCGTCGAGCAGCTCGACGTCAGGGTTGACGAACACGGTCACCGGCTCGGTCACGTGCGCCAGTCCCAGGTTCGACCCGCGCCCGAACCCGAGGTTTCCCCCGGCGTCGATCGAGACAGCGGCCGGATGCTCACGCGCGATTCGCACGCTGTCGTCCGATGAGCCGCAGTCGACGACGATCACGCGCGCCCCCGGCAGGTGCCGCGCGGCAGAGCGCAGCAGCGCGCGCAGCGGGCCTGCCGAGTTGAAGCTGACGGTCACAAGGGCCAGCGCGAAGGTCGGCGCGGCGGCTGGCGCGCCGGCGGCGGCTGGTGCGGTGCGGGTGAGACGGCTCTCCCCGGCCCGCAACTCCTCGCCGTCGCCCGGCGACAGCGCCCGAGCGAACCCGCGGAGCATCTGCCCGCGACCGAACGAGGCGGCGACCCGCCGGCGGCCGGCTTCCCCGAGCGCAAGCGCGCGCTTCGGATCCCCGGCAAGCGAGACGATCCCGGCAGCCGCGGCGTGGGCGTCGCCCGGCGGATACAGCACGCCGCAGCTGCGGTCGGCGATCTCGGCCGGACCGCCGGCGGCCGGCACGACGACCGGCCGCCCCGCCGCGAGCGCCTCGGCCACGACCAACCCGAACGGCTCGCGCTCGGCGCAGTGCAGCAGGCACGTCGCGCCCGAAAGCTCGTCGCCGAGATCGTCGACGGCACCGACGAACCGCACCGCTCCGGCCAGATCCGGCAGCGCCGCTCGATCCCGCAACCGCGCAAGCGTCCCATCGTCGTGCTCGGGCAGCGGCGCGCCGACCACGCGGACCAGCAACGACGGCAGCTCCCGACGCGCCAGCGCGCACGCGTCAAGCGCCGTGTCCACGCGCTTCCATGCGACCAGCGCCCCGGCGACGAGCACCACCGGCCCCGGGGGACCCGCCGGACCTGCCTGACCCGCCTGACCCGCCTGACCCGCCTGACGCGCGGGACCTGCCTGACCCGCCTGACGCGCGGGACCCGCCTGACGCGCGGGACCCGCCTGACGCGCGGGACCCGCCTGACGCGCGGGACCTGCCGGACCCGCCGGACGCGGCAGCGCATCCACCCCCGGATACACGACTGACACACGCGAACCCAGGACCCCGTGCGGGTCCAGATCGGCGGCGACCGCCATCGAATTGACGACGACCGCGTCGGCCCGGGCCGCGGCGGCACGAACGAGCCAACCGATGGCCGGCCCGGGGAGCATGTCGTGGTGGGCGATCACGACGCGCGCGCGGGTCGCGTCCCGGCTCGCCGCCCGCCACGGCGCAGCCCCGCCGGCGCGGCCGGCCCTCCGCGCGGACAGCAGCCATGCGATCGCCGGGCGCATCCCCCACAGCCCGACCACGTCCGGCTCGAGGTCGCGCATGAGCCGGTCGATCTCCCGCGCGTGTCCGATCAGCGCGCCGGCCGCTCGCACGCGCGCCACACCCCCAGAGACGAGCCCGCCCCCCCCGCCGCGCGGGCGCAGCGCGAGCCGACGCGGACACAGCGTCAGCACCCGCACGCCCGCGGCCACGGCGGCTTGCGAGAGCGGTCCCGGCGGGCACGCCAGCCACACATCGCCCTCCGGTGCCGCCGCCACATCGATCAGCACGCGTTCGGCTCCGCCGTACGCACCGGAATATGCGGTGAGCAGCATTAACGGCGACGCTCGCGTCGTTACGCGCCTGTAGGGTGGTGAAATCTGCTCGCGGAACCCAGCCGCGGAGACTGACCGATGATGCCGCCAAGCCTCGAACCGCGCGACGAGATCTCCCACGATGTGACGGATATCCCACGAGTCGCGCTGGTTCACGACTTCCTGCTCGATGTCCGAGGTGGCGAGCGGGTGTTCCTCGAACTCTGCGACATCTGGCCCCAGGGTGACATCTTCACCGTGGTCTACGACGAGCAGGGGACCGAGGGCCGATTCTCAAACCGCAACGTGCATGTCTCGTTCCTGCAGCGGCTGCACCCCTCGGCGCGGAACTTCAGGACGCTGCTGCCGCTGTATCCCGCCGCGATCGAGTCCTTCGATCTCTCCGGCTACGACCTCGTCGTCTCGAGCTCCTCGGCGTGGGCCCACGCGGTGCCGTGCGGCCCGCGGACCGTCCACGTCAGCTACTGCCACAACCCGTTCCGCTACGCATGGAGCGAGCGCGACGCGACCCTCGCCAGTCGCGATCCGGTCTCTCGTGTGGTGCTCAGTCACCTGTTCGAGCGCTGGCGCCGGTGGGACCGCGCGGCCGCTCAGCGACCGCGTCGTTACGTCGCCAACTCTTTGATCACTCAGGCCCGGATCCGGGAGTACTTCGACCGGGACGCGGAGATCGTCCATCCACCGGTCAACACCGGCAGGTTCTCCGCCCGGAACAACGGGCCGGTGGGCGACCACTACGTGATCGTCTCCGAGCTGATGTCGCATAAGCAGATCGGGGTCGCGATCGAGGCGTTCAACCGGCTGCGGCGTCCGCTGGTGATCGTCGGCGATGGGCCAGCGGCGCGACGGCTGGAGCGGGCCGCAGGCCCGACCGTGACGCTGCTCGGACGCGTCTCGGACGCAGTCGTCGAGCGCACCCTGCGGACCGCGCGGGCGCTGATCGTCACCTCGGTCGAGGAGTTCGGGATCGCTGCGGTCGAGGCCCAGGCGGCCGGCCGGCCGGTCATCGCGAGGGGCGCGGGCGGGGCGCTTGAGACGGTGCTGGACGGCCAGACGGGCCGCTTCTGGTCGGGCGGGCCGGCAGACCTCGCGCGGGCGGTGCTCACGTTCGACGACGCTGCGGTCGATCCGGACGCGTGCCGGGCGCAGGCTGACCGGTTCTCACGCGCGCGCTTCCGCGACGCGATGATCGATGAGGTCCGTGCGGCGTTCGAGCAGGAGCCGTCCTCACCGTCGGGGCGGCGCACGCCGATCGCGGAGCCCGGCGCGGCGCGCGAGTCGCTCGCTCCCGGGCAGCTGCTGGCATCGACCGGCCTGGTGCGGCGGGCGGTACGAGACCCGCACCGCTGATCGCCGGTGCGCCGTGTGCTGCTCGCTGCGGTGGCCGCGGCGCTTCTGGCCGGGCCGACCACGCTCGCGTTCTTCACCGGGGGCTACTTCGCCGAGGCGCGGGAGTGGGCAGGCGTCGTCACCTGGGCGCTCGCGGCGTGCGCGATCGCCCTCGTCCCGAAGGCGCTGAAGCTCGACCGCAGCGCGGCGATCATGGCCGCCGGGGTCGGTGGGCTCGCGGCCTGGACGCTGGTCTCGGCGATCTGGGCCCCGGTGGCGGGCAACGCCTGGGGGGCCGGGGAGATCGTCGCGCTGTACGCCGGGGCGCTGCTGGCGTCGGCCGTCGCGTTCCGTGACGCGAACGCACGTCGCGCCGCCGAGCCGGTGCTGGCGCTCGGGGTCGCGGTCGTGATCGGCTACGGGATGTCGGAGCGGCTGCTGCCGGGGCTGCTCCATTTCGCCGCCTCGTCGAGCGCCGAGGGTCGGCTCGAGCAGCCGCTGACGTATTGGAATGCGATGGGCGAGCTCGCCGCGATCGGCTTGATCCTGTGCGCACGTCTGTGCGGAGATCGGAGCCGGCCGAGAGAGATCCGCGCTCTCGCCGCCGCCGCCTCGGTGCTGCTCGGCTCGGGCCTCTACGTGACGTTCAGTCGCGGGGCGCTGTTCGAATACGCGATCGGGCTGCTGACGCTGGCCGTGCTCAGCCGGCGGCGTGAGCAGCTCGCGGGCGTGATCGTGTCGCTGGCGGCGGCCGTGCTCGGGGCGGCCGTGACGGCTCCGTTTCACTGCGTGACGGCGCTTGCGGGGCCGAGGCCGACGGCCGAGAGCCAGGGGGCGATCGTGCTCGGGGCGACGGTCGTGCTGGCGCTGCTGGCGGCCGGTGTGCAGCTGCGGGTGGTCGCTCGCGAGAAGCCCGGGGAGCTGAAGCTGCCGCGCCACGCCGCCGAGGTCGCGGCCACCCTCGTGGTCGCGATGATGGCGCTCGCGATCGTCGTCGGCAGCACCGAGCGCAGCGGCGTGCAGCTCGGTAACGGGGCCGGCCGTCTGACGACGCTTCAGAGCAGCCGCTATGCGTATTGGCGCGTCGCGATCGATGTGTTCGACAAGGAGCCGATCCGCGGTGTCGGCGGTGGCGGCTGGTCGGTCTACTGGCTGCAGCACCGCGGCAACGACGGCTTTGCCCAGGACGCCCACTCGCTGCCGCTGCAGACGATGGCCGAGCTCGGCCTGATCGGCCTCGCGTTGCTGGTGACGATGCTCGTGGCGGCCGGGTTCACGGCTCGCCGGGCGCTGCTCGCCAATCGCGCCGCAGCGGCGGCGCCGATCGCAGTGATCGTCGGCTGGTTCGCGCACTCGCTGATCGATTGGGACTGGCAGATGCCGGCCGTGTCGCTGCTCGCGTTCGGGATGGCGGGGCTGCTGGCGGCGTTGTGCGCGCCCGAGGCGGAGCAGGCCCCGCAACGACACTCGGCGACACCCGCGGCCGCAGCGCTCTGACAGATTGCGCCGATGCGGATCCCACGACACACAGGACCGTCGGAATGATCGCGTTCGGCGCCGCGATCACCAAGCCCGAGATGTATGAGCGCGCTGCCCGGCGAGGGATCGAGCTGGCCGCGGAGCCCGGCTCCGAGGTGATCTCCGGACCTGCGGCCGGGACGATCTTTCAGAGCTACAACGCTCTGCTCGAGCGCGCCGTGCAGCTCCGGGAGCTCGAGGCGCTGGTGCTCGTCCACCAGGACACCGAGATCGTCGATCACGACTTCTGCGACCGGGCGCGGGCGGCGCTGAGCCAGTCCGACGTGGGTCTGGTCGGATGCGTTGGCGCGGTCGGGGTGCGGTCGATCGCGTGGTGGGAGGGGTCGGTCTCGGCCGCCTCGTTCGTGCATCGCCACGAGGACCATGGCGGCGGCGAGCTGCCGGCGTTCTCGTGGTCGTCGGACGATGCGCCGCCGTACGCGCGTAACGGCGAGGTCGACACGCTCGACGGCTTCCTGCTCGTGCTCTCCCCATGGGTCGTGCGTCACATCCGCTTCGACGAGTCGCTCGGTGCCTTCCACGGCTATGACCTCGACTTCTGCCTGCAGGTTCGAGCGGCTGGACGCAAGGTGATCACCGCGCCGTTCCGGGCCGTGCACCACCACGCGCTCACGCCGTTCGACGATCCCGAGCCGTGGATCCGGGCGCACATCGCCGTGGCCGAGAAATGGGACGGTCGGATCGCTCGGGTCGGTACGTCGGCAGGAGACTGGAGCGAGCGCGCCTATCGCGCGCAGGCGATGCGCGACGTCGCCCGCCTCGTCGATCACGGCAACGTGCAGCTCCACGAGGCTCGGGTCCGCCGTCTCGAGGCGGCGATCGCCGAGGCTCGCGGCAGCGTGTCGTGGCGCGTGACGGCGCCGCTGCGCTGGGGGCAGCGAGTGGTTCATGCCCGCCGCGCGCACCCGACCGACCGATCGGTCGTGGTGCAGCCGCCCGAGGTACCCAAGCGATGATCGTGTTCGGCTGCTCGGTCGCGTTGATCGAGCCCTGGGAACGCTGGGCCGGCCCGGGGATCATGCGCGCGCTCGATGACGATTCGGAGCTGCTGACGCTCGCGGCGATGGACTCGATCAGCCGCAGCAACAACCTGCTGCTCGACACGGTCGCGGGGCTCGACGGACTCGAAGCGCTGGTGCTCGTCCATCCCCATACCGAGATCGCCGACCCACAGCTGTGCGCGAAGGTGCGCGCGGCGCTGGCCGACCCCGAGGTGGCGGTGGTCGGCTGCATCGGCTCGACGGGCGAGCCCGGCCTCGCCTGGTGGGAGGGAGACGTCACGCGCGGCTCGGTCACGCTCGCCTACGACGACGAGGGCGGCGGCGAGATCCCCGCGTTCGGCTTCGCGAGCCCGAGCGGTCCGGGCCCCGCGCACACGGTCGATGGCTTTCTGATGGTGCTGTCGTCGTGGGCTGCGCGCAACATCCGCTTCGACGAGCGTCTGACGCTCGGCCATGGCCTCGACGTCGACTACTGCCATCAGGTGCGCGCCGCCGGCCGCAAGGTCGTGACCGCCGACTTCCACGTGATCGAGCACCGCTCGCTGGAGCTGATCGAGGACGTCGAGCTGTGGGGCCAGGCCCACATCGCGTTGGCGCGCAAATGGGAACGCGGCCTGCCCGAGCCGTTCGCGACGCCCGCCGGCGGCGTCGGCGAGATCAAGGCCCGCGCGCGCCGCGCCGAGGCCGAGGCCGAGTGCGCCAGGACGATCGCCTACTTCAGGCGGCTCGGCTACGACGCCCGCGTCGAGGCGCTCGAGCGCCAGCTGGCGGAGCTGACCGAGAGCCCCTCGTGGCGACTGACCGAGCCGCTGCGGCGCCTGAACATGTGGCGCCGCCGCCGCGCCGACCGCGCCTGAGCGACCGCTACCGCAGCGCCTCGCGAACCTCATCCTTGGAGATCACCGACTGGTTCTCGGCGATCCCCGCGCGGACTCGCAGCTTCGACAGCAGCTCGGCGACGCCGAACGCGCTTGACTGAAGCAGCCGCTCGAGCAGCCGGTTGGTACGCGTCAGTCGCTCGTTGGTGTCCCACACCTGATGGCGAAGCTCGTGCTCGGTGGCGATGTGCAGCACCCGGTTGGCCTCCAGCCGAGCCAGCAGCGGGTTGCGGTCCAACGGATCGAGCACGGCGGCGACGGCGTCGGTCCACGGCGCCGAGCGCTGCCAGACCGCGCCGAAGCCGAAGAACGCCGGGACCACGACCAGCCGCAGCTCGTCTGAGCCGGCGACGAAGTCCTCGACCGCGGTCAGCACGCCGTTGCGCGCGCCGCCCTCGACGACCGCGGACTTCGGGTAGGGCAGTCCACCCGGCGTCGACCCCGGGTTCTCGGGCGTGATCCCGTAGCCGGCGGGGATCAACTGGTGCCGATCGTCGGCCGGAATCCGCGCGGGGTCGAAGTAGTCGTCGCGCCGGGCATGCGGCCAGGCGACGTCGTGGAACAGCAGCAGCGGCAGCGGCGCGCCGTCCGCGCGCTTGGCGATCGCGATGAGCTCCTGCTCGACCGTGTAGTAGTTGTGGTCGCCGTCGATGATCACCACGTCCGGCAGCTCGAGCTCGGGCAGCGCGTCGAGGCTCGTGCGTCGCATCAGGCGCAGGCGCTCGTGGCGCTCGGCCATCTCCACCAGCGCGGGCTGCGGTGCCGGATCGATCGCGATCACCGTCGCGCCGCTGCGATTCGCCCAGTCGACCAGCACTCGCGTCAGGTCGCCGGCGTAGGCGCCGATCTCCGCCACGGAGGTGGCGCCCGTCGCGTCCAGGCAGCCGAGCAGCGCCGCGGAGTGGTGGACCATGGACGCGCCCCAGCGCAGCGGGTCATGCAGATACGGATCGAACTCGGTCAAGGATCAGGTCTCCTGGTCGGGAGCAGGGGTGAGGGCGCAGCCGCGCCTAGAGCTGCTCGGCGATCCGCGGCGCCTCGCGCTGGAACACCCAGACCGCGAGCACGCAGATTGCCACGTAGATCGCCGCCGCCGCGCCCAGCTCGGGCCAGCCGCCTGCTGCCGCGACAGGGCCCGGCGCGCTCGGCTGCACGATCCACTTGCGCGCCAGCTCCAGGATCGGCGCCAGCGGATTGAGCTCGATGATGTGGTGCAAAGTCGGATGCTTGCTCAGCGAGCTGATCGGATACAGCACCGGCGTCGCGTAGAACAACGCCGTCGAGGCGACCGTCCAGAGGATCGCGATGTCGCGAAACCGGGGGTACAGCGACGCGACGATCATCGACACCGCGGTCGTGATCCCGGTCAGCAGGATCAGGACCGGCACGACTCCGAGCCATGTCCAGCTGATCGGCACGCCGAACGCGAACAGGAAGATCGCGACGACGACGAGGTTCAGCAGCAGGTTGAACATGCTGGTGAGCACGACCGCGAGCGGGATCACCAGGCGCGGGAACTGGGTTTTGCGCACGACCGCCTCCTGACCGACGACCGAGTACACCGCGACCGATGTCGCCTCCTGGAAGAAGCCGAACAGGACGATGTTCATCAGCAGCAGCACCGGATAGTGCGGCACCTGAGAGCCGAGCCTGAACACCTGGGTGAACACCGCCAGCAGGACCCCGAACAGCATCAGCGGACGGCCCAGCGACCAGACGTACCCGAGCGCCGTGCCGAAGTAGGTCTTCTTGAAGTCGGTCACCGCGATCACCGTCAACAGCTCCCAGAACCGCCGCGCGCCGCCGCCGAGCGCCGATGGCCCGGGCACGTCGCGCAGCACCGGCTCGGGCGCCGCGGGGTCGGTCCGGGGCGGATCCGGAGCGTCGAGCGTGGCCGCGGCCGGCGCGCTCATCGGGACACCGTCAGCTCGACCTCGTCGGGCAGCGCGGCGATGCTGTGGCGCGTCGCGGGGCCGTGCACGGCAAAGCTCGCCAGCGCCAGCTGCTCGGCGCCGAGCCGCGGCGGCGCCTGGGCCTCGCGCACCGTGCAGCGCAGCTCGTAGTGGCCGGGGACGAGCAGGTTCTCGATCTCCCCGGCGAGCTCGATCCGCCGCCCCACGGCGACGGCGCCGCTCATCGCCTCGGTCATCGATCCGACGACGAAGCCGGCCTCGGCGACGATCTGGATCACGAACACCGGGTCGCGCAGATCGCGGGTCGCCTGCAGCTGCGCCCTGACGCGGATCGGATCACCCGCGGACACGCCCGCGCGCTGCAATCCCGCGCCGTCGACGAGCGAGCCCGCGATCACCGAGAGGCCGGGGTCATCGACATCGCCCTCCCCGGCCGTGGTCGCCGCCGGCGTCGCCGCTTCGTCGAGGGGCTCGGCCGTGAGCGCCACTGCCGCGT
>Ga0302325_10020552_pt1 | contig 13837 bp, 15 predicted proteins | sample Palsa_T0_2_FD_201948 | JGI IMG/M metagenome (GOLD analysis project Ga0302325, IMG submission 201948) | Peat permafrost microbial communities from Stordalen Mire near Abisko, Sweden - Palsa_T0_2 | ecosystem: Environmental > Terrestrial > Soil > Palsa > Peat permafrost | place: Sweden: Abisko... | reverse complement strand
GGGTTGAGATTGCGGTGGACGGGCGAGGGCGCCCGTCGCTCCACTCCAACTACTTCTCTGCTGTTTTCAGGCGCGCGGCTAGCCATGCGGTGCTGGCCAGCATTCCACACCAGCCGAGCGTGCGCACGACGGCGGCAATCGTTGTGTCGTACGGCAGAACGCTGAGACTCGTGAAGATTGTGTTCCAGTCGTGTTCGGCATATTCGGGGTCGCCGGTGGTTACAAGGGGCAAAACCATGGCGCGGGCGTCGGCCATGTAAGTGGCGGTGTAGAGCCAGTTCTCGAAAAAGAAAAACATGCAGAACACGAAAGCTGCGGGCTGGCGTTCGTGGAAGAAATACGCTGCCAGCAGCAGCGGGACCAGCCATTGCAGAATCGTTCCTCCCCAGAGACAGAGGGTTTGGCCGAACCAGCGGAAGAGCAGGTGGCCGCCTTCGTGGACGACGAGGTTCGCGGAGTCGATAAACAGATAGCCGCCGTGCATGCGGAAGGCATAGTTCAGGAAGAGAACGTAAAAGACGAGCCATGCCAGGACGGCCCAGCGCGAGATGGGACGCCAGTCTTCGAGGGCGCCTGACCACTCCATAATCGAGTCCGCGAATTCGCGCATGCTGGACTCAATTGTAGGTGGCGTCGCCGGGCGGGAGCGAGATTACGGGAGTGCTCAATCGGAGTGCTCGATCGCGAAAGCGCAATCGGGATTTGGATTTGGCCTTTGGCAGCGCGGGCGGCTTATTTCTTGTTATTTCTTGGCAGCGCCGTGCTCCGCGGCGGCTTCTTCTTTCTTATAGGCTGGGGAAAGCGTGCCCTTGTTTTTCGCAATCTCCAGCAAGGTGGGATAGAACTGCACGAACGTGGTGTCGACGGCGGCGTGCTGCTCGTGGCAGGAGTAGCACACGGCTTCTTTCGGAATCTGGCTGGTCGGCTTACCCTCTTCAAGAGGGAAGAAAGCCCATTTGCCCGGGAAGCGCGCGTCTTTGACGTGAACGGACCGCGCCATCACATCGGTGGTCTGGTAGTGTCCAGCCTTGTTAATCGAGCCTTTGCTGGCGGCCATGCGGACTTCGAGAACGAGCATGGTCTTGTCGGGCCAGGTGCCGGTTGCGACAAAGGCTTTGTAGGCTTCCGGATTGACGAAGACGTTGTCGAACATGGAGTGCCCGGGCATGGCCGCGAGATCCGGGTTGTAGTCCATGTCCAGGCCGGTGGTCAGATAGATCCATTCGCGATAGTTTGCGGGGAACACGATCCGCCCGTCCGCGGTGTAGACAGGTGCGGTAGAGTTGTTGGGCGCCGGCTTAGCGGCGTCTTCGGCCGATGATCGGGCCAGCAATAAGGCGGACAGGAAAAGTAGAGCGTAATAACGAATCATGAGGTCCTTCCTGCATCTGCACACGGCGTTTGATCGAGTATCGAACTCTATCACGGCGTGTCCAGAACAGATGCAACGTCAATGTCCGGGCGGTTCGGAGAACGTGACTTTGCCGGTTTCATCCAGGAAGGTCATACTCGGATTCCCGTTACTATCCACGGCTAATTTAATTCGGGTCCTGCCTTTTGCATCTGACAGCAGCAGAACCGCCGATTTGTCGGGCTGCTTCCCTACGAAGACACGCTCCGCGCCCCATTCCTCTCGTAGACTTGCCTGCGCCTGATCTCTTTCGGGGCCCGGTTTCATTTTCTCGATGGCCTGCGATTTGTCCCAGATGTCGGTGATGGGGGTTTCGGGATGGTCCCAAACTCGGACACCAGCCGCACGCTTACCATTGTCATCGTCATACATTAAACCGACGGTTTGATCCTGATTGTACTGATCAAAGAGGAGCCCGGCGCCGGCCCGGTACTTGCCGTCTTTGACGTCGCTGGTCCAGAGCATTCCTCCTTGCTCTTCGCCGTTGCCGTTGAAGAAGATCATGCCGGGCGCCACGTCGCCGGATCGTTTCATTACCTTTCCGTGGAGGACGGGGGCGGGGAACCGTTCTTTATCGGAAATGGCGAGATCAAGCTTTCCATTCGGTTCAATCACGTTCAGCCGCTGCACATCGATCTCTTCGAATTTACGTTTTTCTTCTGAGCGGAAGGCGGTGAGAACTACGAGGGCGAAGGCCAACGTCATAAGTCCTGAGTACATCTTCAGAAAGCGCACATCTCTTGCGAGTTTTTCCATGGGTATTCCCTCCCGTATTGGCGACCGTAGGCGGATACGTTGAAGCGGACTCAGAAGTTCAACGTTTGTTGCGCAATAGGCGGGTGCCCCACCTCTCGCGTTTTTCGAGCGCGGAGCTGTTTGATAACGAATGCATGATCGTGTCAAGCAAGGCGGGTAACGGTTGGGAAGTCGCCATAACACTCAAGGAGAGGGTTGACGGGTAGTGGTGCAGTTTCACGATGGAGGCGATGAAATCCTGAACCACCAAGGGCACGAAGGATCACGAAGGCTTTTGCCCTCAGATGTTTCCTTCGAGTACCTTGGTGGCCTTGGTGGTTAACGATTTCGCAAATTGCAACACTACCGGTTGACGACAGTGGTTGCCAGTCGAGGCGGTGCGAAGTAGAATCACGGCTTCCATAGGAGGAACTATGAAGAACGTGTTTGCCGTTGCATTGGTGTGCTTGTTTTCGCTGTCTCTTGCCGCTGGTCAAAAGGCGTCCAAGACTGTTGAGGATCAGATCAAGGAACGCGAGCAAGGCTGGGCGCAGGCGACCGTAAAGGAAGGCGCAGCCGCGGTGGATCAATATGAAGCCGATGACATCATCGACACCGACCCCAGCGGCCGCGTTACCGACAAGGCCCAGGACAAGACGGATTTGAGCTCGGGCGATCTGAAATTTCAATCCATCGAAGTGAGCGACATTAAAGTCCACGTTTACGGCAACGTTGCTGTGGCCGCCGGAAACAGCACGATCAAGGGCACGTATAAGGGGCAGGATATAAGCGGCAAGTATCGCTTTACTGACACCTGGGTCAAGCGAAACGGCAAGTGGCAGGGGGCAGCATCGCAATCCACCAAGATACAGTAGTGAGCGTTAAGCGATTGGCGAAGTGGTCGCGTTAGCTTGGCGACAAATCGCCGGGGTGCCCCACTTCTCGCGCTTTTCGAGAAGTGGGATTCCCCAGTCGCATCCATCTTAGGATTTCGCTGCGTTCCGAAGCGTCAGTTAAACACCTCCGCAAAATCCGTACATTCCGCCCCCACCCCATGAACCTCGTATAATCCGCGTGTGACTGGACCGGTTCCGACCCAACAACAGCTTCTCACGCCCGTGCTGCGGCGGTCGTTTCGCAGGGCTTATCCCGTGGCCGTGCGGGGCGAGGGCGCTTACATTTGGGATGCGGACGGCCACCGCTACCTGGATTTCTCGGGATCGGCGGCAGTGAATTTCATCGGCCATGGTGTTCGCGAAATTGCCGACGCCATGGCGGAGCAGGCTCGTCAGCTGGAGTTCGCGCACACCAGCCAGTTCACGACTCCAATCGCAGAGGAGTTTGCGCAGGAGTTGCTCGATTTTGCCGGAGAAAGGTTTGCGGGTGGAGCGGTTTACTTCACCTCTGGCGGGTCGGAGTCGGTGGAGACGGCGCTGAAACTGGCGCGCCAGTACCAGGTGGAAATCGGGCAGAAAAATCGGCACCAGATTCTGAGCCGCCACCAGAGCTATCACGGATCGACGCTGGGCGCTCTCGCGGTCTCGGGAAATAAGAAACGGCGCGAGATCTATCTCCCGATGGTGCGCGAATTCGAGCACGTCGGCATTCCGTATTGCTATCGCTGTACGTACGACTGCACCGACAGCTGCTACCACTGCGGACAACAGTATGCCGCGGAATTGGAGCGCGCCATTCAGGCGGCAATTCAGACGACGACGAGCGCGGCGGCGCCGAGTAGCGCAATGCAGAGTAACGTGGCGGGCTTCATCTTTGAGCCCGTGAGCGGGGCCACGCTGGGGGCGGTCACGCCTCCGCCGGGATATCTGCAGGCCATCGCCGATATTTGCCAGCGCCATGGCGTGCTGCTGATTGCCGACGAAGTCATGACCGGCATGGGCCGTACCGGCCGAAATTTCGCCTGTGACCATTGGGGCATTGCGCCCGATATCCTGGTTACCGCCAAGGGCATTTCTTCGGGATACGCTCCGCTGGGAGCGGTGATCGCGAGCAAGAAAGTTGTGGATGCGATCGCCGAGGGCTCGGGAGCTTTCCTGCACGGCTTTACTTATAACGCGCATCCGGTTTCGGTGGCCGCCGGGCGCGCTGTTCTGCGACGGATCCGGGCGCTGAATCTTGTACACGCGGCCGATTCCGACGCTGCCAAATTTGAAAGCACGGCTGGTTCGCAGCTGAGGAACGCTCTCGAGAGCTTGCGCGACCTTGATGCCGTGGGCGATGTCCGTGGGCTGGGCCTGCTATGGGGCGTTGAGTTGGTTGCGGTGAAAAAGACGAAGACTCCTTTCCCGGCGGAGAGGAACTTTGCCGGGCTCTTGGGTCAGGCGTGTTTCCGGCGCGGACTGCTGGTCTATCCCATGCAGGGATGTGTGGACGGGGTTGCGGGCGACCATCTGCTGATTGCGCCTCCGGCAGTGATTTCGGCGGAACAGATTGCGTGGGCGGTGGAGCAGATGCGAGCTGCGATTCTGGAGTCGGCGGCTCAGGCTTGCTGAGTTCCGAGGAGACTGCCGAGCTTCGCTCGGCGGGGCGGACGAATGCGTCCGCCCCTACGTGATTTGTGGTGCGGCCGTCATGGGACACGTACTTTGGGGGTTACGGCGCGCTCAAACCCGGGATATACTGTTAGCAGCTTCTATGCGCTCGAACGCATACATTTCGCCTTTGACGTGCTGGATCGAGGGACGCGCTTGTCCCCGCCGGTACCTTTCCGTTCTGCCTTCGAACGTGCGCGCCAATCTCTTTGGCAGCGACTAATTCCCCCCTTTCCCTCTCTGTCAGGTACGCACTTTTGGCTTCGGCGACTGGGGCACCCCTCGCTCGAACTTCGGCCTAATCGCTACGGAAAACTGAGAACTACTGGAGGACTCCATGACTACCAAGACTTTGACCATCGGCCCCAAGCTCAAGACGGCGCTTCCGGGACCCAATGCCACGCGCATTCTCGAGGGCGATGAGAAGTACATTTCGCCTTCTTATACGCGGTCCTATCCGCTGGTTGCCAAGCGCGGCCGGGGCATTGTGGTCGAGGATGTGGATGGCAATGAGTTCTTTGATTTTTCCGCTGGGATTGCCGTGGTTGCGACCGGCCATTGCCATCCGGAAGTGGTCTCCGCCATTCAGAAGCAGGCGGGTGAGCTGATCCACATGTCGGGCACCGACTTTTATTACGAGGCGATGGTGACGCTGGCCGAACGGCTATCGAAGATTGCGCCGATGCCGGGGCCGCACAAGATTTATTACGGAAACTCCGGGGCCGAGGCTGTCGAGGGTGCTTTAAAGCTAGCGCGCTACCACACCAAGCGGCAGCAGGTAATCGCCTTCTTCGGAGCTTTCCACGGGAGGACCATGGGCGCACTCTCACTGACCGCCTCGAAGCCGCAGCAGAAACGCCGCTTTTCGCCGATGGTGCCAGGAGTTACGCACGTGCGCTATCCCGATGTGTATCGCGGCTGCGAGGGTGGTCCGCAGGATGCCGAGAAATTTGCGCTGGGCTGCGCGCGCTACATCGAAGACAAATTGTTTAAGACCATCCTCGCACCGGAAGAAGTGGCGGCGATTTTTGTCGAGCCGATCCAGGGCGAAGGTGGATACGTCGTCGCTCCCACAATCTTCATGCAGGAACTGCGCCGCATTTGCGACAAGCACGGCATCCTGCTGGTGCTGGACGAAGTACAGAGTGGTATCGGTCGCACCGGCAAATGGTTTGCGGTCGAACACACAGGCGTCCATCCGGATATCGTTTGCATGGCCAAGGGCATTGCTTCCGGGATGCCGCTCGGTGTCACCATGAGCAAGGCCGAGATCATGGACTGGGTTCCGGGTTCGCACGCCTCGACTTTCGGCGGAAACCCGGTCTGCATTGCAGCGGCGCTGGCCACGCTGGATGTAATCGAGAAAGAAGGGTTGATGAGAAATTCGCAGGAAGTCGGCGGCCACATGTTGAAACGCATGGCCGACTGGCCGAAGAAGCACAGGATTGTCGGCGACGTCCGGGGACGCGGCCTGATGATCGGAGTTGAGATCGTAAAGGATCAGAAAACGCGCGAGTACGGCGCCAGCGAACGCGATCGCATCGTGGAGCAGGCGTTCGAGCGTGGAGTTCTGTTCCTCGGCTGCGGTCCGAGCACGGTTCGTATTGCGCCGCCGCTCATCGTTACCAAAGACGAAGCGGACGTGGCCCTGGATGCTCTGGAAGAGTCGATCGCGATCGTTGAGGCTGAGAAGAACGCGTAACTTTGTCTTTTGTGCAAGCGAAAAGCAGGTCCTTCGCTTAGCTCAGGATGACAAATCCAGGAGCTGGGGCGGTAAACCGAAAACAGGGACGGATCTATGGCCGACACCATATTGCGCGAGCTCGTTTACGGCAAAGGTGCCCACGTGGATCCGGTCGCTTGCGTCGAAGATATTTCCGCGGAACTCGCAGCGCGGACCGTGGCGGGTTATCCGCACTCCATCTGGCAGATCGTGGAGCACATGAGCTACTGGATGGTTTACGACTTCGGCAAGATTGTGGGCGAGAGTCGACCATACCCGGAAAAGGCGATTGAAAGCTGGCCGGAACATCCGAATCCGGCGACGGATGAGCAGTGGCCGGCCACGATCCGTCGTTTCACGAATTTGCTGGCTCGGCTTGCCGAGTTCGCGGAATCTGATGAGAGGGCGCTCGAGAAAAAAGTTCAGCACCTGGGTCCTGGGCAGTCTCCGCGCGAGTCGACCGTGCATACCATGCTGTGGCAAATTGCAGCGCATAACAGTTATCATGCCGGCCAGATTGCCATGCTTCGCCGCCAGTTGGGCGCTTGGCCTCCCTCGCGAGGCGGCGATACCTGGTAAGCGGTAACGCTCGTCCGCAAGAGGGCGAGCGGTGAATCATACCGGCCGCGCGGTGATGAGGATCACATCATGCGTGGCGGGCTCCACGTTAGGGTGAACTGGGGTTGCCCCATGTTCGCCGGACGCCTGACGCAAGTCACACTACGCGCACTGGACTGGCTGGCGGCGAGAACGCTTTCTCCCGAAGACGTGCCCGCGCACCTGCGCACCGGGCGACGCGGTGAAGAAGACGCCTATTTTTTTCTGCGCCGGCGAGGCTACACCATCATCGCGCGCAATTACCGCTCTCCGCATCATCGCGGCGAACTCGATCTCGTCGGCTGGGATCGGGACGTCCTTTGTTTTATCGAAGTCAAAACCCGAACGAAGCGTGACCTCAAGCCCGCGGAGGCCGCGGTCGACCGCGAGAAGCAAACGGATTTATCGCGGGTCGCCGGCGACTTCCTCCGCCAGATGCCCCTTTCGTGCCAGTGGCGGTTTGACGTACTTGCCGTATATTATGAGCGCAACTACAGCCACCCTTCGTTCAAGTTGTTTCAAAATGCGTTTTCCGTGTCGTACAATCGTGGATCGCGAATTCCAGCTGAAAGGATTTAGTACGTGCCTGAACTCAGAAAAGACCCCATCGTAGGCCGGTGGGTGATTATTTCCACGGATCGTGCGAAGCGGCCTACTGACTTTCTGCGCGAGCCGGTAAAGATTAAGGGCGGATTCTGTCCCTTCTGCTATGGCAATGAAAGCAGAACCCCGTCGGAGATCCTGGCCTATCGTCCAAGCGCCAACGGCAATGCCGTTCAGAAAGACAGCCCGGGTTGGACGGTTCGCGTCGTTCCCAACAAGTTTCCGGCACTTGGCATTGAAGGCAATTTAAACAAACAGGCCGAGGGCATGTTTGACAAGATGAATGGCATCGGCGCTCACGAAGTCGTCATTGAGACTCCGGAACACAACGCGAGCCTGGCCACGCTTCCGCCGAAAAGAATCGAAGACGTTCTATGGGCTTTTCGCGATCGCATTCTTGATCTTAAAAAAGATCGCCGCTTCAAGTACGTTCTGCTCTTCAAGAATCACGGAGAAGCGGCCGGCGCCTCGCTCGAGCACTCTCACTCACAGCTGATCGCATTGCCGATTTTGCCCATTTACGTGTCAGAGGAGTTGCAGGGATCCAAGCAGTATTACATCTACAAAGAGCGCTGCGTTTTCTGCGACATTATCCGGCAGGAAACCGACAACGGCATCCGAGTCGTGGCTGAGAACGAAGATTTTCTGACTCTTGCCCCGTATGCCCCGCGCTTCCCCTTTGAAACCTGGATTCTTCCCAAGCGCCACGAATCCGCGTTCGAAAATTCGTCGTCGCACATGTTCGAAAATCTCGCGAAAGCGCTCAAGCTGTTGCTGATGAAAGCGGACCGCGTCCTCGACAATCCGCCGTACAACCTGGTGGTACACACATCGCCGGTTCAGGATCCGACCAACGAGTATTATCACTGGCACATTGAATTCATGCCGAAGCTGACCAAGACGGCGGGATTCGAATGGGGAACGGGTTTCTACATCAATCCCACGCCGCCCGAGGAGGCGGCGAAGTTTCTGCGCGAGGCGAGCGTGGAAGATGCGGCTGCGAATGCGGTAGCCGTGCGCTGACGCTATCCCTGGGTGCGGTCGAGAACTTCCGCATGCCACGCCATCTGGATCGCTTCCAGCTTTGACTCGTTCGATTTCGTGGGATCGTCCTTGAAGTCGGGGAGCGCCGTTACATATTTGTGCAGGTCAGTGAAACGAACCGCGAGCGGATCGAGTTCCGGATGAGCTTCGGACAGTAGAATCCCGATGTCGTCAGTGTCGCTCCAGGTAAGTTCTTTTGGCATGAATGGTCTCCAAGGGCCGGGTTTCGAAGTTTCAGAGTTGCCAAGTTTCAAAGATTGATTATCGCAGCATTGTTGCTGATGTCCTTGAAACCCTGCAACTCTGAAACTTTGAAATCCGGCTCTTAATGCTCTTCCGAAACGTAATTGCGGTTCCAGGCCGGGATCTCCACCACCACCTTGCCCGGCTTCTTGATCACGGTCTGGCACCCGAGGCGCGAGTTTAGCTGAAGATCGGCCGCCATGTCGAGCTTGTCGGCTTCATCATCTTCCATCTCCGAGATCAGGTCGGCGCCTTCCTTGACCCAGACGTGACAGGTTGTGCAGGCGCAGTTTCCACCGCAGGCATGATCGAGATGAATGCCAAAGTTCAAGGCCACATCGAGCAAGGACTCTTGCTTGCCATGGTCTTTGTATGGCAGCTTGCCGTGTTCGAAGGTTACCGTCCTGCCTTCAGGAAGAAACGTGACCTCGACCGTGTTTTCGTTATTTTCGGCGGGGATAGCATCCACTGTGGTTGTTCCCGCGTTGTGCCGCTTTTCTTCAGACATAGAACCCCTGGCAAACTTATTTATTCAATTTGTTTTTCGAATCTTCATTCGAACTCGGCCTTCGCGACGCGATGACCCGTCTGTGTCTGCTCCGCCAGGTTCGTGTCATCCATGGCTTTGCCTTTGAGCGCGGTCGAGACAGCCGTATCCATCATCAATTCCGCCAAATGCGTCGTGGCCTCATTCAGTGTGTCAATGGCTCCGCGGATCGCGTGATAGTCGTCGCCATCCTTTACCGCGAGAAGAGCTCTCTCCAGCATCTCGATGTTGCGTCGTTCGTCGTTCGCGAGCGCGTGCCAGGCCTGATTGTTTTTCCCTTTCGCGAGCGCGGTCAGGATCGTGTCCGCTTCGCGTCGCGCTTCAATAACCTGGCGCTGCCGGAAATCTTCTTCGGCGTAGTCGTAGGATTCGAGCAGCATGTTCTCGACCTGTTCGTCGGTGAGGCCGTAAGCGGGCTGGACATCGATTTCCGCCTCTTGGCCGCTGCGCTGCTCGCGCGCCGAGACACGCAAGATGCCGTTCGCGTCGATCAGAAACTTTACTTCAATGCGCGGCATGCCAGCGACCATGGGTGGAACACCCTTCAGATCGAACCGAGCCAGCGACCGGCAATCCCGCGCCAGTTCCCGCTCCCCCTGCAGCACGTGAATGGCGACATTGGTCTGGCCGTCCACCTGGGTGGTGTAGTACTGCGTCGCCGAAGCCGGTACCGTTGAGTTGCGCAGGATGATTTTATCGGTCACGCCGCCCGCCACTTCGATTCCCAGAGAAAGCGGGGTCACATCGAGCAGCAGCATGTCTTGCGTGATTTCGGAGCCCCCGCCGAGAATGTTCGCCTGCACGGCCGCGCCCAGCGCCACTACTTCGTCGGGATTTAAATCGGTGTGCGGTTCGCGTTTGAAGAGTTCTTGCACGAGGCGGCGCACTTTCGGAATGCGCGTGGAGCCTCCGACCAGCACGACCTCATCAATTTGTTCAGGCTTCAGGCCTGCGTCTTTGAGCGCCTGCTTGCAGGGACCAACGGTGCGGTCGATGATTGGCTGCAGCATCTGCTCGAAACCTTCGAGCGTAATCTCGCGCTGATATTTTTTCCCATCCGGCAAATCGACGTCCAGTTTCGCGGAGGGTTGCGATGAGAGCGCAATCTTCGCCTCGATGACCGCCTTCCGGATGCGCGCCACCGCTTCGCCGTTGCGCCGCAGGTCGACGCCCAGGTCGCCGCGAATGTCGTCAAGCGCAATGGCGATCAGCAGATTGTCGATGTCATCTCCGCCAAGATGCGTGTCGCCATTGGTGGCGATCACCTCGAAGATCCCGTCGTGCAGTTTGAGAATCGAGATATCGAACGTGCCGCCGCCAAAATCGTACACCACCACCAGGCCGTTCTTCTTTTTGTCCAGACCGTAAGCCAGCGACGCCGCTGTCGGTTCGTTCACCAGCCGCAAAACATTCAGCCCGGCGATGCGGCCGGCATCTTTCGTCGCCTGGCGCTGCGCGTCGTTAAAATACGCAGGGACAGTGATGACCGCTTGCGTTACGGGCGCTCCGAAGAAGCGCTCGGCATTGCGCTTCAGTTGACGCAGCACCAGCGCCGAAATTTCAGGCGGCGTGTAGGTTCGCTGGCCGATCTTGATGCGCAGCACCTCGCCTTCCTGAAGATCATCCGCCAACTGGAACGGAAACAGCTTTAGTTCGTCTTGTATATCCTCGACGCCGCGGCCCATCAGACGCTTAATCGAGTACACCGCGCGCTCCGGTGTTTCAATCAGGTAGCGGCGCGCCGCGTTGCCCACGATGATTTGATTTTTCTCATCGAGCGCCACCACCGAGGGCACAAGATTCAGCCCATCTTCTCCGGGGATGACGACAGGGGAATTCCCTTGCATATAGGCCACGAGCGAGTTCGTGGTGCCGAGATCGATGCCGACGATGTAGTCAGAGCTCATTTTGCTTTACTTGCAGAGATGCTTTCCATTGCAGAGGTCAGAGGTTAGATTGCAGAGCTAAAAACCGATAGAAGTTCTAACCTCTGCAATCTAACCTCTCACCTCTGACCTAGCCTTTTACCTCTGACCTAGTTCTCCATTGCTTCACTCACATCGCGTAACAGGTTCCGGATGTAATTTCTGCGGTTCAATGCATCCACCATTTTGTCGAGGATCTTCCGTGGGTCGGCTTCGGGTTCGCTGTCCACGTCCTTGTCCCACTTGTTCCACTCGGTCTTGAGCTCGTTGAGAAGCTCGTCGTGCTTTTCCTCCAGCGAAAGCCTGGCCTTGCCGATTTCCTCGAGCAATGCGGGGTCGTCTTCGCCCAACTTTTTCTGCGCCCGCAGCTCTTCCAGATGCATGTTGAGCTCGAAAACTTCTTCCAAAAGATCGGGAGGCACAACCTGCTTTTTCAATTCGCCGGTGGCGCGGGCCTTCTCGGTCGCCTGTTTCGATTGCTCTTCCAGTTCGATCCCTTCGAGGCGCAACAGGTATTCCGTTCGCTTGATCGGATCTTTCAGCGTACGGTACGCGTCGTTGAGCATCGAACTTTGTTCCAGGCTCCACGCCCGCTCCTGATCGTCGGCCTGCCCGAATACGTCGGGATGGAGCCGGCGACTCAGCGCGTAGAACTCTTTTTCGAGTGCGGCCGTGTCCAGGTTGAGCTTGCGCGGAAATCCAAAAAAGGTGAAATAGTCTACCGGGACCGGCGGTTGTACTCTGCCGCACGAACTGCAGAAATGCTCGGCGCGCATCGGGCCGAGCCTCGTGCCGAAAATCGCGCCGCACGACCAGCAGCTCGGCGTGGCTTCTCCGGCCGTTTGTCCGGCAATCACCAGCGACGATTTGGATTCCACATTTGCCATAACACAATTCAGGGCGAGCGCTCGGCCCGCCCTCTCACTATCCGGTCAGATTCTCAATAGACTTTTTTGCGGGCGAGGGCGCCCGCGCCACACTTCTTTTACGAGAAAGAACTGCCGCAGCCGCAGGACTTCGTCGAGTTCGGATTCACGAATACGAATCCTTGTTGGATCAGCGTTTCGTGGTAATCGAGGGTCATCCCGTGCAGGTAAATGAAGGACTTCGGATCCACAAAAACCCTCACATCTCCGAACTGAAACACACGGTCGCGCTCACGCGGTTGCGTATCGAATCGTATGTTGTAACTCAAGCCCGAGCATCCGCCGCCCTGCACGCCTAAACGAAGTCCACCCTGCTCCGGCGAAACGTTTTCTTTCGCCATGGCGGAGCGAATCCTCTTGAGCGCGTTCTCGGTCACCTGAATGCCCTTGGCCGGAGCCGTGGGCACGGCAGGCTTCACGGTCTGCTCATCCGGCGCGTGATCGGTGACGGCTTGATCTTTAACAGCTTGATCCATGACTCTATGTTCACCAGACTTTGTCATCCCTCGCTTCGCTCGAGATGACAATTCACAAAATGATCTACTGTGCGACCTGAGCCGCCACCGGCTTCGTGGCTTCCTGCTTCTTCCTCCAGTCGCCGATCGCGGCCCGGATGGCATCTTCGGCCAGAACCGAGCAGTGAATTTTTACTGGCGGCAAAGCCAGTTCCTTCACGATCTCGGTATTCTTGATCGCGAGGGCTTCATCGATCGTTTTGCCTTTGACCCACTCGGTCGCGAGCGAAGATGACGCAATCGCGGAGCCGCAGCCGAAGGTCTTGAACTTGGCATCTTCGATGATGTTGGTCTGCGGATTGACTTTGATCTGCAGCTTCATCACGTCGCCGCACTCGGGCGCCCCGACCAGGCCCGTGCCGATGTCAGCGTCCTTCTTATCAAAAGAACCAACGTTGCGCGGATTGTTGTAGTGATCGATTACTTTATCGCTGTATGACATTTCTTGCTCCTCACACCTTTTTAGATTTCAAATCTTTAGCTTCGAGCCGCGAGCTACGAGCAATCAGGATCATTTCTGCTTCGACCGAACTTGCTTGCTCGAAGCTCATCGCTCGAAGCTCCCTAGTGCGCTTCCGCCGCCCACTTCACACTCTTCAAGTCCACGCCTTCTTTCGCCATTTCGTAGAGCGGCGAAAGTTCGCGCAGTCGCAGCACGGTTTCGACCACGCGGTCGCCCACGTAATCGATTTCGGCCTCAGTGTTGAAGCGCCCAATGCCGAAGCGGATCGAGCTGTGCGCCAGATCGTCGCCCGTGCCGAGCGCCTTCAAGACATAAGAGGGCTCCAGCGTCGCCGAGGTGCACGCCGATCCGCTTGAAACCGCGATATCGTTGATGCCCATCAGCAGCGATTCGCCTTCCACGTAGGCAAAGCTGATGTTCAGATTGCCCGGCAGGCGATGCTCCTGGGAGCCGTTGATATAAACCTCGTCAAGGCGGCTCATAATGCTGTGCTTCAGACGATCGCGCATGCCCGCCATTTTGACGGACTCCTGCGGCATTTCTTCCTGCGCGATAG
>Ga0302325_10020551_pt1 | contig 13837 bp, 12 predicted proteins | sample Palsa_T0_2_FD_201948 | JGI IMG/M metagenome (GOLD analysis project Ga0302325, IMG submission 201948) | Peat permafrost microbial communities from Stordalen Mire near Abisko, Sweden - Palsa_T0_2 | ecosystem: Environmental > Terrestrial > Soil > Palsa > Peat permafrost | place: Sweden: Abisko... | reverse complement strand
CCCCAGGAGGTCTAGCCGAGGACGCTGCGCGCGGCCGCCGCGATGTGACTCGCGCTGATGCCTGCCGCGTCGAGCAGTTCCTCGCTGGTCCCTGACCCGGGAAGCTCGGAGACTGCCAGATGGCGCACGGTCAGGTCGGCGCGTCCGGCACCGGTCAGCGCGTCCACGACAGCGGACCCGAGGCCGCCCTCGGGATGATGATCCTCGGCGACCACCAGCCTGCCGCCGGTGGCCGCGGCCGCCGCGGCCAGCGTCTTTGTGTCGATCGGCTTGACCGAGTACACGTCGATGACCCGCGCGCTGATCCCGTCGGCGCTGAGCTGGTCGGCGGCCGCGAGGCAGGCATGCAGCGTCACTCCGGCCCCGATCAGGGTGACCTGGTCAGCGTCGCTGCTGCGCAGCACCTTCGACCCGCCGACATCGAACGTCTCTCCGGCCGCATACAGGACCGGGTAGGCGCCGCGCGTCGTGCGCATGTAGACGATGCCCTCCCGGTCGGCCATGGCCTGCACGAGAGCAGCTGCGCTCGTCGCGTCGCTCGGGTACAGGACCGTGGAACCCTGAACGGCGCGCAGCATGGCGAGATCCTCCAGCGCCATCTGCGAGGGACCATCGGCGCCGATCTCGACGCCCGCATGCGAGCCGACCAGGCAGATGCTGGCCTGCGAGATGGCGGCCATGCGGATGAAATCGTACGCGCGGGTGAAGAACGCCGCGAAGGTCGAGGCAAACGGCCGGTAGCCCCGCACGCTGAAGCCAACGGCGGCGGCCACCAGCTGCTGCTCGGCGATGTACATCTCGAAGTAACGCTCGGGATACTTCGTCGCGAACTCGTCCGCGAAGGTGGAGTTGCTCACCTCGCCGTCCATCGCGACCACATCGCGGCGTGCGCCGAGAGCAGCCAGCGCGTCGCCGTAGGCCTTGCGGGTGGCCACCTTCTCTCCGACCGTGTAGGCCGGCAGCACCACGTCGGCGTCAGCCCCGTCAGGCCGGGCGGGGGCTGCGGCTGGATCCGGCTTCGGACCGCGCACGATCAGCCCGCGCTCGCCGCCGAGCTCGATGATCGCGCGCTCGGCCATGGGGGCAGGGAGCGGCTTGCCGTGCCAGCCTTCCCTGTCCTCGACCTCGGAGAATCCGCGGCCCTTGATAGTCCGCGCGAGAATGACGGTCGGCTGGTCGCCGGTCATCTCCCCCGCCTGGGCCAGCGCCCGGTCGATCTCGGTTACGTCGTGACCGTCCACGGTGAGCACGCGCGCTCCGAACGCCGAGGCGCGGCGGCTGTAGGTCTCCAGATCCCAGGACAGCTCCGTCGGGCCGCGCTGCCCGAGCCGGTTGATGTCCACCATCGCGATGAGATTGGATAGCTTGTAGTGGGAGGCCTTGTCCAGCGCCTCCCAGATGGAGCCCTCGGCCATCTCGCTGTCACCGCACAGGACCCAGACCCGGAACGGCAGCTCGTCGACGTACTTGCCGGCCAGCGCGACCCCGACCGCGTCAGGCAGTCCCTGGCCGAGCGAGCCTGTCGCCACGTCGACCCAGGGCAGTACCGGGGTGGGATGACCCTCAAGCCGGGACCCGAACCGGCGGTAGCCGGTCATGAGCTCCTCATCCGACACGACCCCGACCGCCTTGTAGACCGAGTAGAGCAGCGGCGAGGCGTGACCCTTGGAGAAGATCAGGTGATCGTTGAGCGGATTGGCCGGCTCGTCCCAGTCGTACCGCAGGTGGCGGCCGACGAGGACGGCGAGCAGGTCCGCGGCCGACATGCTGGACGTCGGGTGACCCGAGCCGGCCGACGTGCTCGACCGGATGGAGTCAACCCGGAGCTGCTGGGCCAGCTCGCCCGCTAGCTTGAGGTCAACGTCTGTCCTGGTGACAGCTGGCGTAGCCACGAGCGCCTCCTGGGCTTGCGGTTGCGGATCGCGGACGGATCCACTAGGCCAGGCTAAGCCGCTGTGGTGATGAGCTCGTCAGTGACCCATTGAGCGACTCCCGCGGGGTACGGCGCTGGCAGTCCGAGGACGATGTGCCGGAAGCCGGCCTCGACCGCCTCGGCGATGGCGTCCCTGGTCAGGCCAGGCTGCTGGTAGGAGACCGCCAGGTGGATAGAGCGGGTGATGGCAGCGGGGTCGCGGCCGATCTCCGCGCAGTAGCGGTCAAGCAGGGCGCTGCGGCTGATGACGTCCTCGATGTCGCCGCCGGGGATGTTCCACAGGTCGGCGTGCTCGGCCACCACGCGCAGCACCGCGGCCGAGCGCCCGCCGATCAGGATCGGCGGATACGGCCGCTGGACGGGCTTGGGGTTGCCGAAAGCTCCGGTGAGCCTGATGTAGTCGCCCTGGAAGTCGAACGGCTCGGCCTCGGTCCACAGCCGCCTGATGACCGTGCACGCTTCGGCCAGGCTGGCCACGGAATCCCCGAAGTTGTCGTACGGCAGTCCGTGCGCGTCGTACTCGCGCCGGGCCATCGGGAGGCTGGGCCGTGACCCGGCGCCGATACCGAACTCGAGCCGGCCGCCGGAGACAATGTCGACCGTCGTGGCGATCTTGGCCAGCATCGCGGGCGGCCGGAAGCGGTTGCTGGTGACGAGCAGGCCGAGGCGCAGCCGCTGCGTCTGCGCGGCGAGGGCCGAGAGCAGCGTCCAGCCTTCGAAGATCGGCCCGTTCCGGTCGCCGGCGATCGGCAGGAGATGATCGAACACCCACGCGTGCCCGATCTCCGGGATGGAGTCCGCCTCGCGCCAGACTCGCACGATGTCCTGGTATTCGACCTGCATCGGGGCGGTCGCGATCCCGAAACGCGGCCTGGTTGCCTGCGGCATGGGCTAAATCCCTTCAGGGCGGGGAACGAGCGCTCGGCCACACGCGGCTTGCCGTCGGCTCGCCGGTCTGGCATCCTGCACAAGCGGATCGATGTTCCGCTAACAATACGGAACCTGGTTCCGTTTGCCAAGCCGGACGACGGAGGTGGCCGCGGCAGTGGTCGACGCCGGCGACGGATCAGAGCCCGCAGCGCCGCGGCAGCGGGCCGATGCCCGGCGGAACGAGGCGACGCTGCTGACCGCGGCTGCCGCCGCTTTTGTTGCCTCCGGCGTCGACGTGCCCGTCCGCGACATCGCAGCCAGGGCCGGCGTGGGCATCGGCACGATCTACCGGCACTTCCCGACGCGGGCCGATCTGATCGTCGCCGTTTACCGCCACCAGGTCGAGGCCTGTGCTGAGGCCGGCCCGGCACTGCTGGCGAGCAGCAGCACACCGCACGCCGCCCTGGGGAGCTGGATCAGCCTCTTCGTCGACTTCCTGGTCACCAAGCACGGGCTCGCCGGGGCGCTGCGGTCCGACAAGGCCGCGTTCGAGAGCCTGCACGCCTACTTCCTCGATCGTCTTGTCCCCGTCTGCGCGGAGCTGATCGACGCGGCCGCCGCGGCGGGCGAGATCCGCCGCGGCGTTGATGCCTACGAGCTGATGTTCGCCGTCGGCAATCTCTGCATCGGCGCGGACAGCAATCCCCGTTACGACGCGCGCCGCATGGTTGAGCTCGTCATCGCCGGACTGCGCCTGCCTGAGGGAGACCCGGCTAGTCTCGGCTGATATGGCATCCGAACCCGGGGCGCAGCCAGAGCACGGGGCGCAGCCAGAGCAGGAAGCGCAGCCAGAGCAGGCGCTGCTGACGATCATCCTGGCAAGCACCAGGCTGAGTGCCGTGCCGCTGGTTCCCGAGGTCGAGATCCATCAGGCCAGCGAGCCGATCAGCCTGTGGGAGGACACGGAACTGGCGACCGGCCGGACTGACCTGGATCCGCCGTTCTGGGCGTTTGCCTGGGCTGGCGGCCGTGCACTGGCGCGCTATCTGCTGGATCACCCGGAGGTGGCCGGCGGCCGGCGCGTGCTCGACATCGCGTCCGGGTCGGGCCTGGTCGCGATCGCCGCCGCGAAGGCGGGGGCCGCGGCCGTCACCGCTTACGACATCGACCCGCTCGCGGCCGCGGCCGTGCTGGTCAACTCCCGTGCGAACGAGGTCACCGTCGCGAGCGTCTGTGCTGATGCCTTCAGTGCCGACGGCCCGGTCCCGGCTGAGGGAGATCTCGTGCTCGTCGCCGACGCGTTCTACGAGCGCGATCTGGCAGCCAGGGTGACGGTCTTCCTGGAGCGCGCCCGCGACCGCGGAGCCGCCACGCTCGTCGGCGACTTCGGCCGGACGTACCTGCCACGGGAGCGACTGGTTGCGCTGGCGGCTTACGACGTTCCCGGCCTGCTTGTTCTGGAGGGCAGCGAAGTCAAGCGCACGACGGTGTGGACGAATTCCTCCGGCCAGGACGATCAGAAAGCCGGCCTGGCTCCGTCTATAAACCAGCAGGGTCTATAGACAAGCACGGCTCATCAGCACGCTGAGCACCCGACGACCGACAGCACAGGAGTGACGATGACGGCGAAACCCGAGATCGTGTCCAGCGAGGACTGGCAGCAGGCCAGGGACGACCTGCTCAAGGCCGAGAAGGAAGCCACCCGCACGCTCGACGCCATCGCGGCGCGGCGCCGCAGGCTGCCGATGGTCAGCTTCGCAGCCGACTACGCGTTCGACACCCCGACGGGACCCAAGAGCCTGCTCGACCTGTTCGGTGACCAGGTGCAGCTTGCCGTCTACCAGTTCATGGACCGCGGACCCGACGAGTACTGTCCCGGCTGCACCTGGTTCACCAATAACGTCGTCAACCTTGACGGGCTGGCCAGCTGCGGAGTCGCCTGGGCGACGGTCTCCGACATGCCGCTCGCGCAGATCGAGGCGTATAAGGCGCGGATGGGATGGACACTGCCGTTCGTCTCCTCGCACGGCACGTCGTTCGCACGGGACTGCGGCGCCGACGGAGGGTTCATGCTGAGCATGTTCCTTCGCGATGGCACGAGCGTCTACCGGACCTACTCCACAACCGCGCGCGGCGTCGACAGGCTCCTGTTCGTCAACAGCCTTCTTGATCTCGCGCCGTACGGCCGTCAGGAGGACTGGGAGGACTCCCCCGCGGGCTGGCCGCAGCAGCCGACGTACGGCTAGGCAGACCTGCCGGGGCCGGGGCGGGCTGCCGGGGGGTGAGCGGCCTCGTTCCCGCCCAGGAATTTGACCAGGTCAAGTACGCAGAGCTGCTCCGGGCCTGACTCGCCTGGCACGGTGATCTGGCCAGCCAGCGCGAATCCGGCCTTCTCCAGCGCGCGGACGGACCGCCGGTTTTCCGCGTCCGGGCCCGCGAGCGCCTGCCGGGCGGCCGGATGGGCGGGCCTGACCACGTCACGCAGGTAGCTCCAGATCAGCTGGGGCCCGAGCCCCCGCCCGGTGAGCTGAGGCAGCCCGATCGCGTAATCGAGGCCGGCCGCTTCGGGCAGGCCGGTCGCGGCCGCGTAGTCCGGGTAATCGCCGACCCGGTAATGCTGCAGGAAGCCAGCGGCCCGGCCGTCCACGACCGCCAGGTGCACCCGGGTCGGCGACCGGCCCGCGATGCGCGGGCCGTACTTGCGCTCGGCCGCGGCGAGGTCGAGCTGCTCGGGGAACCAGCGGGCGGCGTGCGGCGCGTGCTGCCAGGCCAGCAGGGCCGGCAGGTCAGCCGCGGCCAGCGGGCGGAACGTCACGCAGGCCGAGAGCGCCCCCTGTGCCAGCCGCAGGCCGTCGGCGACGGGCGCGGGCTGGCAGCGGGCGCTGGCCGCGGCTGGCGCGAGCCACTCCATCCGGTCGTGCTCCGCATCGAGCCTGACCGTCGTCCCTGCGGCCACCTCCAGCCGGAAGCGCACCCAGGGGCCGCTGAGATCGATCGCCTGCAGGTCAGCCGGTGCAGCCTCCAGGCCCGTCTCCTCCGCGAGCTCGCGGAGCGCCGCGCCCAGCACCGGCTCCCCCGGCTGGCGTGAGCCTGACGGCGGCGTCCAGGCCCAGTCGCCGGCGTAGTCAGGGCCATGGTGCGCGCGGTGCAGGACCAGGTACTCGCGGCCGCCGGGGGCGTCAGGGGCAGGCCGCCGGACGATGATCGCGGCGCCGTGCGGCGGGTCCTGAGCGATCGGCAGCCCGTCGTAGGTGTACCGCTGAACCGCCGCCACCCCGCGAGTATCTCAGGTCGCAAACGTTACTGTTCAGCCATGACCGAGCCCCCGCAGGACGACAAGCCTGACAAGGCCCTGACCGCAGAGCCGACCGACGACCTGGTGACCACCCGGCACTCGATCAGCATCGACGGCACTGAGCTCAGCTACACGGTCACGACCGGGCGGATCGTGCTGCGCCAGGAAGGGCACACCGACGACAAGTTCGACGGCCCGCAGCCGAAGGCAGAGGTCTTCCTGACCGCGTACACCGCCGACGCGGCGGGATCCGGCGACGAGGCCGCCCCGGCCCGGCGCCCGGTCACGTTCGCGTTCAACGGCGGCCCCGGCTCGTCCAGCGTCTGGCTGCACCTGGGCCTGCTCGGCCCGCGCCGGGTGATCATGGGCGACGCCGGGAGCCTGCTGCCGCCGCCGTACAAGCTGGCCGATAACCCGCAGACGCTGCTGCGCTACACCGACCTGGTGTTCATCGACCCGGTGTCGACCGGCTTCTCGCGCGCGGTCAAGGGCGAGAAGTCAGCGGACTTCCACGGCTACGGCGGGGACATCGCGTCCGTGGCCGAGGTGATCAGGCTGTGGACCACGCGCAACGGCCGGTGGATGTCACCGAAGTACCTGTGCGGCGAGTCCTACGGCACGACCAGGGCCGCCGGGCTGGCCCGGTACCTGCAGGAGCGCTACGGGCTGTACCTGAACGGGCTGATGCTGATCTCCGCCGTTCTCGACTTCGGCACCGCTGAGTTCGGCGGCGGCAACGACGACCCGTACGCGCTGTACCTGCCGACCTACGCGGCGGTCGCGCACTATCACGGCAGGCACGGTGACCGGCCGCTGCCGGAGGTGCTAGCCGAGGCGGAGGACTACGCCGCGCGGGACTACCTGTGGGCACTGGCACGCGGCTCCCGGCTGTCGGAGGCCGAGCGGGCCGCGGCAGCCGGCCGGGTCGCCGAGCTGGCCGGACTGTCCGCCGACTACGTCGACCGGGTGAACCTGCGCCCGGAGCACATCCGGTTCCTGACCGAGCTGCTGCGGGACCGGCGGCTGGTGGTCGGCCGCATCGACGGGCGGTTCACCGGCTGGGATTCCGACTACGGCCGGGAGACGTGGACCTCAGACCCGTCCATTGACGCGATCGTCGGGCCGTACACCGCCGCGCTCAACCACTATGTGCGGACTGAGCTTGAGTACTCAAGCGACCTGCCCTACGAGGTCCTCACCGACCGGGTCTACCCCTGGTCCTATAAGGAGTTCGAGAACCAGCACGTGCACGTGCTGGAGAAGCTGTCCGAGGCGATGCGCACCAACCCGCACATGCGGGTGCACGTGGACTGCGGCTATCACGACCTCGCGACCCCGTACTTCGCCGCCGAGCACTCCTTCGCCCACCTGGCCATCCCGGCCGAGCTGGCCGCGAACATCTCGTTCAGTTATTACGAGGCCGGCCACATGATGTACGTGCACGAGCCGAGCCGGCTCGCGCAGGCGGCCGAGCTGGCCGCGTTCGTGCAGGGCGCGGCGCCGCCGGACGGCGCGCCAGCCGCCCCGTAGCCGTGGAACCCGCTACCAGCCGTAGACTCGCGTCCGTGAGCCTCGCTCCGGCCCTCGAGATCCATGATCTGGTCAAGCGCTACCGGGACACCACCGCGGTTGCCGGGCTGACGCTGCGCGCCGAGCGTGCCCAGGTCACGGCCATTCTCGGGCCGAACGGAGCCGGGAAGACCACCACCATCGAGACGTGCGAGGGGTACCGTCGGCCGGACTCGGGCACCGTCCGGGTGCTCGGCCTCGACCCGGCCGCCGACGCCGCCGAGCTGCGCTCCCGGGTGGGCGTGATGCTGCAGTCCGGCGGCGTGCCCACGACTGCGCGCGCAGCCGAGTACCTGCGGGTGATGGCAGGCTTCTACGCCAATCCGCTCGACCCGGCGATGCTGCTGTCCGCGCTGGGCCTGGACGGCTCGGCCCGGACCGCGTACAAGCACCTGTCCGGCGGGCAGCAGCAGCGACTCGGGCTGGCCGCCGCCGTGATCGGCCGCCCGGAACTGGTCTTCCTTGATGAGCCAACCGCCGGCCTCGACCCGCAGGCCAGGCACGCCACCTGGGAGCTCATCGAGGGCCTGCGGGCCGGCGGCGCGGCCGTGATCCTCGCCACGCACTACATGGAAGAGGCCGAGCGGCTCGCCGACCAGGTGGTGATCGTCGATCATGGCCAGATTGTCGTCAGCGGACCGCCAGCGACGCTCACCGGGTCCGACGGACAGCTCCGGTTCAGGGCAGAGCCCGCCCTGGATCTGGCAGGGCTGCTGGCAGCCCTGCCGGCCGGGGCGATGGCCAAGGAGTCACCGGCCGGGCACTACCTGGTCGAGGTGTCCGAGCGGGTCGATCCGCAGCTCATAGCCTCGGTGACCGCATGGTGCGCCGAGCACGGCGTGCTCGCCAGAGACCTGCAGATCGAGAGCCGGACGCTCGAGGACCTGTTCCTTGAGCTCACCGGACGGGGGCTGCGGTCATGACCGAGCTGGTCCGTGCAGACTGGCCGGCGCCCGCACCCGGTGCCGCACCGCTGCCGCGCATGGTGCGCGCGCAGGCAGGGCTGGAGCTCCGGACGCTGGCGCGCAACGGCGAGCAGCTGCTGCTGACCCTGATCATCCCGGTGCTGCTGCTGATCGCGTTCGGGCACGAGAACCTGGTCAGCGTCGGCGCCGGCAGCCGGATCGACTTCGTCGTGCCGGGCATCCTGGCGCTGGCGGTGATGTCCACCGCGTTCACCAGCCAGGCCATCGGCACCGGCTTCGAGCGCCGGTACGGCGTGCTCAAGCGGCTCGGCGCGACGCCGCTGTCCCGGCGCGGGCTGATCGCCGCCAAGACCGTGACCGTGCTGGTCGTCGAGGTGGCGCAGGTTGCCATCGTGCTCGCGATCGGCGCGCTGCTCGGCTGGAGCCCGCTCGCCAGTCCGGCAGCGGCGCTCTGGGTGCCGCTGCTGCTGCTGGCCGGGACGGCTGCCTTCAGCGGCCTCGCACTGCTGATGGCCGGCACCCTCCGGGCCGAGGCCACGCTCGCCGCGGCGAACCTGCTGTACCTGGTCCTGCTTGGCCTCGGCGCCGTGCTGTTCCCGCTGTCCAAGTTCCCGGCCGGCATCCGGCCGGTGCTGAAGCTGCTGCCGTCCGGTGCCCTGGCGGACGGACTGCGGACCGTGCTCGCGCACTCAGGCGGCCTGCCGGCGCGCGACCTGCTCGTCCTGTGCGTGTGGGCGGTGGCCGCCATCGCACTGGCCGCCAGGACATTCCGCTGGGAGTAGCCGTCCGCGACCGGAACCCGCTCAGCGCTGCCCCGGCGTCGCTGCTCGTCTTCGGCGGCATTATCGCTGTCCAGGTCGGCGCGGGACTGGCAGCCCGCATGTTCGCGCAGGCCGGCCCGGCCGCAGTCACCGGGCTGCGGCTGTGGTGGGCGGCCGCGATCATGGCTGTCCTCGGCGGCCGCGGACTCGCCAGGACACTACGGTCCGTCGCCGACCGCCGGGCCTGGCTGGACCTCGGAATCGGCGTGGCCTTCGGTGTCGTGCTCGGCGTCATGAACTTCTCGATCTACCAGTCCTTCGCCCGCATCCCGCTCGGCGTCGCCGTCACGATCGAGTTCCTCGGCCCGCTCGCGGTGGCGGTTGCGTCCTCGCGGCGCCCGCTCGACGTGCTCTGGGTCGTGCTGGCCGCGGCCGGCGTCCTGCTGCTCACGCAGGGCGGCGCCCGGCTGGCCAGCGGCTCGCGGGCAGGGCAGGCCGGCCCGCTGCTCGGGCTGAGCAGCACCGCCGCCGGCATCGCGTTCGCCCTGGTCGCCGCCGCCTGCTGGGCCGCGTACATCCTGCTCAGCCGGGCAACCGGGCGCCGGTTCAGCGGGTCGTCCGGCCTGGTTCTCGCCATGCTGGTCGCCGCGCTGGTGGTGACCGGGCCCGCGGTTGCCAGCGCCAGTCCGGCACTGTCCGATCCGGGCGTCATCGCCGAGGGGCTGGCCGTCGGACTGCTGTCCTCGGTCATTCCGTACCGGGTCGAGCTGGAGGCACTGCGCCGCGTGCCGGCCGGCGTTTTCGGCATCTGGATGAGCCTGGAGCCTGCGGTCGCGGCGCTAGTCGGGCTGGTCCTGCTCAGCGAGGCCCTGATCGCCCGGCAGTGGCTGGCGATCGCGCTGGTAGTCATCGCCTCGGCCGGCGCGGCCAGGTCGGCCGCCAGCGCACGGCAGTCGCCGGATGAGCTCCCGCCGCCCCCGGCCGGCTAACACGGCCCCGCCCGCTACCCGGACCTGACCGCTAACCCGCCGGCTGCCCGCACGGGACCGCTTGTTCCTACACGCCGTAGTAGGCCCTTGCACGCGCGGCCGGGCTTCCCCCTACCATGGGATCCGTGCCCGCACCCCTGACCGCACCGGACGCGCCCGCGAGCGCGGCCGCCCGGACGCGCTCGGCCCGGTGGCCGGCCTGGACTGACTTCGTCCTCGCCCCGTCGGCCGTGGCACTGCGGCGCTGGGCACTGGCCGGGGTGATCACCTCCGCCCTGATCATCCTGACTGGCGCGGCTGTGAGGCTGAGCCAGTCGGGCCTCGGCTGCCCGGACTGGCCCGCCTGCACGGCGCGCAGTCTCGGGGCGGCTGATGCCACCGGTGACTCGCTCATCCACCGCTGGATCGAGTTCGGCAACCGGATGGTCACCATCGCCATCTTCATCGTCGCCGTCGGGGTGAGCGTCGCGGCCTGGCGCTTCCGTCCCCCGGCCGGCGGACGCCGCCGCGACCTGCTCTGGCTGGCGGCGGCGCAGCCAGGCGCGATCGTGCTGCAGGCGCTACTCGGCGGCCTGGTCGTGCTCACGAAGCTGAATCCGGCGCTGGTCTCACTGCACTTCCTGTGCTCGGTCGCGCTGATCGGGGCCACGATGATGCTTTACCTCCGCTGCCAGGAAGGCGCCGGGCCGCCCGCGCCGCTGGTGCCGAGGCCCGTCCGGCTGGCCGCGGCCGGCGTGATCGGCACCATCGCGCTCATGATGACCGCCGGAACGGTGGTCACCGGCACCGGGCCGCTGGCCGGGGCGGCTGGCGTCGCGCGCTATCACCTGCCGCTTGAAGGCGTCACCCAGCTGCACGCGGACATCGGCTGGCTGCTGGCCGGCCTGATGGCGGCACTGCTGCTCGGGCTGCGGCTGACCGCGGCACCGCGCAGGGCCATGCGACTCGGCTGGATCCTGCTCGGTCTGATCGGCCTGCAGGGCGTGATCGGCTACACGCAGTACTTCACCGGCCTGCCGGCCGGGCTGGTCTGGTGCCATGTGACCGGCTCAGTCGCGATCTGGATCACCGCGCTGCTGCTGCCCTACGCACTGCGCGACCGCGGCTCGATCAATGACGTCGCGCCTGCGGCGGCCCAGCCCGTGCCGCAGGCCGCGGCACCCTGATCTGCCCCTTTCCGGTACCGCCCGCGGGCGGTACGTTGTGCGCCATGGCGACTGCATCCGTGAACGGCATCACCGTCTCCTACACCGACAGCGGCGGCGACGGCCCCGTGGTCGTCCTCAGCCATGGCTACCTGATGGACTCGTCCATGTTCGAGCCGCAGGTCGCCGCCCTGGCCCCGGAGTACCGGGTCATCACCTGGGATGAGCGCGGCCACGGCGGCACGCGCGCCACCGGCCCGTTCAGCTACTGGGACTCCGCCAGCGATCTGCTGGCCCTGCTGGATCACCTGGGTATCGGCCAGGCGGTGCTGGGCGGCATGTCCCAGGGCGGCTTCATCAGCCTGCGGGCCGCCCTGAAGGCCCCCGAGCGAGTGCGCGGGCTGATCCTCATCGACAGCCAGGCCGGCCTGGAGGATCCGGCCGCGGTGCCCGCCTACGAGGAGATGGAGCGCATCTGGCTCGAGCAGGGCCCTGAGCCCGTCCGGGACGTCGTGGCCTCGATCATCCTCGGGCCGCCGGATGGCCCGGTCGACTACGCGCCGTGGTTCGCCAAGTGGGACGCGATCGACCGCGAGGAGATGGCCTACCCGTTCCGCTGCCTGGTGGACCGCGACGACATCACCGGACGACTGGGCGAGATCAGCTGCCCGGTGCTGATCATCCACGGCACCGCCGACGCGGCGATCCCGATGGAGCGGGCCGAGGCGGTCCGTGCCGGGCTCGCCGGATCCGTCGCGATGGTCACGGTCGAGGGCGGTTCGCACGCCGCCAACCTCAGCCACCCGGACCAGGCGAATGTGGCGATCGCCGAGTTCCTGCAGTCCCTGCCGTAGCACATCGGAGTCCGATTGTTAACCCGCGTCGGCCGGGGTAGCCACAGCTGCCAGAGATAGGGTCGTTAGCGTAACGGCTCGGCGGCGAAAGGGGCCTGAGGCAGCGTGAGCAGCGACGCGCGAACCGCACTTGACTGGTCGGAGACTGACGGGCGGACGGTGGACCTTGTCCGCGTCCTGGCGATGGACGCGGTACAGCGGGCCGGCTCGGGTCATCCCGGCACCGCGATGAGCCTGGCGCCGGCCGCGTACCTGCTGTACCAGAAAATCCTCCGGCACGATCCGGCTGACCCGCTGTGGCCAGGCCGGGACCGCTTCGTCCTGTCCTGCGGTCATTCCAGCCTGACTCTGTACATCCAGCTCTATCTGTCTGGGTACGGGCTGACCCTGGACGACCTTGAGCACTACCGCGCCTGGGGCAGCAAGACCCCCGGGCACCCCGAGCACCACCACACCGCCGGCGTGGAGACCACGACCGGCCCGCTCGGCCAGGGCATCGGGAACGCGGTCGGCATGGCCATGGCCGCCCGCCGGGAGCGCGGCCTGTTCGATCCCGACGGCGAGCCGGGAGCCAGCCCCTTTGATCACTTCATCTACTGCTTCGTCTCTGACGGCGACATGGAAGAAGGAATCAGCCACGAGGCGGCCTCCATCGCCGGCCACCAGCAGCTCGGCAACCTCATCGTGCTGTACGACGACAACGACATCTCGATCGAGGACGACACCAACATCGCCAAGTCCGAGGACGTCGCGCAGCGGTACGAGGCCTACGGCTGGCATGTGCAGCGGCTGAGCTGGCGGCAGGCGGACGGTTACCACGAGAACGTGCGGGACCTGTACGACGCCTTCCAGACCGCCAGGCAGACGACGACGCAGCCGTCGTTCATCTCGCTGCGCACGATCATCGCCTGGCCGGCGCCGCACGCGCAGAACACCGGCGCGGCCCACGGCGCCGCACTCGGCGCGGATGAGGTGGCCGCGACCAAGAAGGTTCTCGGCTTCGATCCGGACGTGTCGTTCCCGGCTGAGGACGAGCTTGTCACGCACGCCCGCAAGGTCGCCGACCGGGGCAAGCAGGCCCACGCTCAGTGGGACGAGCAGTTCGCGGAATGGTCGAAGCGGTACGCCAGGCGGCGGGCGCTGTTCGACCGGATGTCCGAGCACCGCCTGCCGGACGGCTGGACCGACGCGCTGCCGGAGTTCCCGCCCGACGAGAAGGGCGTGGCGACCAGGAAGGCGTCCGGCGCCGTGCTGAACGCGCTGGCGCCGTTGCTGCCCGAGCTGTGGGGCGGCTCGGCTGACCTGGCCGGCAGCAACGACACCACGATGGCCGGCGAGCCGTCCTTCATCCCCGAGATCCACCAGACCAAGATGTTCCCTGGCAACATCTACGGCCGGATCCTGCACTTCGGCATCCGCGAGCACGCGATGGGCGCGATCATGAACGGCATCGCGCTGCACGACGGGACCAGGCCCTATGGCGGAACATTCCTCG
>Ga0302325_10020550_pt1 | contig 13838 bp, 15 predicted proteins | sample Palsa_T0_2_FD_201948 | JGI IMG/M metagenome (GOLD analysis project Ga0302325, IMG submission 201948) | Peat permafrost microbial communities from Stordalen Mire near Abisko, Sweden - Palsa_T0_2 | ecosystem: Environmental > Terrestrial > Soil > Palsa > Peat permafrost | place: Sweden: Abisko... | reverse complement strand
TCGAAACCTCGCCGTTCGATTTCGATCTCGAACAAGTCGCGAGCGTTTGGTGCTACGGCAGCGTCGTGCGCTCGTGGCTGCTCGAACTCGCGGTACTGGCGTTCAAAGCCGATCCCGGCCTCAAAGACATTCGCGGCTACGTCGAGGACACCGGTGAAGGGCGCTGGACCGTGCAGGCCGCGATCGATCAAAACGTTCCCGCGCCGGTCATCACGCTTTCACTCATGCAGCGCTTTGTCTCGCGTCAGGAAGAGTCGTTCAGTGCCAAGGTGATCGCCGCACTGCGCAATCAATTCGGCGGACACGCCGTCAAGACCGAGACGCATGCCTGAAGCGGTGGCGACCGTCTCGGTCGACGGTCAGTCCGAAAATCCGCTGCGCGCCGGGCTCCATACCGAGCGCATTAGCGATCCATGCACGATCGTCTTTTTCGGCGCCAGCGGCGATCTCTTCAAACGCATGCTGCTGCCCGCCGTCTACTCACTGCGCCTGCACGGCACGCTGCCCAACGATTTCGCGGTCGTGGGAGTCTCGCGCGCCGAGTATACCGACGACAGCTTTCGCGAGTACTGCAAAGAACAGCTCGAGCAGTTTGCGCCTGCCGATCAAAAACCGCAAGGCGCGATCTGGGACGACTTCGCAAAGCGCCTGAGCTACGTCGCCGGCGAATTCGACGATCACAAGACCTACGGAGCGTTGGCCAAACACATTGCCGACAACGATAAGGAACTCGGGACCAAGGGAAACCGGTTATTCTATCTCTCCACACCACCCTCGGTCTTCCCGGAGATCATCGAACTACTGCGCGAAGCCGATCTCAACCAGCAGCAAGAAGGCTGGGGTCGCATCGTCGTCGAGAAGCCGTTCGGCACCGACCTCGAGTCGGCACGCGCACTGCAGACGGCGGTCGAGAGCGTGTTTCGTGAGAGCGAGGTCTATCGTATCGATCACTACTTGGGCAAAGAGCCCGTGCAAGACATTATGGCACTGCGCTTTGCCAACACGATCTTCGAGCCGGTCTGGAACCGCAACTACGTGCAGTCGGTTCAGATCACCGCGGCCGAGCAGCTTGGTGTCGAGATGCGCGGCGGATACTACGACAACGCCGGCACGCTGCGCGACATGATTCAAAATCACGTGATGAACCTACTGGCGCTGGTTGCAATGGAGCCGCCCTCGAGCTCAGATGCCGATGCGATCCGTACCGAAAAATTCAAAGTGCTTGAATCGATCGAACCGCCCGAGCACACTGAGGTCCAAGCGATGTCGGCGCGTGGCCAATACGGGCCCGGCGTCATCAACGGCAAACCGGTTCCGGGCTACCGCCAAGAGCCCGACGTCAATCCGCAATCGAACACGGAGACATTCGCCTCGGTGCGCCTGACGGTCGAGAACTGGCGTTGGGCCGGAGTACCGTTCTACTTGCGATCCGGCAAGCGCCTAGCCAAGAAGATGTCCGAGATCGCGGTAACGTTCAAACCCATTCCTCACCGCATCTACGGCGAGCGCACAGACACGATCGAACCCAACGTGCTCGTTATGAAAATTCAGCCGGACGAAGGCGTCGCCATGCGCTTCTCCGCCAAGGTTCCCGGCATGAAAAATCACATTCGTAGCGTCTTTATGGACTTCAACTACGGAACGGGCTTTGGCGTGCAGTCTCCGCCCGCGTACGAGCGCTTGATCGGCGACGCGATGCGCGGCGATCAGACGCTCTTCACCCGCTGGGACGCGGTCGAACGCGCGTGGGAGATTGTAACGCCCGTACTCGACGTATGGCGGAACACCAAGGACGTCACCTTCCCCAACTATCCGGCGGGGTCGCAGGGTCCTCAGACTGCCTTCACACTGTTCCCGGAGTGGCGCGCGTTGTGAGTCTCGACGTCCATCCGGTTGTGGACGCGTTGGCGAAAGCTCGCCAAGACCCAGGCGCAATGAAAACCGCCACGATGACGTTCGTAATTTTCTTCGGCGACGGCGAGGGAGCCGATTGGGTGCGCAGTCGCGCACATGCGCTCGCCGAGAAACATCCTTCGCGGGTTGTCGTCTTCGATGCGAATAAAAACGAAGACGAACGCATCGTCGAACCGTCGCAAAAGCGCGGCGAGTGGGTCGAGATCGGCGTGCACGATGCGGCTCCCGGCGAGCTCGATGCCGCACTCGCGATGCTCGAACTTCCCGAAGCGCCGGTCGTACTGCTCTGGATTGCCGAAGCGCTCTCGGCCGACGAGCGCTTTCTCACGCTCGCGCGCCGAGCGGACACGACCATTTGCAGTACGTCGGTTGCGCGAACCGATGAGCGGCCGCTGCGAGATCTCACGAATTTCGTACAAGAACATCCCGAGATCCCCGTCCAAGATGTTGCCTACCTGCGCCTTGGAGCCTGGCAAGAACTGATCGCGGAGTTCTTCGATGATGCGGACTGCCGTGGAGAACTCGAAGCGCTGCGGAGCGTGGAAGTGACGGCCGGATCGGACGCCGAGATGTACTATCTGCTCGGCTGGCTCGCGAGCCGGCTTGCGTGGACGCCGCTCGACGGTTCGACCTTCGCTACCAAGTCCGGCAACGTCCACTTCAAAATGGTTCACGACGGACCACCACGACGGCTCTCAAAAGTCGTGCTCGCCTCTGAGCGCGCATCGTTTAGCGCGAGCGTCCATCCGCAAGATCAGGGTGCGATCTGCCTCGACGTCACGGGTTTCGCAGCGTGTCCGTCGCGCTGCGCGCCGTTGCACACGGTCGATCTCGCCTCGTTGGTCGAGCGCGCCATTCTCGGCCGCACGCGCGACGAGGTCTTCATGGAATCGCTGAGCATGGCCAAGCTCATTATCGAAAGGCACGTTGCATGATACGCGAAGCCGGGACACTTTACGTCTACGAAACGCCCGGCGACGTCGCCAAGGCGCTTGCCGATCTCTTCATCCGTTATGCCGTATCGGCAATTGACGGCAGCGGACGCTTTGTCGTCTCGCTCGCCGGCGGAACGACGCCCAAGGCGACGTACTCCATGTTCGCCAAGGCGCCCTATGCGAGCGCGATTGATTGGAGCGCGGTCGATATTTTCTTCGGTGACGAGCGCTGCGTGCCGCCCGATCACGAGCAGTCGAATTATAAGATGGCGTTTGAAGCGTTCATCGGTCCGTTGGGAATTTCGGATAGCCAGGTGCATCGCATGCGCGGCGAGGACGACCCGCAGCAAGCGGCAATCGCTTATCGCGGGGTGCTCTTCGACGAACTTGGGGAACAGCCGTCCTTCGATCTGGTGATGCTCGGTATTGGTCCCGACGGTCACACCGCCTCGCTCTTTCCAGGCGAAGATCCACTCACTGACAATCAGGAAAAAGTTCGCGCCGTCTACGCGACATCGCACGAACAGTGGCGCCTCACGCTCACGCCGTCAGTGTTCAATGCCGCGCAAGCCGTCGTATTTGCCGCCACCGGCGCGGAGAAAGCCGACGTCATCGGCGTAGTGCGTCAGGGCTCCTACGACCCGATCGCGCTTCCAGCCCAAATCCTCGCTCCCGCCGACGGCGAACTGATCTGGCTCGTCGATAAAGCAGCCGCCGGGAAACCGTAACCGGTGCCCAAGTGATCGCCAGCCCTGCAGCCGACGCGTACGCAATTTTTCAGCGCACACGCTCGGCAGTTTCGGCCGCGACAGCGGTAGCATCCTCGTGAGCTCGATCAGCCAGGAGGAAGTCGCGAAACCCACCTCGCCTCGCGGCACAGATTTTTCGATTCACTTCTATCTCTCGGGCGGCACGGGGAGCGGCACGAGCAATACAAGCATTTCGGTTGGACGCCCGGCATCGTCGGCCGATGTCCTGGGCGTTCCAATTCTGACGCCGAGCTATATGTTCGGTATTCGACTTCCCCAGCGTTCCGGCGAAGCTCCCGCATTGGGTCCTGCGCCGTCGTTTCCGACGATTGCCGTCGTTTCGACGGATAGACGCGACTACACGGTCTCGTTCCTTGGCACGGACGTTGTCGGGGACGTGGACACCTATCACTTAGGCTTGACGCCGCTACGAAAACCGAAGGTCAACCGCCTGCGCGAACTGTGGGTCGGTGAGAACGACTATCTTCCGCGAAGAGCGCTCGTGGCCGGCAATTTCACCATTGCGCCGCTCGTCGACGTGCCGTGGACGATCGACTTCACGCTCCACGAAGGCGCGCCGTTGATCTCCGATGAGAGCGCTGACCAGCCGCTTTACATGCCACATCGGCACGTTATTACTAATGCGACGATCTCGTTCGATGACGTACGCGAGAACCGCACTTTTTTTGACGAGCCCCTAGTCACGCCGCCTGTCACGGATACGACCCTGCTCGAGCCGCCCGATCCGCTATGAATTTTGATTGGCGAACTGATCTGGCTCGTCGATAAGGCAGCGGCGGGAACTTAGGGCCGCAGTAAGCCGCGCAGGTGCGATCCGTAGGTTCGGCTTACTTGCAACCGCGTTCCGTCGCGGAGAATTGCTGCATACTCGCCATGAAACAATGGCTCCAATCGATCGAGCCTCTCGATGTTCAGAATGCTCGAGCGGTGGACGCGCACGAATCGCTCGGGATCCAGGCGCCGCTCCACGCCGCGCAGCGTCGAACGCACGCAATACGCCAATTTGCCGACGTGCATGCGCACATAATTTCGTTCCGCTTCAAACCAGTCGACGTCGATCGCGCGAACGACGTGAAACCCGCCGCCGTGCCACGCTGCGAAGCGCTCCTCGAGGTGTGGTTCTTTGCGCAGGCTCCGAAGGAGCCTATCCACGTCCGCCGTGTTGCCCTGCGTGGCTGAGAGACGCTCCAGCGTGCGAGAGAGCGTTTCGTCAAAGCGCCGTTTCGTGACCGGCTTGAGTAAATAATCGATGGCATTCACATCGAACGCGCGCAGCGCGTATCGATCGTGTGCCGTGACGAAAACCACCGCCGCGGGCCGTTTTGTCTTGTTGAGTGCTTCGAGTAAAGCGAAACCATCGACCGGCGACATCTGAATATCGAGGAACAGAATATCGGGCGGTGCCGCATCGATCGCTTCAAGCGCGGCAAGTGGATCACCGTAGGTGCCGGCAATTTCAATTTGTGGGAATCGGCCGAGCAGTCGACGGAGCCGCTCCCGAGCCAGGGGTTCGTCGTCTACGATGAACGCAGAGTGAGCGCTCACAGCCGTCCGCGCGCCTGTACGGGAAGTCGCAGCACAACGGCGAGGCCGGCGTTTTCGCTTGGACGGATTTGCAATGAGCCGCGCGTTCCATATAATGCGGCGAGGCGGTCGCGTGTGTTGGATAAGCCGATCCCGATTTTATCTGGGCGACCGCTTGGCAAGCCTGGGCCGTGATCGGAAACTTCGAGCGACAGTACACCTTCATCGACCCATCCACGGAGGCGCACTGCGCACAGACCCAGCACGCGGTCCACACCATGTTCGATTGCATTTTCCAATAGCGGCTGAAGAATAAAGTGAGGAACGAGACAAACGCGAGCCTGTTCCGAGACGTCGACTTCGACGAGAAGGCGATCGCGAAACCGCACGCGCATGATCTCGACGTAACGTTCGAGCGTGGCAAGCTCGTCGGCGAGCTCGATCTCTTGAGCGCTTCCCCGTTTCAGCGTGAACCGCAGCAGTTCCGAAAGGCGACCGAGCATTTCTTCAGCAGCCTCGACGTCGACGTGCATCAATTCGGCAACGCTGTTGAGCGTGTTGAAGAGAAAATGTGGTTGAAGTTGAACGCGCAGCGCATCGAGTTGGGACGTGGAGAGCGCTACCTCGAGCTGGGCTGCGCGCGTTTCGCGGTCCCTGAACGACCGATAGTACATCAGCGCTAGGAGCAACCCGATCACGGTCGTAAATCCGTAGAACTGGAATACGAACATGTTCAGGAGCAGCGAGATAAACGTGTCGGATGACGTGGGATCCAATAACCGCCCGATCCCCATGTCAATAGCGAACTTTACCAGAGTACAAAGCGCCAAAACGAGCGCGTAACCCGACCAGGTGCGCCACCCGGACGATTTACCGAGCGGCCAGCGCTGAACGACGTAGACGAAGACCGGCGTAAAGATCGCGCAGGTTGCCCATTCGATAAACCCATCGCGAAACGCAATTGGCCATTCGGGCGGCCGGTGGTAGACAACTGAAGGCAGCGCATTCTGCGCGCCGGCCGCAAGCGCCAACAACGCCCATCCCAGGTAAATGAACGTAACGTCGCGGCGAGTGATCACGCGTATAAAAGTTCGGCGCAGCGCTGGCCCCTCATGCCGAAAAAACGACGCCTCGTCCCCTTTTCGGTGCGGTTCGTCCCGGAGTGGGCGCCACGGCAGAACACCGGCGCTATCGTTTGACTCATGATTGTGCGGATCGTGATGTCTTTGGGTCTGCTGACGTGTGGTCTGACTCAGACTGTCGTAGCGTGCGCTCCGGATGAAACGTGCAGCGCCGGCGAAAGTGCCTTCACGGAGTCAAAGCCGTTCGCGCACATGGCACTCTCGGGCTGGATACGGGCTACCGTCATCATCCAAGGCGATCAAGGTTCCCGATTTGAAGTTGGCGCGGGGGTGATCATCCAAGAGGATTCCATGTCCTTGACGATCGTGACTGCCTACCATGTCGCAAACCACCCAAATCTTCGCGTGATGACCTCTGACTCGGAGGTGCTCGACGCTTACGGCGTCAGGCGAATACAGGGTGTGGACATCGCTCTCGTGCGCACGCCGCGACCTCGCGGCTGGGTTCGCGTCGCCTCGATTGCGGCACCGGGACCGGCCGGCTCCGCAATTGCCGTTGTGGGATTCAAACCATCAATCTTTTGGTCACAGAGTAGCGGCAGCGTGGTTGGCGTGACACTGCCACCCTCGGGCGTGGGAGAATTTGCGTTTGTCTGCGATTGCGGCAGCGGTGATTCCGGCGCGGGCGTTTGGAACGCGAGCGGTCAGCTGGTTGGAATCCTCACCGGGCACTACACGTCGATTGATGGATCGAACATCGTGTTCGTAGCCGAACCGATGAGCGTTCTGCGGCAAGACGGCCCGGAAAACTAACGAGAACGAGAGTTGAGGCGGTCTAGTTCTCGCCCATACAACACCGCCATTCGTTCGGAGAGTTTTCGGTAGGTTAGCGCCGAGACGCTCCGCGAGCGCGCCGGTTTCTTGATGACGATCATGGTTTGAGCGCTCCTTGTCCGAGCGTGCCGAGCGAAACATTGTTCGCAGTGAGAATCGAGCCGTCGACACGTTGCAGTTCGACGACGGCCTTATTGAGATCGGTCTGCGCCTGCAGCTCGAGCCCTTGGTTCTGCACGAATTCCACCTGGCGCTGATTGATCAAGAACGTGGTCGACTCACCGTTACGGAACTTGCGCTCTTCACTCGCGAGCACTTGCGCCGAGGCTTCGCGTGCTTCGCGCGCGGCGAAGAGGCGCGCGAGCGCCGCTTGATAGGTCTGCACCGCGTTGCGCACTTCATACTGAATGCGTTCGGCTGTGCCGAGTTTTTGTACGGCGGCGATATGCGCTTGCTCATCGGCAACACCGAGCGCGCCTTTGGCCGTGTTATTGCCGATCGGCACCGAGACTTGGAGCGCGGCCGAGTAGGTCGAAAAGCGGCCGGAGTTCGCGAACGCTTGGCCATACGCGCCATCGTAATACGGCGGCGGCGTCGCCGTCCCGAATACTCCACCCAGGGGCGGCAGCGCATTACCTGCGAAGCCGTTGCCGTTATACGCTAGCTGCAGATCGGCTTGCGGCAGCAGCTGGTTCTTCGCATACGCGCGGTTGACGTCGGCCTGCTTTTGCGCGTCGAGCGCTTGGCGGACCTCCGGGCGGTTCTGCATTGCCGCGGCGAGGAGCGATCCGACCGAGGGCGTCTGCGGCAACGACAAGACGGCCGGTGAGGTTGGAACGAGATTCGCCTCCCAGATCGGATCACCGGGATCGGTGACGATCAGGCTCTTGAGCTGATTCTGCAACTCGGAGACGGTCTGCAGCGCGGAGAATACGTTTTGCTGATACACCGCGACCTGCGTCGAGGACTCGACCGCATCGATGGGTGCCGCATAGCCGCGCTTGGCTTGGCGAACGTTGCTCTGCTGCTGCAACACGGTCTGACGCAACGCATCCTCTTGAATCGCCACGTTGCGCCATGCTGCAAGCAGATCCCAGTAGGCGTCTTCCACACTGGAGATCGTCGTCGAGACCGTCGCCAGCGTCGAAGCCTGCGTTGCGTCGTTGTTGACCATCGAGAGCTGAATCTGGCGCTTGTCGTCGTTCATCAAGAAGTTCTTGAGCAACGGTTGCGTGATCGAGACGTTGAACGAGCCGTAGTAGTACGGGTTGAACGAATTGATGTAGGTGCTATCGTTGACCTTGCTCTGTGAAACGTTGATGTTGTACTGCGTTCCCGTCTCGAATTGACCCTGGACGCCGGCCTCTTGCGTCTGGTAGTTTTGCACGTACGGCTGGAAGTCGGTACCACCTGAGAAAAAAGCGTTGAGCGCCGGGTTCGTGTCGTGTTTAACGGATGGCTCGACGAAGAAGTGCACGTCGTTGGCACCCTTGGCCTGTTGCACCTGATACGTCGCGACGCGCGTGTTCGACGCGGCAACAGAGAGATTGGGATTCTTGAGCAACGCCATGCCGATCGCATTCTCGAGCGAGATGCCGACGAACGGCTGCTGCGTCACCCCGACGATGTCGGCATTGGTCGGCGGAATGTCCGGCGCCTTATAACCGGGCGCGACGGTCGGGACCGGCGGTGTGACCGGCGTCGGGACGGGCGTCGGTATTGCCGCCGCCGGCGGCAGCGTGGGTTTTGCCGACGCCGCAAACGGGGCGGTTGCGATGAGCGCGCCGAGCGCGATGGAAGAGAGAATGCGAATTTTCACGGAACGCTCCTATTCGACCGCGACGTGTCCGCCGAGTCGCGGTTTGTTAAGCAGTAGTACGAGTGGCGAGAGCGCGATCGTAATGATCGCGGTCCAACGCGAAGTATCCGCGTAGGCGAGCACCGCAGCTTGCCCTTCGACCAGGCCTTCGAGATTGGTCAGGGCGGACGTCGAGTGTTCGCCGCCGTTCTGTTGTAAGTAGATTGCCGTCGGTTGCGCGTGCAAGTTGACACTGGCCGCGAGTTCGGTTTGGTGCGCCGTCGTGCCGCGAACGAGCAGGGTCACCAGAATCGCCGTCGCGATGCTGCCGCCGACTTGACGCGAAAGATTGAAGAATGCCGAGGTTGACGGAACTTCCTTATCCGGGACCCCGCCGATGACCGCAATCGACAGCGGTACGAAGATTTGCGAGAGACCGATGCCGCTGATGACGAGACACACGATGAACGTGCCGAACTGCGAGTCTGGCGTGGTGACGCCCGCGAGAATCCAATTCGAGACACCCAGCAGCACGAAGCCGATGGCTGTCGAGAGGCGCACATCGATTGTACCCCGGCTGGCGAGCATAGCCGTGATCGGCGTAAAGACCATGACGGCCGCCGCGCGCACAAGAATCGTCAAACCCGAGAGGGTCGCGGTGAAGCCTAGGGAGTTTTGCAAGTATTGCGGGAGCACGAGAATCGAGCCGTAGAGACTGACACCGAGCACCGCGCCGAGGACGCTCCCGGCCGCGACCTGACGCAACTTGAGCACGTGGAGATCGACCACCGGTATTCCGGAACGCAAAGTCCACCAGATGAAGCTGCCGATTCCCACGACCGCAAGCGCCGTGAACAGCCGGATGTTCGGATCGTCGAACCAGTCGAATTGCTGTCCCTGATCGAGCACGTATTGCATCGCCCCGAGACCCATCGCCAGCAGTGCCAGGCCGATCCAATCCAGCTTGAGCGCACGCGGCTTGATGGGGTTGCGCAAGTAGTTCCAAATCAAGACCGCGGCGATGATGCCTACCGGCAGGTTGATGAAGAACGCCCAGCGCCAGGTCAAATTGTCAGTGATCCATCCGCCGAGCACCGGGCCGAGCGCGGGGCCGACGATGACGCCCATCGCGAAGATGCCCTGAGCCTGGCCTTGCTCCTTGAGCGTATAAGTATCGCGCAGGATCGCCTGTGAGGTGGAGATCAACCCGCCGCCGCCGAGTCCCTGAATGATGCGCCAAAAAACCAGCGCCCCGAAACTCGGCGCAAGCCCGCACATCAGCGAGGCGATCGTGAAGATGATGATCGACGCGAAGAAATACTGCCGGCGTCCGAAGCGCGCAGCCAGCCACGGCGTGATCGGAATCACCACCACGTTGGCGATGATGTAGCCGGTCACGATCCAGGCGCCTTGATCGACCGGCACGCCGAAATTCCCCTGAATATTCGGCAACGCAACGTTGACGATCGTGGTATCGATGATCTCGAGCAGCGTGGCTGCGATCACTGCGACGCTCACGATGGTCCGACGTAGGCCGTGCTCGACTACGTTTCTTGGTTCCATCATCGTTGCTTGCGCTTTCGGCTTAGCGGACTTTCACGTAGGTTTCAACGCTCATACCGGGACGCAGCGGAAAATTCCGCTGATCCATATCGTCTACATAGATGCGCACCGGAATACGCTGCGTCACCTTCACGAAGTTACCGGTGGCGTTCTGCGCAGGCACGAGCGCATAGGTATTCTGGGACGCCGGGTTGATCGAGCCAACGGTCCCGTGGAACGTGTGTCCGGGATACGCGTCGACGGTGATGTCCGCGCTCTGCCCGACCTTCATTGGACCTACCTGCGTTTCTTTATAGTTTGCCGTAATGTAGATTTCGCCCGAGCCGTCGGGAATGAGCGTCATGATCGTCAGACCGGGCGAAACCGTCTGCCCGACCTCGGCGCTCTTCTCGCCCACGAATCCGTTGATCGGCGACGTGATACGCGTGTAACCAAGGTTCTGCTGGGCAATCGAAAGCTGCGCGTGCGCACCAGCGACTTGGCTCGGATCAGCAGACTGCGCCAGTTTGCCTTGCGCCGTCGTGACGCCGCCTTGCGCCGCGGCCACACCGGCGACCGCCGCGCCGACCTTCTGCTGGGATGCATCGAGGTTCGCCTGCGCGACGTTGATCTGATCGGTCGCGTTGCGAAGCTGTGCCGCTGCCTGCGCCAGGTCGGCACGTTGCGCGTCAAGCTGTTGACGCGGCACGTCGCCCGTGCTCACGAGCGAGACCGCGCGGTTGTAGTCTAAACTTACGCGATCGTACGCGGCTTGCGCTGCGGGGAGTTGCGCCTGCGCGGCACGCAGTTGCGCCTGTGCTTGCGACACGCCCGCTTGCGCGACCGGAACCTGCGCGGATGCATTGGCAGTGTCGGCGGTGGCTTGCGCTACGCCGCCTCGGCCCTGCTGCGTGGTTGTCCGTTGGTTCGCCTGCGCGAGCTGCAATTGCGCTTCCGCGTTGCGGACCTGATCCCGTTCCACCGCGGAATCGAGAACGACCAGTAGCTGGCCCTTCGTCACTCTATCGTTCGTGTTGACCAGTAGCTGATCGATCCGCTCATTGATCTTGCTCGTCACCGCGACGGGATCCGCATCGACGCGCGCGTCGTCCGTTCCCTCGTGGACGCGTGCATAGAGAAACCACTTCACGCCCCAAATGATGAGCAGAATCGCGACGATTGCTCCGAGCACACCGAAGATGACGCGCTTACGCGGTCCCGTGCGCTCCTGGATTTCGGCCACCGGTTCAGACGAGCCGTTCGCGTGCGTTTGGCTTTGGCTCTGCGCCTCGCGCGTGTCCATTTACTTGCTCCTTACGCCGTTGAGGAAGACATCGATGATATAGGAAAGTGCGTACTCGGAATCCGAGAACATCCGGCTATCCGGGAACTTCCCGCGCGCCATGACTCGCGCGAAGATCATACCCATAAAGAACTCGGCTAGGTCCACAGGGTTGCCGTGCAGGGTCCCGTCCCCGACCTTTTTTTCCATGAATTCGACGACCGACGCCCGGACGGCCGTCTGCGGCCGCCAGGTTTCACGGGCGAAGACGCTGTTTTCGTAGTCGGTCTCGACCAGGGACCAACGGATCATGTCGCTCATCGACTCCAGGTGCTCGTTCATCGATTTTGCGATCGCGAGGAGCTGCTGCTCGACCGGACCTTCCAGCGTACCGATCAAATCGCGCAGCTGGCCGTCTGGGCACGAGCGCTTCGCGACTTCGATGATCAATGCGTCCTTGTTGCCGAAGTGACGAAAAAGCGTTGCCTCGTTTACGCCGGCGACGTCGGCGATTTCTCGCGTCGTCGCGCCACGCTTGCCCTTGCGCTTGATGACGTCGCGAGCCGCGAGGACGATTCGGTCCCGGGTTTCCTCGGGCGTTACTTTGTCTGTGTGCTTATGTGCTTCAATCATGGTTGTTGTGCAAACACCGCTTCGTTTACGGCGACGTTGGTCTGATAGGAATCGTAGGTTGAATCGCCAGTGAATCCGATGCGGCGGCGCCCTTCGAAGTGCTGGCGCACGACGACGCTAAAGCCGTTTTCCGTGCCGTAGTACTGCTTCATTGCGATGGCATCGCCGTTGGTGTAGTGCCAATCCATCTCGACAAGCTCGTAGGTCGCGGGATCGACGTAGACCGTCGTGTCCTTGATCTGATCGCTGTAAATCTTCTTGGTCAGCACCAGTACGATCATCGGGTGACCGTCGAGCGGCGCAATCCCGGCGAGCTTGATGTTCGAGTCTTTCTCCCATCCGGTCGGGTCGCCGACGTCGGTCGAGAGTTTTTGAATGGCCTTGAGCGAGCTTGCGCACAGACCGGCTATCGGATTGAGCGCCACCGCGAAGCTCCCGGGACGCTTGTAGTACGCCGTGCCGTCCGTGCGCAGCCTGCACAGCGGAATCGACGGGCGAGCGCTAACGTGCACGTGCGCGGTATACGAGCTCAGGCCCGCGTTGCGCGCGAGCATGCGCGCAATCACCGCGCTTGCATCCTGGGGAACCGATTCGATCTGCGCCGAACCCGGCGCGACGCTCGGCGCCGTGTTTTGGGCAACCGCACCAACCGAAGCGCCGGCCATGGCTGCCACCATGGCAAAAGCTCGCATAATCATGCCGCAATCCCCACCATCGGAAAGAGCCGATCGAGCGCCATGACCGAGAGCGAGCGGAGCAGTTCCGGGCGCGTCACTTTGAGGGCGACCTCGCCACCGACTTCGCGCGAGCGGCGCAGCAGGGTTATGAGACCGCGGACGCCCTCGGTGTCGAGTCGCGCAAGCTTGTCCAGATCGAGTACGACCTGTGACGCTCCATCTTCAAAGGCGGCGAGTGTTTCTCGGGTGATCGCATCGAGCGATTCGGGGCGATAGCTAATGGTCAGCGGGCTCGGCATGGTATCCTGCGCTTCAGATCCTTAATGCAAGTGTGTACTTGCACGCAGATCGTAACACAGACCCGCACCGCGTGCAAGTGGGTGCTTGCACGCAGTGCGAAATTTCTTTAAGTTGACGCGGGCGAGGGCATGCCGCCTTCCATGCTGGCGGCGCCGTGATGGCGCTTGCCGGAGGCCTTATGATAGCCGGCGGTCACCGCAGCCGACGGGCACATGTAGCTGCCGCTTTTCGTCCGGCCGTAGAAGGGCGCCGTCGATTCAAAGTAGGTGTGCGAGTGCGGGTTGGTCCAGACCGGCTTCACCGCGCCACAATTCAAGCTTGAGGGGATCGGCGCTTGCGGCCGCGACTCGATCGAGGCGGCATTCATCGCGCCCGAGGTGCTCATCATCGCCCCGGCGCTCGACGATGGTTCAGCGCTGCCCGAGCTCTGATTTCCGCCGCCGCCGCAAGCGGCCAAGCCGGTGATCAGGAGCGCGCAGGCGAGTTGGTTACGGAATGACACGATTCGCAATCTCCTTGATTTTCACGCGCGCATGTTGCGCTGCTG
>Ga0302325_10020549_pt1 | contig 13838 bp, 5 predicted proteins | sample Palsa_T0_2_FD_201948 | JGI IMG/M metagenome (GOLD analysis project Ga0302325, IMG submission 201948) | Peat permafrost microbial communities from Stordalen Mire near Abisko, Sweden - Palsa_T0_2 | ecosystem: Environmental > Terrestrial > Soil > Palsa > Peat permafrost | place: Sweden: Abisko... | reverse complement strand
AGATTGAATGCCTCCGCGCGAAATTCCAGAGTTAATCTCTCCCGAATTACCGTCCGCTTGGAGAGCGAGAAATCAATCGATTTCTGCCCGGGTGCGCGGATGGCAAGACCGCGTCCCAATGAGCCGAAATCCACCGGCCCCGGTAGGATAAACAGCGTACCGGGAGTTCCCAGGCCGGGCGAGCCGAAATATCGATTCAATCTACCCCCTAGGGATCCGCTGCCTTGTAGATCGTTAAGGGTCACTCCTGCGGCCAAATCCGGCGTCAGATTGATTGCCGGCGTCACCGCGCTGGAGGCGAACGGCGCTAAAAATGTGATCGGTGTGCCGGATTGGAAAGTCGCGATGCCGGCGGCTGCCCATCCGCCGAAAACCCGATTGGCGTTAGAACCATCGCGGAATGGTTGCGGAAGGTGGCTCACGAAACTGGTGGTTGACCGGAACTTCCGGTCGAAGCTGGAGAGCCCCCAATGATTGAGGTTGGTATTGTCCCCCGGGATCTGGGCGTCGAGCACATCGCCTTGCGGCGTCAACGAGTTGTTGTCGGTGGATTTCCCGTAGGTGAAGGCCGACAGGAATTGCAGCCCGTGGCTGAATCGTTTGTTCAGACTCGCTACCAGCGCGTTATATTTGGACGCAGCGCTGAACTGCGTCAAAGCGATGCCACGGTCGTCCACAATGCCGGCGACGGGCGTCCGCGCTGTCACGTTGGTTGGGGCGGTCGTATTGGTTGTCGCCCCGCGAATCGGGTTGGCCGCGGAAGCGATGCCTGGTTGATTGGCGGCCCGAGTGTTGAGTAGCCTCAATCCGTGCGACCCCATGTATCCGATCTCAAGCAGCAAATCGCGCCCTATCTCACGCTGAAGACTCACGTTCCACTGCTGTACGTATGGATTCCGTGAAGTCGGATCCGTTGGCGACAGGGAGGTGGACGGCTCGACGCCCGGAATGTATTGCCGGGGTTGCCAAAGAGGAAAAGCGCTATCCGGAGGGAGATTCAGCGAGCCGAAAGGGTTTTGCAGAGTCGGCAGCGGACCATATCCCAGCGCCGTGTCGTTAAATGGAGGTCCCGCCACGTTGGCCAAGGCCACGTTTGAAGACACTCGCGGGTAAAAGATGCCGTAGCCAGCGCGGACCGAAACGTCCTCCAACGGCTGCCAGGCCAATCCAGCGCGTGGACCGAAGTTCCTCAGATCCTCACCGTTCATCAGCGTGTTATTCACCAGCGTCACTCCGGGCGGGATGGCGATGCCCGGATTCTGACGAGCAAACCCTTCCGCGAGGGTATACCCGGTGTAGGTCCCGCTTGCTGGCGGCGTGCCATACGCGCCTTCCGAGATGAGATTCATATCGAATCCGGCCAGACGATTTTGATTATCGGTGGGCCAGCCGAAATAATCCCACCGCAGGCCCAAGTTGAGCGTGAAATTGCGCGCCACCTTCCAATCGTCTTTAATGAAACTACTGAAATCGTTGAACCGCAATCCCTTGTCGAAGCTGCCGGTTGCGGCGAATGGCGCCAGAATGTTGCTGAGTCCCGTGCCGTTTTGCGAGCCGCTCTGCCCGAGCAGGAAATCGTCGAAACCGTACAGAAATACCTGGCCTGCAGCCGACGGATTCTGGTTGGTATTGAGCTGATGACGTATATAGGCCGCTCCGAATCGCAGCGAATGCCGGCCTAAGACCTTGGAAACCAGGTCGGAGTAGCTGTACATATTCTCTTTGCTGCTATTGATGACATAGTCGGCTCCAAAATTGAGATCCGCGTTAACGATGTCGAGCTGTGGAAAGCGTCCATCTGCGTCCGGAGCCGCGAGCATGCCGACGCTGGCGGCCGTGATTGGATCGTTTCGCTCTTGTGGAGTCGTGATCCGGACGTATCCAACGCGCGCTTCGTTCAAGGTCGTAGCGCTCAGAATGTAAGTGTAGTTTAACGAGAAGTTTGTGTTTTGTGAAAGAGTTGTAAACACGAAGCCTGGTACGTCGCCGGCAGGGGATTGGATGATCTGCCCGCTGGAAAAGTACTTGCCCGAAATTGTCTGGCGCGCCGAAATGTAATGGTCCATGTCGATGACATACTGATCCTCGTCGAATGTGCTCGGGAAAGAGAAACTCGCGTTCGAATACACCTCTCCGCCGTTAATGCCGCCAGAATGGTCGTTTAACTGGCTTGGCGCGAACGAAGGCAGTAGATAATTTCCGTCCGGCAGTTTGGCCTGCAGAATCGCAATCGCCGCGGGATTGATATTGGAACCATCCGGCAGGATGTAGTCGCCCGTAGTTGGCGATCCTCCAAGATAGCCGGTTCGTCCCCCATAAATCGCGCCAAGCTTAGCTCGAAACGAAGCCGTGTCACTCCTGTCGCCCAGCGGTAACAAAGGATACGCCGCATCGGTGAATGCCAGGCCCGGCGCGGCGCCGTTGATCTGTCGCGTGCCCTGGTATGAGACGAAAAAGAAGGTCTTGTCTCTTCGAATCGGCCCGCCCAGAGTGCCGCCAAACTGATTCTGCTTGAGAATCGGCGTCTGGTTCGGCATCCCATTCTCCGCTTGGCTGGTCTTGAGAAAGAAGTCGTTGGCGTTCAAATCCTGGTTGCGAAGGAATTCATAGATATTTCCATGAAGGTGGTTTGTCCCGCTCCTGGTGATCAGGTTGACGCTGGCGCCCCCGGCACGGCCAAATTCGGCCGAATAGAGTTGCGTTTGGACCTTGAATTCCTCAATAGCATCCGGCGCCGGAATGGCCAATCCTGCCAGCGGACTCGACTGAACAGTGCTGCTGATGGCATTGATCCCATTGATGAGCACGCTGTTGTCGTAGTAGCGGCTTCCCGCCACCGAGAAGCCGGCCGTTCCGTTGCCGAATGAGGCGGCATTTGGTATATCCGCTACAACCCCAGGCTGAAGCGCTAGTAGTTGCGTGAAATTTCGGGTAACAAGGGGCAGGTCTTCGATCATTCGAGCATCGAATACCTTGCCCAGTGTGGCGGCGGTCGTCTGAAGAAGCGTTGCGTCTCCATCTACGGTGACACTCTGCGACGCCGCTCCGATGGTCAACGAAAGGCCTTGCAGATCGGTAGTCTCAGTGGCTCGAACGGTGATCGGCCCGCGGATCAGAGTTTCAAAACCCTTCGCTCGAACTTCGATTCGGTACTGGCCGGCTTCCAGAAGGCCGACGAGAAAGCTGCCATCGGATCCCGTGACGCTTTCCCGCGTATAGCTTGTCTCCAGACTTTTCGCGGTCACCGTGGCTTTACCCACTACAGTTTGAGCGGGGTCCATTACCCGGCCGGTAATTGCGCCCCGGTCGCTTTGACCATGACAGACGCCGGCGCCCAGACACCAGGCCAGTAAAACGATTCGCCGTCCCATCTCGGGGCCAGGGATGCTGTTCATATCGGAGGATATCCCGGTTAAATGGCATTCGGGCGTGTTTCGATTCTACCTATATTGTTGGCTTCCGAATGCGCGCGAACCGAATGAGGACGATCTCTCAACTGAACCGTAACCGCAAGAGCAACTGCTGAAACTTCGGCTTGCTTTAATCTCGTTTTCAGGGATGGATCCAGTGGTTACAAACGAACCGAACCTATTACAAGCGGTCCTGACGGAAAAAGCTGCGGGACTGAAGCGCCTCGCCGTCGTACACGGACCCAATTTTGTTTACGGCGTCCGAAAGCCGTAGATCGCCATCCGAAACAAGCGTTAACTCGTGCCCCCTCGCCCGCGCCGCCTGAGTATCGGGGATGGAACACGTTGCCTGGAGGGCAGCCATGCACAGCTGTGAACAAATCGCTCCGCGTTATGAAGCGCTCTTTCGCGTTGCCGATTGCCTGAAGGGGCATCGGGACATTGAGGGCTTGTTTCGGGATCTTCCATTCCAGCTTCAGCCGGCTTTGGACTTCGATTACATGAGCGTCTACCTGAGCAAGGAAACCGCCAGCGGATCGTGTTGGTATGTGCTTGACCGCGAGCAGCGGGGGGCCCTCACGTTGTCGAGAGACGTACCCATCGAACAAGCCCTGGTTGCCTGGGCGTTCGAACATCAACAAACTGCCGTAATTCCTGAATTTGATCGGCAAGCCCGGTTCTCAGACTCCAATCTGGTGTTGGGCGAGCGGGGGCTGCAATCCGGCTGCGTGGTTCCCATTTCAACCGCCTGCAGGCGTCTGGGGGCGATGTTCCTAGGGAGTGAACACCCCTGTCGCTGTTCGGACGAGGAGTTACGGTTTCTCTCGTTCGTTGCGGATCGGATCGCTCTGGCTGTCGATGAGGCGCTTACCCTTGAGTCCCGCTATGATCGGACTCCAAGCGACAGCCTCTACAAGGAGAACCTCGCGCTGCGTGAAGAAATCGCCTCAACGTCGATGTTCGAGGAGATCGTCGGCGCCTCGGAGTCCGTCAATTGCGTCTTGCGGCAGGTGATGCGAGTAGCTGCTACGAATGCCACGGTTCTCATCGCCGGTGAGAGTGGGACTGGCAAGGAACTGGTCGCTCGCGCCATTCATAAACGCTCTGAACGCTCCCGCCGCGCGTTCATTCCGGTGAACTGTGCAGCCATCCCACCCTCGTTGATCGCCTCTGAGCTTTTCGGCTATGAGAAGGGCGCTTTCACCGGGGCCAATCAACGGCATCTGGGCCGGTTTGAACTGGCAAACGGAGGGACCATCTTCCTGGATGAGATCGGCGACATTCCGGCGGTGACGCAAGTCGCCTTGCTGCGCGTGCTTCAAGAACGCGAAATCGAACGAGTGGGGGGCGGCCACCCTATCCCCATAGACGTGCGCGTGCTCGCGGCGACGAACTCCGATCTAAGGGCAGAGGTGAGCGCCGGCGCCTTTCGGCGGGACTTGTTCTACCGGCTCAACGTCTTTCCGATTCAGATGCCCCCGCTGCGTGAGCGCCCGGAAGATGTCCTCTTACTAGCCGAGTACTTCATCGAGCGCTACGCGAGTAAGTGTGGGAAGAAAATGCGAAGAATCGAACGGCAAACGCTGGAGTGGTTACAGGCTTACGATTGGCCAGGTAACGTGCGCGAGCTGCAGAATGTAGTGGAGCGCGCGGTGATTCTTTGCGATGGAGAAACCTTCTCGATCGACGAAAACTGGTTGCAGCCCGAAACACGGCGGGCATCCCGGCAGTCCCTTCGTCTCGCGGCGGCCGTTGGAAACCAGGAACGGGCGATCATCCAAGCCGCTCTAAAGGAAAGCCAGGGCCGAATTTCGGGCCCGGCAGGCGCCGCCGGGAAACTTGGCTTGCCTCGAACCACACTCGAATCGAAGATCAAGAGCCTGCGGATTAACAAGCACCAATTCAGATGCGCGTAAAAGGCTGCCTATGACACCTTCCCCACACAAAGGCAGCATTCTGGTTATCGACGACCAGCCCGCGAGTCTCAGGCTGCTCATGACTATCCTGACGGAACACGGCTACGCGGTGCATCCGGCCAACGAAGGCGACCTGGGGTTGCGCTTCGTCAAGCACACGTTGCCCGACCTGGTGTTGGTGGACATCCGGATGCCGGGCATGGACGGGTACCAAGTCTGCGCGTGCTTGAAGAACGACCCGGCCACGCAAGCCATTCCCGTGGTTTTCATCAGTTCGATAGACCAGGTGATCGATAAGGTAAAGGCGTTTCGTGCCGGTGCGGTGGATTACGTCGCCAAACCCTTCGAGGCTGAAGAGGTGTTGGCGCGTATCGAGACCCATATTTCGCTACGCCGCCTGCGGGAGAATTTGGAATCCGCGGTCCGCGACCGTACGTCGCAACTGGTCGCGGCAAATGCTAGATTGAAGGCCGAGATTCAGGAACGCGTACGCGCCGAGGAGGAACTGGGAAAAAGTGAGGCGCACCTGCGCCGAAGCGAGTCCTATTTAGCGGAAGCGCAGCGGCTAAGCCATACCGGCAGTTGGGCCTGGGATGTTCGCAGCCGCGAATACGTCTACTGGTCGCGCGAACGATATAATTTCTTCGGGTTCGATCCGGAGCAGAATTCAATACCACCGTTTGAAACGGTCTGTCGGCGTTTCCACCCGGAAGACTGGCCAAAGATCGACGGAGCGCTCGAAAAGGTTGTCCGCGAAAAAGCGGATTTCAAAGTTGATTTCCGCGTGGTTCTTCCGGATGGAACCGTAAAATACGCCCATACCGTAGGGCATCCTGTCCTGGACGCGTCCGGCGAGGTGGTCGAGTTGGTCGGTTCCACCGTGGACGTCACCGAACAGCGCCAGGCGACCACGGCGCTCCAAGAAGCGTTCGACGAAATTAAGACGTTGAAAGAGCAACTCTACCAGGAAAACCTGGCGCTACGCGACGAGATCGACAAGGTCTCGATGTTCGAGGAGATTGTCGGATCTTCGGCGGCTCTGCAAAGGGTACTGGGGCATGTGGCGAGAGTAGCGCCAACGGATTCGACGGTTCTTATTAGCGGCGAGAGCGGGACAGGTAAGGAACTGGTCGCCCGCGCCATCCATAAACGCTCGCACCGCTCCCGAGGAGCGTTTATCAGCGTGAATTGCGCGGCGATCCCTCAGTCCCTCATTGCCTCCGAACTATTTGGTCATGAGAAGGGCGCCTTCACCGGAGCGATGCAAAGGCGCTTGGGCCGCTTCGAGTTGGCGAACCGCGGCACTATCTTTCTGGACGAGGTTGGCGAAATCCCGGTCGAGACCCAGATTGCTCTCTTGCGCGTCCTCCAGGAGCGGGAACTCGAGCGCGTCGGAGGAAGCCACACTGTACCGGTCGACGTACGAGTGGTCGCGGCTACCAACCGCGATCTGAGAGCTGCCGTGGAAGCCGGTAAATTCCGGCTTGACCTGTTTTACCGGCTGAATGTCTTTCCCGTGGAAATGCCTGCGCTTCGGGAGCGCGCAGACGATATTCCATTATTGGCCGAGTATTTCATCAATCGTTTCACAAGCGCCTCGGGCAGAAGGATCAGAAATATTCAGAAGAAGACTCTGGACCTGTTCAGAGCCTACCATTGGCCCGGAAACATTCGCGAACTGCAGAACGTGATCGAGAGGGCGGTGATTTTGTGTGACGGCGAAACGTTCGCGGTTGACGAGACGTGGCTCCCGCGGGAAAGGTCCAGGCCGGACGCCAGCCCTCCGGCACTTGCGGAGATTCTGGACGATCGCGAAAGGGAGGCGATCGAAGTTGCGCTTACGGAAAGCCGCGGCAGGGTTTCGGGGCCAGTCGGCGCGGCTGCCAAGCTCGGAATTCCCAGAACGACGCTCGAATCGAAGATCCGAGCCCTGGGGATTGACAAGTTCCGGTTCAGATCGGAATGACAACCACTTTCATTAGTTGCTTTCTCTAAAGATCCACTCTCGAATATAGAGAGGGCAATTCCGGAGTTCGATCCCTTGCGCCTCGCAGGCCGCGAAGAACCGTACGACATCCCTGCCTACCAGAGTGACCTCATCAAGATCCAGATTGTGCGGCTTCGAGCCATCCTCGATTTCCATCTGCAACTGCCGAATGTGTTCGGATTCAATTTGCCCACTGAGCCTGAGCGTTGTGCCTTGTCCGTTTGAATGTCTTTCGATCTTGAACATCGCATGTTCCCGTCACCGCACGCATTATCAATGCAATGCCGGGACCTAAACTAAAGAATTGAAACTAATAGACGCACCACCTGGGTCCGACGGAAAATCAGCAAATAATGATGAGATCCGGGTATCTCAGGGTTTACATTGGTGGGCATGCTTGCTCTTGCCCAGCGCCTCGGAAGGCATTCTCACGCGCTGAAGCTCAGAACACGCGTTACATCAAAAACGCGAGGATCGGCCGGCCGCTCCTGGGTGAACTCGCCCGCTAACCCCAACACTGTTCACTTAGGCAGGCGCCAGGCATTGAACGCGTTTCTTCGGTAACGCCCTCGGTCTTGCCGCCGGTTCTTTGCAAGCAGCGCGGCGATGTTCAACGCTCACAAGAAACCGGCGAGGACTGCGGCGCGAAGCGCAGACGAATGCGGTGATGCGCTCCTGAAGCATTTCTGATTTGATCCGAAGGGTGCGGCGCCATGCCCCGCGGCGGCTAACGTCGCTTACATCAGAACGCGAGGATCGGCCGGCTGCTCCGGAGCGAGTTCACCAGCATAAGCGCGGGCATGAATTTCCAGCGCCGAAGCACCGGCGGCGCGGGACGCCACCAGTTTATCGGCGTCGACATATGCACCCATGGGCAAGGCCGCGAATTTCGGAGAGGTTCTCATGAATTGTCCGGACTTCGCCCAGTCGCCAAAGTTATCGGCGAAGAGTTCCACACTGTTACCATCGGGGTCGGCGTAGTACATGGAAATCGTTGGGCCATGATCGGCCGAAAGAAGCGGCAGGATTCCAGCTCCTTTGAGCCGGATGTATGTATCGAGAAGCTTATCGAGAGAACGGTATTCATACGCGATATGTTGCAGCCGCGTGTGAGCGCTTCGTTGGGAATCGGGCGTGAGTTGTGGGATCGCGATGAGTCCGATGCGATGGTTCGCCGCGTCGTTGGTTACCCATGCCGCGGCGGCCTTGAAAGGCGCATCTCTCCCGAGAGCACTGGGCGTTTCAAAGACAACGGTCATTCCCAGAACCGTAGCGTACCACTCAGACATCGTTTCGAGCTTAGCTGTAGTAAGGCCGTAGTGGTGAAGCGCCGGCCGAATTATCTTCTTATTATTAGAGTCCGACATGGTGATCTCTCCTTAAACACTTTCAAGCTCACCCTGGATTTTGCGGACCATCGGCGCGCCAAACGCACAGATTGACTATATCGAGCCGGAACGGACGGAACTCATGCATCCTTCAATCTGCCCCCAAGCCCTTTTAGCATAGGCTCTAACATAGGCTTTTCCCAAGCGCCAAAGCCGGCGGTTACGATTTCTCAACCACATCGTTACCACCTGGCTTCAACAGGACAACGAGCTTGGATCATGATACTGGCTACGATAGAGAATGTGGACGAGTCGCGCTGTCGACGCCGCCCCTGCTCGTATGCCGTCGATCTCGATCCACACGCCTGGCGGAAAGCGGACCGTGCCGCTCGATTCCGGCCGAATCACGCTGGGCCGCTCCACCGCGGCCGACCTTTGCTATCCGGACGACGTGGAACTCTCGCGGCTGCATCTGGTGTTCGAGCGCGCAGGGGACGGGTTTTCGGTGCGCGATTTGAGCAGCAAGAACGGCACAATCGTAAACGGGGCGCGCACGTCTGGCGCACGCGTACTTCAACCGGACGACAGGATCTCATGCGGTCTTCTGACGATTGTGTACGACCCTCCCATGTCCGGGAGCCGGGTGGAGTTCATCGACGATGACGCCGAGCGGACGTCGCTGAACACGATCGTCACCAGCCTCGACCGGGCAATCGACGAGCCGGACCAAAACGCCGGCCGCACATCGCAGCTCAGCGCACTGATCAAGGCGGCAAACGAACTGGCGAGCGAGCGGCCTTTGCTTGAGTTATTCAGGTTCATCCTGGACTTGTCGATGGACGCAGCAGGAGCCGGCCGCGGCGTGCTGCTCATGATCGAAAAAGGCCAACTGGTGGAACAGGCGATCCGCGGCGACGGCTTGAAGATTTCGGCTGCAGTGCGGGATCGCGTGGTTCGGGAAAATCTGTCCGTGCTGGTGCAGGATGCGACGCTAGATGCGGTTTTAAAGGAACGCGAGAGCATCATCGCTTCGAACGTGCGAACCCTGATGGCAGCGCCTCTACAGGTAAGGAACCGGGTGATTGGGCTGATATATTTGGACTCGCCATCGTTCCCGCGCGAATTCACCCGCGATGACCTGAACCTGCTCACAATGATGGCCAATGTAGCGGCGATCCGGGTGGAGCACGCGCGTCTGGCGGAAGTAGAACAGGCGCGCAAAATGATGGAGCGCGATCTGGAGCACGCCGAAGCGGCAAATCGGGCCAAGAGCGCCTTCCTCGCGAACATGAACCACGAGCTCCGTACACCCCTCACCGCGATTCTTGGGTTTACCCGGCTCCTCGCCCGCAAACCGTTGCCTCGCGATGTCCAGGAAGACTTGAGGATCATTCAGGAGAACGGCAACCATTTGCTGATGCTCATCAATCACGTGCTCGATCTGGCGAAGATCGAGTCCGGCCAAGCCACCCTCCGCGAGATACCCACCGACCTCCACCGTTTATTAGGGGATTTGGAACAAACGTTTGCGGTTCAAGCAGAAGAAATAGGATTGCAGCTACTGTTCGAACGCGCCCGGAATGTTCCCCGGCTTATCCAAATCGATCAACTCCGGCTGCGCGAGGTGCTCTTCAACCTCTTGGGCAATGCGCTCAAGTTCACCGGCCAAGGCAGCGTGACGCTACGCGTCACTGAGGCAGGGGGCGTATCCGAAGGCAGACGCTGCCTCCGGTTCGAGTTGACAGATACCGGGATGGGCATTTCACCAGAGGAATTGAACACCGTTTTTGACGCATTCGTTCAATCGAGGACTGGCCGCGAGCTTCGGCAGGGAACCGGGTTAGGACTGACCATCAGCTCCAACTACGTGAGACTCATGGGAGGCGAGTTGCGCTTGGAAAGCGAAGCCGGCCGCGGGACGACAGCTCTTTTCGAGATCCCAGCGCGTCTCGCAGAAGACGAGCCGGCTGCGGAGATCCGCAGACCTATCGCCGTGGTTTCCCCTGGCGACTGCGTTTATCGAATTTTGGTGGCCGACGATGGCTGGGCCATGCGGCGTCTAATCCGGAGGCTTCTAACGCCACTTGGATTCGAAGTGCAAGAGGCTTGCGATGGAAGCGAAGCGCTGGAAGTTTGGAAGCAATGGCGCCCCCATCTGATCTGCATGGATTTGCGGATGCCTCTCATGGACGGCTTCGAGGCCACCCGCAGCATCAAAGCGCAACCGGGCGGTGAATCCACCATCATCGTCGCCGTGTCTGCAAGCAGCTTTGAGGATCCCCGCGCGGCGGCGCTGGAAGCGGGTTGCGACGGTTTCCTTCGCAAGCCCTTCGACGAGGCGGATCTACTGGATTTGCTGCGCCAATACCTTGGAGTGGAATTTGCCTACGCAGAGGACGAGCCTGCAAGTGCGGGAAGCGGCGGCCCGGCAGCAGAGGAGCGGGCCATCGCGTCTCTGCCGCCGCCATTGCGGGCGGTGTTATACAGCGCCCTCGTCCAACTGGACGTGGCGGAGGTTCAACGCGCCCTGGACGAAATTGGAGAGATTGACCGCGACGTTGCGGACACGCTCAGAGGCTCTGCTGCGAACTACCGCTATGGACAACTCCTGCGCCTAATCGACAATTTGGAATCCGAATGACTGTCATTGCCTTCCGCCGAACTTGCCGCACCGGATGTGGGCCGCGGTGTCTATGCGCTTAACCGCGGGCGCCAAGGTGGATAGCTATGAAATACTCGGCGCTTTAGGTGCGGGCGGGATGGGCGAAGTGTATCGCGCCCGCGATTCGGTTCTGAGGCGCGAAGTCGCCATCAAGGTCTTGCCGGCGTTTGTCTCGCAGGACCCCGACCGGCTTCGGCGTTTTGAGCAGGAGGCTCAAGCGGCCGCGGCTCTAAACCATCCCAACATTCTTGCCGTATACCAACTGGGTACGTTCGAAGGGGCGCCGTATCTGGTATCCGAACTCCTGGAGGGAGATACCCTGCGGCAACAACTGGAGCGCGGCCCAATGCCAGTGCGCAAGGCGATAGAGTACGGCGTTCAAATTGCGCGGGGATTGGCGGCGGCGGGCGAAAAAGGCATTACTCATCGGGACCTCAAGCCGGACAACCTCTTCGTCACCAAGGACGGTCGCGTTAAGATTCTGGACTTCGGCTTGGCGAAGCTGACGCAGCGTCAACCGGACTCGGACGAGAGTAGCCCGACTCTCACTCACCGCACCGGCCCCGGCGTGGTTCTGGGCACTGCCGGATACATGTCTCCGGAGCAAGTGCGTGGTAGACCGGCCGACTATCGCGCCGATATCTTCGCCTTCGGCGCGATTCTATACGAAATGTTGGCGCGCAGGCGGGCATTTGAGAGGCCGACCGCGGCTGAGATGATGACCGCCATTTTGCACGAAGAGCCGCCTGCGATTTCGCAGATTGCGCCGGCCACGCCGCCGGGGGTGCAGCGAATCGTGCATCGTTGCCTGGAGAAGAAGCCCGAGCAGCGCTTCCAATCCGCATCGGATCTGGCGTTTGCGCTAGAGGCGTTGTCGGATACGGGCAGTTACCCCGAGGTTGGAGCCGGACAACGGGGCCGCCGCCTGCCGGGAAGACCTCTGGTTTGGTTGGCCGGCCTGGCGGCGCTTCTGGCGCTGTTTGCCGTACCGTACTTCTTCCCGGCCCGCAGGAAAAGCGCACCGTTTGAGCACTTTTCCATCCGGAAAGCGATGGACAGTGAACACGTACATCTGACAGCCATCTCCCGGGACGGAATGTACCTTGCCTCGGTGGTGCGGGATGCAGGCGGAATTCAAAATCTGTGGATTCATCAAATCTCCACCGGCACGGGCAAACCCATCCTGCATGATCCGGCATTCACATACGACGACGTAGTCTTCTCGCCGGACGACAGCTACGTGTATTTCCGGGTCGACCGGCCGAGCCGGCGTGATTATTATCACGACGTGTACCGGATCCCGCTCCTCGGAGGCCGGCCAGCCCTCGTTCTGGAGGACGTGGAGCAAGCGATCGGTTTTTTCGACGGCGGCCGGCGGCTATGCTTCTATCGGATGGACTTCCCGGCTTCCACCTACGCCTTTCTCAGCGCCAGCGCGGATGGGGGCGGTCAAAAGATCCTGGCGAACGGCAAGGCGCCTTTTCCCTTTGCTGCCGCGTGCGCTCCGGACGGCAGGTCCGCCGTTCTTGGCGACACACATGGCAATCTTGAGATCTTCGATTTCGCCGCGGGATCGAAGCGGACCCTGAGGTCGATGACTGCGCCATTCGGCTCCTTCGGCGACCTGACTTGGGCGCCCGATGGCAAGGGGCTGTTCGCGGTTTTTTCGAAAGCGCCTCACTGGAAGGCCCAGCTTCTCTTTCTCTCCTATCCAGGCGGAGTTCTGCGTGAGATCACGAACGACCTGAGCGCATATGCGGGGATTAGCCTCACGGCTGATGCGAAGACCATCGCCACAACGCAAACGCAGGGAAATCAGAGATTCGAAGTGATCTCCTTGGCGGATCCTTCTCGTCTGGAAGAGCGCGGCGCCCGGGAGCTGCAAGACTTTGTCTGGCTGGATAAGGGCAAAATCCTGGCATCCGACGAAGTGAGCGCCTTAAAAGTGGTCGATCTCGTCAAGAACGAGACCACCGATCTCAGTCCGACGACAGGACACTATTTCTACCAGCCTGTTCTCTGTGGTCCGGATACGGTGGTCTCAACCGGGGGATCTCTAGATGAAAGCATCAGAAGCGCCATTTATAAATTGCGCCTCGATGGCAGCATGGCAACGCGGGTTACGCAGGGTCCGGAGGATGCTCGTCCGAGGTGCACGCCCGACGGCAGGTGGCTCTTTTATGTCGATAATCGAAACGGGCGGATCCCGCTCCTCATGCGGCTTCCCCTGGCGGGTGGGCCCGCGGAACGGGTTGCCGCCGACTCGTATTTCAACCTGACCTCCGATGGCTATGCCCTCTCCTCCGATGGCAGGTCCTTCGCCCTGAGCACCTATGAAGTATCGGGAGTCAGGCAGCTTCGAGTCTTTTCGACGGAGACGCTGAAGAAGATCCGTAACTTCCCGTTGCGGGCAGATTTTCATCGATTGGTTACATTTTCGGCCGATGACAAGAGCTTCTACTATTGCACCCGGACAGACGCGGGCACAACGATTTGGCGGCAGTCCCTCGATACTCGCGCTCCTGTGAAATTCGT
>Ga0302325_10020546_pt1 | contig 13841 bp, 9 predicted proteins | sample Palsa_T0_2_FD_201948 | JGI IMG/M metagenome (GOLD analysis project Ga0302325, IMG submission 201948) | Peat permafrost microbial communities from Stordalen Mire near Abisko, Sweden - Palsa_T0_2 | ecosystem: Environmental > Terrestrial > Soil > Palsa > Peat permafrost | place: Sweden: Abisko... | reverse complement strand
GTACAGAGTCGTGAATCGGTGATCGATAAATCTGGCCTCTTCATCTGAGTTGCCGCCTGCTCGGACCTGTGACACGGGTCAAGCATAGGTTTGCAACGTCGGACCATGGTCGCCTAGTCCATCGTTTCTTGTGACACTTGCATTCGGTACCTTTTGGCTCCATCGACGGGCGTTAGATCTTCGGATACATGGATCGGCTCGCTGGGGACACCGTTCGTCCCCGGACCGGCGGCACGGGGGCACCCCGGTTTGAGGAAGAATCCCATCGGTGGGACTCGCCTCGATAACCGGTAGCTCTGGAACCGGAAAATCGGAGGTCTGTGCCGCCCTTGCGGGCAGGGCTACCGAACCGTCGGCTCGGACTTAAGGATGGCCGCATGGAATAGAAATACGGGCCAGATCATCCATGCCGTTGATACGGGTCGGCTGCCGGAAGACTGGTTCAAGGATCACAGCTGGAAGGCGAAGGGCGGGGCTTCACGCATGAGGACCCGGCCGCTTCTGCCACGGTGCCGGGCATGCCGATGGGTTCAGGCCGCTCGCCCATCTCCCTTTCCGCCCGGCGAGACGGAACCTCACCTTGATATTGGGGCCAACAATCACCAGGTGGCCGCTCCATAGGTATCCCAAGGTGCGCCGCTCGGCGGCACCCGAGACCCTCACCCGTCGGGATAGCACCGGGGTGAGGAGGTCGTCGACCAACTCGTCCGACGACGTAGCGCCTTCACTGCCTGACCAGGATCGGGACGTGGTCGACTGGGGTCTTCCCAGGGCAACTCCTCGAAGGTGGTGCACTGCACAATCGGGGTACCGTCATCGTCGAAGATGCCGGGTTCGAATTGGCCGGCGGCCCCACTCCGTGGACACACGGTGAACTCCGAGGACACACGGTGAACTTTGTGCGAACATCTGGTGATGGCGACTACCCGCAGATACACCAGACGGCAGGTCCTCGCAGGGGGGATTGGCGCCGCATCCGCACTCTCGCTGGCCAGGCTCGGTGACGTTCAAGCCGCGGGCGCTGAGACTGTCCGTCGGGCCGCTTCCGTCAAGCCAGCCGGAAGAGACCTCGGCGCGATCAAGCACGTGGTCTTCCTCATGCAGGAGAACCGCTCTTTCGACCACTACTTCGGCATGCTCGGGGGGGTGAGCGGTTTCGACGACGCCAATAATCGGAGAGCGTTCACCCAGGCGTGGCCCGGAGGCAGCCAGCCTGACCTCCTTCCATTCCACCTCAACACCAAATACGAAGATGCCGAGTGCACCTACGACCTCAGTCACTCGTGGCCCGCCGAGCACGCGTCGTGGAACGGAGGCGCGATGGACGCCTTCGTGTCGACCCACACCTCGAGCGACTACGAAGGCTCGCTCGGTGTCAACACGATGGGCTACTACAGGAAGCACGACATCCCCTTCTACTACGACCTCGTTGAAAAGTTCACCATCTGCGACCGTTACTTCTGCTCCGTGCTCGGCCCTACCCATCCCAACCGGTTGATGCAGATGACGGGGAGCATCGACCCGGCTGGCGTGGCTGGGGGGCCGATCATCGTGACCAACTCGGACCAGACCACCAACCAGTTCACCTGTTCGTGGGAGACCATGCCCGAGGTTCTGCAAGGCGCCGGAATCACCTGGAAGTGCTACAACCCCTACGGCCCTCTCTACCAGCCAGGATCGAGCGCCTTCGTGAACAAGAACGTGCTGCTCTACTTCAAGCAGTACTCGGACCCGAGCTCTGCCCTTTACCACAACGCATTCGGCTACTACGGACCGAACGTGAACGGCGGGCTGACGGCGCCAGGCGGCCCTGACGACTTCGCTACCGACGTCGCAAACAACACGCTCCCCCAGGTGTCTTGGATCCTCTCGCCCGACAGCTACGACGAGCACCCACCGGCACCGGCACAGCTCGGCGAGTGGTACACGCTGCAAATCCTGAATACCCTTTTGTCCAACCCCACGGTGTGGGCCAGCACCGTGCTGTTCATCATGTATGACGAGAATGACGGCTGGTTTGACCATGTCCCGCCGCCGACTCCCCCGGCCGGGACCGACGGCGAGTATCTGACGGTCGACCCGCTCCCGTCATCGGCCAACGGGATCGCCGGTCCGACCGGTCTGGGGGTCCGGGTGCCGATGATCGTCGTTTCACCCTTCTCGGTCGGGGGATGGGTGTGCTCAGACGTCTTCGACCACACCTCCCAGCTGTTGTTCCTGCAGACGCTCTTCGGGGTGAACCCCCCCAACGTCTCGAGCTGGCGGCGCTCCACTGTCGGCGATCTCACGACCACGCTGCCTACGCTCGGATCGCCGGTGACCAAGGCACCAAAGCTGCGCGCTGTGTCCGACAGCGAATCGACGCCGCCAATCAGCACCGAGTGCAACGCGGAGCAGATTCTCGAGCTCAATCCGACAACGACGCAGTACCCGATCCCGAAGATTCAGAGAATCCCGACCCAGAAGCGATCGAGGCTAAGGCCCACGCCAAGGTAACGGTCGGCGAACCCCAGGGGACACTTGCCCCGCCCACGGCCCCAGCAGTCCCGCTCATGGCAACCGAGGCTCCGAATAGAAAGCGACGCTGTCGGCTGGGCAGCGTTCTCCGTGATTCCACAGGACAGGGCGCACGCACGTCGTTCAGGGAGCGTGAACAATTTTGCCTCGACTGGCGTGGGACACGAATGGTTGGGCCTATCAGCGCTCGAACTCGGCACAGATCAGTTGGAGGAATCCGAGTTCGGAGTTCACCGATGGCAACTGTCTCGGCCTGTCCGAATCGAGCATTGCCGATACCATCGCCTCGAAGAATGAGATGACCTACGACGGCGGTTGACGGACTGCCACCACCTTCGCGACGCGCGGACTTGGGTCGTTTCGGGGGAGACCCGCCCGAAGTGGCGAACAGCACGGCGACAAGACCGGAGACGGCCAAAAGACACCCCAACGTCACCCATCGTCTCCGCCGCCGCCGGCGAGCCTCCTTGAATAGCGCTTCGGTGTCGCCATCAAGCGTTGAGATTGGACGGGGAGTTGTGACGGTCATCGAACGGCGGGAGATCGCACACTCCTAGAGCTACTATGACTAGAACCATGATCTCTGTCAACATCGATCACTTCACTGTCGGGCCTTGTTATCGAGCACCCGATCATGGTCGTGGTGCCGTCTCCTCGATCGGTAAATGTCGTGGGTGCTCGGTCGCCTGGGGAGCTGTTCCTCAAGTCCGTGAATCAAGAATGGGACCGTGAAGTCGAAGTCGTAATCGGGTCCGGAGGCCTCGATCAAGTCGACCCTGGTGTCTTCGACATTGAACGCCGTTACCCCTACGTAGTGCCCTGAGATACCCAGCGTCAGTCCGGTCCATGCGTGTGCAAATCTCCATATCCGCGCCGGGATAGCGTGACCGTCCAGACTCCATTGGGCCGACTCCCACGACTCCCACCCGTTGCCCTGGTCCTGGGCGAACGCTGGAACGGCGCGGTTATACCGGCTGCGTTCGTCAGTATCGAACTCCGCCCGTGCCGCGTCGATCACCACACGCACGAGGTCGGCAGCGAACTCAGCCGCACCCGGTTGCTGGCCGCCGGCTATCAGTCGATCCCAGCGTTCCTTCGGAGACGTCCTCACCAAGACGAGAGCGGAGTCCTCGCTGTGATGAGCAAGAGTGACTGACCAGACCGGCTTCCCGCTCTCACCCTCGAAGAACTCAACCCAGCAGGCACCGGTCCATTCGCTTAGGCCGAAGAGCGAGAAGTCCAGCGGTGGAAAGGCAAGTACTGCCATTCGCTCAGCCTCTCACGGCGGTCTGCGACTGTCACCTCCCCACCATCGACGCCAAACTGCCCCTTGACACCCATAGGAGATTCGATAGGTGGCGGTTCGGCACCGCGATATCGGGTTGCGCACGCACGTTTCGCTACAACGGACCACTGGACGCCGGCGAAGCACTCGGCCCGTTGACGTGTCCTGTGGCTGGTACGGTCGCAAAAGGAGCTGAACGACGGGAGGATCCCTGATGGCGCAACGTAGCGTGAAGATTGACACCGCAGACGGAACGTGCCCGGCGGCGCTGAGCATCCCCGACAGTGAGGGGCCGTTGCCGGCGGTGATCATGTTCGCCGACGCCGGGGGGATGCGCGAAACGATTCGCCAGATGGGCGAGCGGCTCTCCGGACTGGGCTTCGTCGTGCTGGTACCCGACTTCTACTACCGCAACGGCCCCTACGAGTCGGTCGACATGCGAACCGCGTTTCAGGACAAGGAAACGATGGAGCGGATCATGGGCATGATGCGCGGCTACACCGTTGACATGGCGGTCCGCGACGCCAAGGCCTTTGTTGACTATCTCGGCACGGTGCCCGAGAAGAAGCCTGGCGGTGTTGGAACCACCGGCTACTGCATGGGCGGTCGGCTGTCGCTCATCGCCGCTGCGAATCTGGGCGAGGAGATCGCGGCATCGGCCTCCTTCCACGGGGGGAACATCGCCAAGGAGGACGACCCCGACAGCCCCCACCACAAAGCGGCCGCCATCAAGGCCACTGTCTACGTGGCCGGGGCGATCGAGGACCAGTCGTTCCCCGACGAGCAGAAGGATCTCCTCGAAAAGGCCCTAACCGAGGCCGGGGTCGCCCACACGATCGAGACGTACCCCGCCCACCACGGCTTCGCTGTCCCCGACAACGCGAGCTACGACGAAGCCGCCGCCGAACGCCACTGGCAGGCCATGGGGAGCCTTTTCGGTTCAGCCCTCTTCCCCTGAAAGATCCGTGCCCGGGCAGGGTCTGGAGGGTGACCCGGTGGACACCAAATGTCGACTCCCACCATGGGCGCTCGTCGGGTACTGCCGGAGCCGCTGAGAACGCTGCGTCCTATAACCCGACCATACGGCCAGGGAACGCCTGAAGGCCGTCGCGTTCCGAGCGTTATGTTGTCCGCCCACAGCCGACCACTGTTCGGGGCATTGAGACGACGCAGTGGATGAAATCGAGGGGAGCAGTCCTTGGCCAACACACACCGGCCAGGATCCTTCAAGTCTGGCGCGATCGTGCCCGGCCATGGTGTCATTTGTTTCAGCCTGATCCTTGGGAAATGTTCCAGCTGACTTGCGTACCCCCCTGGTCACCTGATGGGTCCGGCGACTCCGGACCGCACAGAGTAATCAGACGACCGTGACAGCGTGCCCTTCCGGCTGAGGGCGTCGGAACCTCCCGCGCAGACCGCCGCGCACCTTGAGGGAAAAAGTCGGCTTGCCGACTGGCGACCCGTCTACCTCAACGTCACCGTGACGAGAAAGCGCGCCGAGGGCGGCGTCGAGCTCCGACAGCGCTATGTGCTGTCCGATGCAGCCACGAACGCCCAACCCGAAGGGAAGGAGGGCGCGCTCCTGGAGCTTTGAGAGCTGCCGGTGGCGTCCTGGGTCGAAAGTCGAGGCATTCGGCCACACCGTCTCGTCGCGACTCATTCCGAACACGTTGACGGCGACCATCTGCATCGGCCAGACGTGAACCCGCAGCGATCCGGCGGCCAGTTCGGCGCCGCTGGCGCCGGTCGGCGACCTGGGGATACCCCAGGCCGGAGGGCTCAGCCGAAGCGTCTCGGCCGCGAAGTTCGGCGCGGTCGAGGAGTCGTCGCGCAGTTGGGCCCACTGGTCCGGATTGGCTGCCCCGTACACCACGGTCCAACACAGCGCGGCCGCAGTGGTTTCGTTTCCCGCGCCGAAGAGGCCGGCCACGTGGGTCGATAGCTCAGCGGGCGACATCGCTCGTCCTCCGGGCCGCGCCGCCAGCAGGGCGTCGAGGACATCACCTCTGGGAGCACACCGCCGCCGCGCCGACACGATCTCGTCCGCGTACGCGAGCGTGACTGCCCGGTGCGCACGCATACGCCGAGACTCGTGCCCGAGCGCCACGGGCACGAACGCTTGGCGTGACTTGATCCGCTCGTCCAGCCAATTGACCGCAGCACGCTGATGCGACACCAGCTCGTCCGCTCGGGCCCGCTCGAGGTGTTCGCCGAAGAGCACCCACGCTGCGGCGATGAGCGCAATGCGGCCCATCGCCTGGTCGAAATCGAGCACCACGTCGTAAGGGAGCGCTGCCACTTCGTCCTCGATGAGCGCCCCCACTTGCGCGAGACGCGGCTCGAGAGCGCGCTTACGGAAGTCGGGGGCCAGCGACGGCTGGAGAAGCGTCCAGTCCCGCTCGGACTGGGTGAAGAGGTTCTCGCCGATGGCCAGCCGGATGGGGGCGACGGTGTTCGGCGGTCGTTTCCACCTCTGGGCGTCCGTGATCAAAATGGACCGCGCCACATCTGGGTCGTTCAAGAGGTAAGTCGGCGTGACTGGCCCGAACCGAAAAGCCACGATCGGGCCCATTCCCGCCGCTTCCTCGATCCAGCGGAGCGGGTCCTCCCGATAGAGCTTGATCGACCGCGTCAGCGAACGATCAATCCGCAGGGTCGGCAGCCTCCCGCCCTGTGGCACTTCATCCCGTCCTGCCACCGCGCCATCTTCCCGCTCACCCGTGCCCCGATGCCAATCCGAGCCCTGGGCGGACAGTTTGAAGCCTCAGCCCGGTAGGGGAGGATCGCCGTCCAAACAGGAGTGAAATAACCCGAAGCCGTTCGGGGGCGACTCCCCCAACGGGTTCGGCTGAGATGACACCAGCCCCTATTCCTCATGCGGTTGGCCTTCTGGGGCTACGAGGTCATCACCCAGTGCCGGCCTGTGTCGTGCGATCGCCCGGAGGATCAACAGTGCAGTGCGGAGGACAATCATCACGGACCAGACGCTCACGGTCGGCCACGAGGATAGGAGCGGCGGTAATGTCGTCTTCATGGCGGTGCTGGTGCAGCGAACGATCGAGTGGATCGAGGTGGCGCCATTTCGAATCGAGGCCAAGGCCGAATCGAGCGCCCCCCCGGCAGATGTCTTCGCGGTGCTCGCAGATCATGAGCGCTGGCCAGAGTGGTTCCCCTTCGTCCGAAAAGTCACGGTTCTCGGGGCTGCCGCTGGCGTGGGGGCCCGTCGGCGGGTTGCCATCCCTGGAACAACTGTGGACGAGGAATTCATCGTGTGGGAGCCCGGGGTTCGTTGGTCTTTCACAGGCATCGCGGCGCGGCCAAAATTCACCAAGTCACTGGTTGAGGACTGCATCCTGGCCGAACTCGAGTCAGGCGGGACGGCAATCAGCTACACCATGTACCTGGACCCACCGGGCCCGTTGCGTCCGTTTGTTAGAGGACTCGCTGGTCGGATCAGAGCGAACAACAACCGAGCCTTGGCGAATCTGGCCCAGCGTGCGACCACTCTGGCTGGATAGCGGATCTAACGTCGACGAATGATGGGGGCACCTGTGGCAAGGAAAGGCACGAGACGTCCCGATGCCTGCGTTTCGGGGCAGGCAAGGACCTGAACGTGGTCAAGTGGCCCGAATGATCTCTCGTTCGGCGTCGAACCAAGTTGGCACTGGCACAGCACACTTGGGCCTATGGGGAGAGCTGGTCATCCCGAGGAGACGCAGGATCAAGCGATAAGCAGGCGAAGGCCAAGGTCTGCCACTTCGAGATCGAGGAGCTCGCGGTTGCGTTCGGACCACCGACCGGATGCGAGGTCATCACGGAGACTGCGCACTGCCCTTTGCTCGATGTCCGGCCCGACTCTGGCCCACACCGATATTCCGCGACGCACGCTCTCGTCCAGGTATGCCTCAGGCCGGCGCCAGTACGCCTCGAAGAAGCCGTCAACGCAGTCCCACGGAATGAGCACCGGCTCAACCCTGGCCCCGATCGCGCTAGCCAGCTCGGTAGCGAGGCCGACGCGGGAGGCAGCAACCTCGGGCACGTAGTCGCGAGTCAGCCAGAACCGGCGCCGCCAAGCCCGGTCACTGGTGTCGCAGGTGAACACCACCACGCGGCGAGCGACGCGTTGCATCTCGCGCACGCCGGCGATCGGGTCCTGCCAGTGATGAACGGTGGCAAAAGCCATCGCCGCGTCGAAGCGCTTGTCCTCGAACGGGAGGCTCTCTGCGGTGGCAGCTACGCACTGCGCTGCGGTCGCGGGACGCTGCGCACGCATGACCGTTGACGGCTCCACCGCGATGACGTCACGGTCCGAGGGTTCGTAGGAGCCGGTGCCAGCTCCGACATTCAGCACAGTCCGTGCGCCGCCGAGTGCAGCCCAGACCTGCGCTGCGATCCGCGGATCAGTACGCCGCGTCGCGGTGTAGGTGGCCCCGATGGTGTCATACAACTGCGCGCTGGACATGGCACCTCCGTGGCTGGCTGTCACAACCCTAAGCGCGTTCGGGAGGTGTCCCATCTATACGCACTGATCGATCCACCGCTTCAGTGAGATCCGAAATCCGCTTCAGCTTTTCGACGCCCCGTGCAGGTGGTCGGGAACGGGCCAGTACGTGGCGTGCTTACTGAGAGCGTCTCTCCTCCCGTTTGGGGCGACGTCTTCGTCAATGCCCGGAGCGCTTATGGGGCACACCGAGTGACTATGAATACTGGCAAATCACTGCGTTGGTGCCCCTTGGCCGGGCCCGCCCCGACCAGAGCCGAGGAACGTGGCGTCGCCGAATGTGAAGACACCCCCATCCTGACCCAGGAGCCAATACCCCGTGCCAGTGGCGGTCGAGGTCATCGCGACCGTGGCGAACTGCTGGGAGGCGCTGGCTGCTGATCCCTCAAACGGGGCATCACCGAAGGTGAAGACACCGCCATCGCGCGCAGCCAGCCAGTAGCCGTGGCCGCTGGGCGTTGCCGCCATGGCCACGACAGGCGCGTTGAGAGGCTTGCCTCCCATGGAACCGTAGAAGATGGCGTCACCGAAGCTGAACACCCCACCGTCGGCACCGACGAGCCAGTAGCCCTTCGCGTCTGCGGTTGTGACCATTCCCACGATCGGCTCGTCTGGCGTGATGTGTTCGGCGGGCAGTGAACCGTAGAAGCCGGCGTCGCCGAAGCTGAACACCCCGCCGTCCGCCCCGACCAGCCAATAACCGTGACCCGTGGTGGTCGCCGCCATGCCGACGATCGGTTGGCTGAGGTGCACGCTACCCAGAGAGCCGTAGAAGCCGGCGTCGCCGAAGCTGAACACCCCGCCGTCCGCTCCAACCAGCCAATATCCACCGGCATCGGCGGTGGCGGCGGATCCCACGATCGGCGCCTTGACCGCCAGACCTCCGGCGTTGCCTACCGAAATCGCCGGGCCGAACGTTTCGAGGAAGCCGTCCGAGCGGACGAGGTCATAGACCGGGGAACTGGTCGTGCAGCCGTTGCACACAGTGGTCGTGGTCATGATCGACGTGTAGTCGGCCCATCCCGGTGGTGCCGAGGTGACGTCGAATGCGGCGTCAAGTGGCGCACCCATGTTGGTCAAGAATCCGGCTGGCCCTGGCCCCACCGGCCCGCCTCCGTCGTACCCCAGGACCGCCGAGTCGAACTCGCCCGATGCCATGGTCACTGGGATGCGGAAGTTGAACGAGAACGGTCCCGCGACCGGCAGATCAGTGATTGCGACCGCAGCGTACTCGTCGAAGAAACCGAACTCGCCACCCTCGCCTCCGTCCTGGCATGTCGCAGTCGAGCCGGTGATGGAGACCAGAGTCCCCACAGGTCCCGAAGATGGATTGAGAGTCAAGTAACAACCACTGGTGGCTTGCGCGAGTGGGGCCTGGGCCGAGTTTGCATCGGCGCCTGCTGCCACAGGCATGCCAACGAAGACGAGGGCTAATAACGCGGCGATCATGGCCCACGGGGCTCTACGTGATATAGGCCGGACAACTCCCGGCGAGGCTTTCATTCCAATCATTCCTCCAGTATGTGCCCAGGTCATCATCCCGAGCGTCCCATCTCGTTTTCCGGCGCACACTCGGTCTGTCAGAGTGCCCCCAAATACCACGCAAATGAAGGTGCCCAGGTTGTCACCGAAGTGCGATTAGCCACGGTTGATAACTGTCGCCGGACCGGCAGCGACTGAGGCATGGTCGTCGTCCCTTGATCCTGGGTGTGTTGTGGGCGAACTCCAGAGCGGGAGTGGCGGGCGGGCCGCGGCCCCACACCGTTTCACCGACCCGCCAGGTGGCCCGGGGCTCTACACCGAGAAGTGCGGGAGGGTCACCCAGGAAGGCCGGCCCGGCTCGTGGTACACGACCTGCTCGGCGGCCCGCAGGGTGGTGGCCGTTGCCGGCGGCTCTCCGGTGCCGAGATTGCGGGCGTAGACAGGGTGAGCCCCACTGGAGACCTGGACCCGCAGGCGGTGACCGGTGGCGAAGATGTGACCGACGGGCCACAGGGCCACCGCCGCCGTGAACGTCCCGTCCGGGTTCCGGTGGATGGACGCGGGGTCGAAGCGCTGCAGTCCGTCGCAGACGTTGACGGACCGGCCGTCGGGTGACACGTCGCAGATCCGGACGAAGAAGTCCGTGTAATCCAGGCTTGAGTTCACGTGAAGCTCCGCCCCTACCGGGCCGAGGAGCTCGAGAGGCTCACCCAGCTCGTCGGAGGTGTAGACGAGGACGTCGGGACGGGCCTCGAGAGGCCGATTGTCGACGGTGCCCCCGGTGAGCATGCCGATGCCGCCCATCGACGGCGTCGGGTCGGCGGGATCGTAGCGATAGTGGTCGGGCTCCGACGGTTCCTCCGGCGGCATGGGCGCGAGGTGGCCCTCGGCACGGAGGTACCAACGGGTCTGCTCTGAGCGAGGTGGCCAGTCCGGCAGGTCGCGCCAGTGCGAGCCTTCGCCCTGCACGTGGACCTTTACCGGGGTGGCGCCGAGCCGTCCCTCCCGGGCGAGCAACCAGGTGTCGAACCAGTCCAGTGGGGCGTCGGTCATGCCGCCCTCCCCACCCCCGCCCAGGTGTCCGCCGGCGCCGATGCGCAGATGGACGGGGGCGGGCGAGCCGCGCAGGACGGCGTAGTCCTCCATCACACCGGGCAGCGGGTAATCGTGCCAGCCATCGACGAGCAGGGTCGGTACCGTCCATTCCGCCAGAAGGGGCCGGAAGTTCACCGGATCCCAAAAGGCATCCCCGGCGCCGCCGTGAGCGAGCTGGTCCCGGTAGAGCTGCAGGTCGATGCCTGTGAGCCGGTGGATCACGTCACCGAGAGGTAGGTGGTCGAAGCCCGCCTTCAGCTCGGCCATGCGCCGCTCGATGCCCTCAGGGGAGATGTCGGTGGTAGGGACGCCGTTGGTCTGCTTGTTGAACTGGGTGGCGCCCGCGTCCCAGGGGATGATCACTTCGAGCGCCAGCGAGCCTCCCGGGTACCACGAGTAGGCGCGCACCGAAGTCGACAGAGCGATGGCCATGGCCTTGAGGTGCGGCGGCTTGGTAGAGGCGAGCGCCCACTGGGTGAAGCCCATGTAGCTGGCGCCAAACGTGCCCATGCTGCCGTTGAACCACGGCCGGGAGGCGATCCAGTCCGCTGTGTCCCGTCCGTCCCCCGCTTCGGCGAAGTAGCTGTGCGTGCCGCCCGACCCGTCCGTTCCCCGGCAAGCCTGTAGGACGTACCGGTAGCCGCGGGCGGCGAACTCCAGACCCATGGCCGAGGCGAAGTTGACCCTGCCGTACGGCGTGCGTTCCAAGATGGTGGGGGCGTCGTCGATGCCCACGGGATGGTAGACATCGGCCAGCAGCACCGTCCCATCCGACACCGTGACCTTGATGTCCCGCTCAACCTCCACTTCGTTCGTGCGCTCCCGCATGCCGACCCCCTTCGCGACCGTGCCCTCCGGCAACCGGCGACGTACAGACCCTATGTCAAGCTTTATTGCACTGGACCCCCACACCGTTGACCATCCGGTCCTGAGTCCGCAGCTCACTCCGACGGGGTACGAATCAATTCCTTAGACCCTGGCATCGCCCGAGGCGGACTGGGCTGGTTCAGACAGAATCCACACACGGGTCGCTTGTCCGCACGATGAAATGGCGGATTAACTCGGGTCCCACCCCAGGCGTGCTGGCCGTTGCCGGCCATGAGGCCGAACTCACCGTCGGGTAGCTGGCGGAGGACCTCGTCACGCGACGTGTCCACTACGTAGAGGGTGCCGTCAGACGCGACCGCAAGGCCGGAGGCCGAATACAGCCTGGTCGGAACGGCGACCGGTTTCGTTCCCGCTGCCTGTGGCTTCGGACGGGCGGTGACGTGGCGAGGCGCGGGTTTGGAGTGGGCCGTGATCGCAGCGGCGATGGTGCCTCGCGACGCCGTGCCTCCTCGAAGAGCGCCTGCACCGCATCGTCGGGCGTGTGGATCGGCGGTGCCTCGATGATCGTCATAGGAACCCATGTCGTCGCTGCCCCACAGAACTACCACGACTACTACTAATTTCACTGTCAATTTCGACCGCTCGGATCCCGTCCTCCTGGACGACTACGTGCCGGGCCGAAATCCGTTGGGTCATCCCTCTCGGACCGTCATTCGGGCTGGCGGGTGCCCCCGCAATTTGGAAACCGGGACACAAGAAGTAGCGCGAAAGTAGTACCGCTTAGCCACGGTCAATATCTGCCGCCGAGCCGGCGAGCAATGTACGGGAGCAGCAAGATCCGATCAGCCTCGGCACCATTCGCGGGTTCGGCCCTTTGAGTCGGGTGGACGCCGAGTGGCGACTCGACCCTGTCGACCGGTTGCGCACCGTATCGGCGATCGGAGGCACCCTCGATCAGCCACTCATGACCTTGCGAACACTGACGCGTGGGAACCGGGTTACGGCAACCTCAACTCGTCGGCGGTCGCCCCTGGGCGTTCTCGCTGTCACTTCAAACCCGTCTTGATCCTCGGGTTCAATGTCCATGAACACGCCGAACGTATAGTCACGCTCGTCCTCGGGGCCGGAAAGAGCCGTAACTGCGTCGGCCCAAACTTCGACCTGGGAACCGTCGTCTAACGTGTGACGAGCCAACGAGCGGGCGGACCCGCAGCGAGTTCCCTGACCTGATCGCAGCTATGTGTCACTTCACCCATCTCGACATGACCACCAGCCGGCAGTACTGGGGCACCCCGGTCCCGGAAGTAGGGATGCGTATGCCCAATCAAATCCATATGCTTCGCGTATGAGCCGATCAGGACGTAGCGAAAGAGACTCGCGGGAGAGGCGCGATCCGACGCCGGTCGACCCGCTACTACGTGCTGCTGCCGGCGAGATAATGCGTGATGAAGACGAAGCCCTGAATGCCCCAGAAGTCCTACATGGGTTCAGGGATTTCGTGCTCAACGAGTTCCTGCCCTGGACTGCTGATGAAGAAGCGCGTCTAGCCGCATTGGCGAGCCTCTCAGAAGACGCGGAGAGCGCAGTCGAACGTGCAGTGGAGGCTTCGTATGCCGAGCGGTTCCGAGAAACAGTAACCGCGCTCGTAACCGAGCTTCGGAATCGGCTGCCTCGGCTTACAAGAGGCAGCCAAGGTTCGCCGAGCCGCGAGTGCCCGGGAGATCATTGCCGTGGGCGCCATCATGGTCGTGGCTCTGGAAAGGTCCGAGGATCCTCCAGTGGCGCCCAGAGAATGACTTGCGGTACCGAACGCGATGACCTGGTCACCGTTCCGACGATCGGGGATACTTTCCAATGAACGTCCATCCCACCCCACACGGAGATCACTCATGAGTGTCGATTTGCCCGAAAGTCATGCGGACCTGCTTGAACGACCGCTCTTCGCCCACCTGGCGACGATCCGACCGGACGGCAGCCCGCAAAGTAGCGTCATGTGGTTCGCCTGGGATGGCCAACGGGCTCTGTTCTCCCACACCAGCACTCGACAGAAGTACCGGAACCTCTTGGCCGATGGTCGGGTGTCGTTCCATGTCCAGGACCCCGACAATGCCTACCGGACTCTTGAGGTCCGAG
>Ga0302325_10020544_pt1 | contig 13842 bp, 15 predicted proteins | sample Palsa_T0_2_FD_201948 | JGI IMG/M metagenome (GOLD analysis project Ga0302325, IMG submission 201948) | Peat permafrost microbial communities from Stordalen Mire near Abisko, Sweden - Palsa_T0_2 | ecosystem: Environmental > Terrestrial > Soil > Palsa > Peat permafrost | place: Sweden: Abisko... | reverse complement strand
GGCCGCGGTCCATCGTCGAACGACCGCTACACGTCCCTCGAGGGCCTTCGGGCGTGCACGCCGCGCTTGTGCCGACCCCTCGACCCGATGCTAGCGTCGCTCGTCGTGGGGGGGCCGCCGGACCCGGAGCGTCAAGCGGCACAGAGGGCCGCGGCCGCCCGCCTTGATTGGGCGGACCTCGTGCCTCGCCTCGAGCGAATCGTCCGAACGAAAGGCGCATCGGTCGACGACGCGGTCGACCTCGTCCAGGCGGCGGCGATGAAGCTCCTCGCCGGCGAGACGAGCTGGGATCCCGCCAAGGACCCCACAGCTCGACGGTTCCTGGCGGCGTCCGTCGTCGGGGCGCTCGCCAACGCTCGCCGGAGCGCGAGGGCTCGCTACGAGGCGGCCGACGGACTGCTCGACGAAGCGCCTGACGCCGGCAAGGACACCGCGGCCGCCGCGGAGAGAGAGGCCGAAGCCAGCGCCGCCATCGCCCGCCTCCGCGAGACGCTCGCAGAGGACCCCACGGCCCTCGCCGTGGTGGACCTCGTCATCGAGGGCGTGGGCCGGGCGGCCGACCAGGCGGCGCGCCTGCGCCTGCCCGTGACGGCGGTCTACGACGCGCGCGAGCGCATCACGCGCCTGACGCGCCGCCTGGCGAAGGAGCGGGCGGAGCGTCAAGATGAGGAGGTCCGCGGACCATGACCACGCGCAAGCCCACGGCCACCGAATTGATGCGCGCCCTCGAGACGATGTCCGAGGACGACGCCGACGAGCGCGAGATGGCGCGTATCCTCGCGCTCACCCCCGACGAGTTGGATCGCGAGCTCGCGGCGCACGGGGTGGATCCCGCCGATGCTCGGGCGCGGGGGGAGAACATGGCGCGCGAAGTGGCGAAGCGGCTCGGGCAAGGGTGAAGCGTCGTGCCGCCCCCCCTCGGCCGCCGCGAGTTCGACGCGCTCACGCGGCGTGGCGTCCTGGATGAGGCTCGGCGTTGCCGCCGGTTCGGTGAGGGGGCGCAGGTTGGCGTGAGGCGGTAGAGCGAGGGCCAGCGTTGGCCTTCACTAAGGTGCAGGGGCCGCCGGAGAAGAACCCGACGGATCATGATTGGAAGTAGGTCGGGCCGCGTTGCGTCCGCACGGGATGCGCCTCGGGCACCACATTGCGAATATGGAGGCGAGGGCCTAGCCGGCCGTCCTTCGGCGCGTCGGAGTCGCCCCCCTTCGAGAGCCCACGTGAGTGCCGTCAAACCCAGCGCTGAACAGACTCCGCGGTGTCCTCTGGGCGCGTGTTGAAGCAGATCTTGGCGTACGGCGCCTTGTCATGAACCACGTTGACGAGCTTTTCGAACAGGAGAAAGAGCGGGGGCACGGTCCGGATGCCCGCGCCGAGGAGGATGCAGTCAAACCTCTGCTTCTCGAGCGCTGCCGACACCACGGCCTCGGCAGTTTCGCCGCGGTCGATGAGGAGCCAGTTCGCGTCGTATCCGAGGTCGCGCAGGCGTTGCTCGTCCGCTGCCAGACCCGCCCGCAGCGTGGGTTCGTCGAGCCGTACGGGAAGGGCTGCGTAGTCGACGACCCTGGGATCGAGCCCAATCATCAGAACCCTCTTGTCGCGCGTCATGCGGTCATCTCCTGCAATCCATGCTGCGTTGCGAGCCTCTCTCGAAGGAAGACCGCGATGACTCCCAGCGCCTGCTCCGCCGCGTCGAGCGTGCCGATGCTCGACGGGAAGACGTGCGTCATCCCCTCCCAGAGGTGGGCCGTTGCATCGACGCCCTCGGCGCGGGCCCGCTCGACATAGCGCCGCGTATCGTCCAACAGGATCTCGCTCGTCCCGACGTGGAGCTGAATCGGCGGCAAGCCAGCGAGGTGGCCGTAGAGCGGAGAGACCCGCGGATCGCGCCGATCATGCCCGCCAAGGTAGGCCGCACTCGCCTTGGACAGCATCTCCGTGGTCAGCAACGGGTCGTCGTCCGCGCCGTCTTGGAGACTTCGGCCGGTCAAGGCGAGGTCCGTCCAGGGCGACATCACCACCGCGCAGGATGGTGCCAGGCCTCGACCAGCCACGGCCTCCGACTGGACGAGAGATAGCAGGACGAGCGAAAGACCTCCGCCGGCGGAGTCCCCTACGATTGCGATGCTCCGCGCCCCCCGTTCGACGAGCCCGCGGTACGCAGCCATCGCGTCGTCCACGGCGGCAGGGAAGGCGTGCTCCGGCGCCAGCCTGTACTCTGCCACGAAGGCTGGAGAGTTCGCACGCGCGGCGATCTGCCCGACGAAATGTCGATAGGCCCCAGCCGAGCCGAGCATGTATGCGCCGCCGTGGAGGTAGAGAATCGCGGCGCCGGGGTCGGTGCCTCGAGGCATGCACCAGATGCCCTCCACGCCGCCACGCTCGGTCTTCTCGTAGGTCATCCCGGCGGCGTCCGGAGTGTGCGCCATGACGTCGTCGAAGGGGCCGCGGGCGCTCGGATCACCCATCTTGCCCTTGAATGGAGCGACTTCTTTCCGCATCGCAGCGATGCTCTCTCGGTCCTTTTCGGCAAGGGGATGGCGCACCTCCGATCCCGGGGAACCGCGTCGCTCGAGCTTCTGGTCCGGGTCCATCGTCATTTCTCCGTCGCGCTCCCGGAGTAGAGCTTCGCTCGCTCGTCCGGAAGGGGCCGCGTCGTGGACACTGCATGCCGGCAGTGAAACAATCGAGCGGTGCTCGACCTCAACGACGTACGCATCTTCGAGAAGGTCGCTGCCGCGAGCAGCTTCGCCGCCGCTGCGCGCGCGCTCGGGCTGCCGAAGTCGACAGTGAGTCGGAGCATCGCGCGCCTCGAGAAGGAACTTGATGCTCGGCTCTTTCAGCGAACGACGCGCGAGGTCGTATTGACGCCCACCGGGCAGGAGCTGAAGGAGCGCTGCTCCGGAATTCTCGGGCGACTCGAACAGGCCGTGAACGAGGTTCGCAGCTCGAAGTCGCCGCCGCGCGGCGTCCTGAGGGTGAGCGCTGCCATCGGCTTCGGCATCAACGTGCTCGCCGACGAGCTCCCGGAATTCCTCAGCCGCTTCCCCGGGCTCAAGCTCTCCATCGATCTGTCGACTCGCACGGCGGATCTGGTAGCCGAAGGCATTGACGTCGCCATCCGCCTCGGACCGATGCCGAGCTCGGGCCTGGTCTCGGCGCGCCTGGGGTCCATGACGCGTCACCTGTGCGTCGCACCCTCGTATGTCGCGCGCCGGGGCAAGCCGGAGTCCCTCGATGACCTCGCCGAGCACGACACCATCGAGGCGCCGGATGTCGATGGACGTCCGCGGTGCTGGACCTTCACGAAGGATGGTGAGACTCGAGAGCTCGTGATCGTTCCGCGGGTCAGCGTCAACGAGGCGCTGACGATCCGCAAGCTCGTGCTGAACGGTACGGGTATCGGAGTCATCTCAGGCTACCTGTGCGCGCCCGAGTTCGCCGCACATCGTCTCGTGCCGATCTTCCCAGAGTGGTCGCTCCCGCCCGTAGAGGTGAACATCGTCTTTGCCAGCAAACGCGAACTGGACCCGAACGTCCGCGAGTTCGTGAACTTCATGAAGGAAGTTACGACCCCGGGCCGTTCCTGGCTGAATGAGCCGAGCTGGCACGCAGTGGACGCGCAGGGCACGGTACCCGCGTGATCGCGGTGATCCGTAGCCTCAGCCTCGCCGGCGTGCCTGCGACCATGTCAACCTGAGCGTAAGAAGTGCAAACGGGCAGGCGCGACCAAGGAGTCCACGGAACACCCCTTGGCAGCCGTTGAGGCCACGTTGAAACGCGGACGGATTCGAGATCCCGCCCTCACTCGCCTCGTCCTTTGGCTGCATACCGCGCGCCGCGCGTGCGCCGGGCTCAGCTCGGACGCGACAGCAGCGTCTCGGCGCTCTTCCTTTCGATTGCCCGCTTCTGCTTCTGGAGGACGATTGCAAACATGAGCCGCGTGGAGGTCCCGCGTCGGTCACTTGCCAGAACTTGCCAGAAACGGATTGCGGGCCACGGCGCGGAGCATGCAGCAGAGTAATCACCATGGGCAAGCTGAACGGAAAAGTCGCGGTCGTCACGGGGGCCGTCCAAGGGCATCGGGGCGGCGATCGCCGCCTCGCTGGCAGCGGAAGGCGCCTCGGTGGTCGTCAACTACGCTTCGAGCAGTGACGGCGCGAACCGGGTTGCCACCGACATCGTCTCGGCCGGTGGTCAGGCGGTCGCGGTGCGAGGCGACGTTTCGAAGGCCGCCGACGCGCGGGGCATCGTCGATGCGGCCATCAAGACGTACGGTCGGCTCGACGTCCTCGTCAACAACTCCGGCGTCTACCAGTTTGCTCCCATCGAGGCCGTTACCGAGCAAGAGTTCCAGCGCACCTTCGGCATCAACGTGCTCGGGCTTCTCCTCACGACGCAGGCCGCGGTGAAGTACCTCGGCGAAGGCGGGAGCATCATCAACATCGGCTCCGTCGCCAGCCGGCTCACACCCGCCAACGGGGCCGTCTACGCCGGGACCAAAGGCGCGGTCGACGCCATCACGGGCGTGCTCGCCCGCGAGCTCGGCCCGAAGAGGATCCGCGTCAACGCGCTCAATCCCGGATTCGTCACGACCGAAGGCACGAAGGCCGGCGGCTACGTCGGAACGGACTTCGAGAATACCCTCGTCGCGCAGACCCCACTGGGCCGGGCAGGCCGGCCCGGCGACATCGCCTCGATCGCCGTCTTTCTCGCCTCGGAGGACTCTGCCTGGCTCACCGGCGAGCGCCTCATCGCCGGCGGCGGCCTCCGGTAGGAACTTTCCCGGCACCGTCGAGATGCGGGGCATTCACCTGAACAGCCGGGGCGGGGAGATCGCCGCGGACGTCGTGCCCCCGTCGAGCGGCCACGCGTGGCGGGGCGAGGGCGCTCGTCGTGACCGACACCTCAACCCCCCAGGACGGCACCGCTGCTACGCTGACGGCCCACCATGCCCGAGCCGATCGCCCTCCTCGCCTTTTGGAAGAACTACGACCGCGCGCTCTACCTGCGCGCCGCGCGGCTGGCCGACGAGCTCGGGTACCACTCGTTCTGGCTGGCGGAGGCGTGGGGATACGAGGTCTTTACGCTCCTGACGGAGATGGCAGTGCACACCAAGCGCATCCAGCTCGGCACGGGCATCGTCAACGTCTTCAGCCGCACGCCGGGACTGCTCGCGATGTCGGCCGCCACGGTCGACGAGATCAGCGGGGGACGCCTCATCCTCGGCATCGGCGTGAGCGGCAAGAACGTCATCGAGGGCTTCCACGGTCGGCCGTTCGAGAAGCCGCTGTCGCAGGTGCGGGACGTCATCCGCGTCACGCGTGCGCTCCTTGGGGGGCAGAAGCTCAGCGACGCGGGGGCCACGCTCGCGCAGTACCGTCCGTTCAAGCTGGAGACGAAGCCGCCGCGCCCGAGCATCCCCATCTACGTGGCGGCCCTCAAGCAGAAGGCGATCGAGCAGATCGGCGAATGCGCGGACGGATGGATACCGACCTTCTGGCCCTACGAGAAGCTGGCCGAAGGCAGGGCCTGGATCGCAGCGGGAGCGTCCCGCACGGGGCGGGACGCGTCGAGGATCGTCACCGCGCCCTTCACGACCGCGCTGCCGCTCGACGGTCTGACGGGAACGACGATGGCCCGGCAGATTATCTCCTTTTACGTCGGCGGGATGGGCGACTACTACATCGAGCTTCTCACGCGCTTCGGCTTCGGCGAAGATTGCAAGCGAATCGCGGCTCTTTACCAGGACAAGTCGACGCGCGAGCAGGCCGCGGGCGCCGTGAGCGACGCGATGATCGAGGCGCTGACCATCACGGGGGACCCGGCGCACTGCCTCGCGGAGCTCCGGCGCCGGCGGAGCTTCGGAATGGACTTGCCCATCCTCAATCTGCCCACGAACGTGCCCTGGGAGATGGTCGAAGCGTTCATCCGCGGCATGGCACCCGCTCCATGAGCGAACGCTCGTTCCCGTGGCGCTCGGTGCTGGGTAGCGCGTTCCTGGCCACGCAGGTCGCGCTCGTGCTCGTCGCGCCTGCCCTGGCCCCGAGTCTCCCGCGCTGGGCGCCCAACGATACCCTCGTCGATTACCGCATCTCGGTCCGAGCGGGCTCGCGCGAGCTGTCGCCGGCGGAGGTCTCCGAACGCTACGCCTTGCCCGCGACGGGCTCCTTCGAGCTTCCGAAGGCGGCGCTGCTCGAGCTCGTCAGGCGTCGCGAGGAGCAGCTCGGCCCCACACCCGCTCGGACCGTCGACGTCGCGTACTCCGTCAACGGACGGCCGGAGGTCCATTGGTCGCAGAACGCGCCGTGAGCTTACGAAACCCGTTCCGGTGCGGCGGCACGGAGCTTCCTGCGCCGCTGCTCCTCTCCGCGAAGCTGCTCGTTCTCCTCGTGTGGCGCGCAGGAATCGGGCAGAGCGTGCCTGTCCCGTCGAACGGCCATCTCCCATTTCTCGAGCTCCTGCCCGCGGCGCCGTATGTCCTGGCGCTCAAGGCGACCCTCGCCGTGACGGCGCTCGCCCTCCTCTTCAACAGGAGACCGCGGCTCTGCGCTCTCGTCGCGGGCGCGTGCGTCCTCGGCGCCGATCTGTCGTCGCGCGCGTACTTCGCCTATAACCGCGCGTTTCTCGGGTGCGTCCTCATCGCGATCGGCCTGACCGAAGCCGGGCGCAGGCCTTGGGTCGTCCGCTTGCAGATCGCGCTCGTCTACTTCGGTGCGGGGTTCAACAAGCTGACCGACGTCGACTGGCGATCGGGTCGCTTCATGGCCGTTTGGATGTCGCGATTCTGCGTGCAGCCGGGCTATGCCGCGCTTTCGGGCGCGCTCCCCGACGGCTGGCTCTCGCGCGCGATGAGCTGGGCCACGATCGCGACCGAGCTGTCGATCGCCGTATGCTTTCTGGTCCCTCGGCTGCATCGCGTGGGCATCTGGCTCGGGCTCGGTCTCCACACGGGGCTCCTGGTCCTCACCGATCGCGTGTTCGGGGTCTTCTTCTACGCCGCGCCAGCGTCCTACCTTGCGTTCATCGAGTGGCCCGCGATGATTCCGATCTGGGAAAGCGGAGCCTCCGAGGGCGCGAAGAGCCTTCTTCGGCGGCTGGATCTGGACGGGCGCCTCGAATGGACAACGTCAGGGAGCCCATCGGAGAGCCCGCCGCCCTGGCCGTTCCTTCGGATCCGGTGGGGTGAGCGCACGCGAGAAGGGCTGGAGCTCGTGCGCACGCTCCTTCTCGCAACCCCGCTGTCCTTCTTCGGGGGCTTCGCCGTCTTGACGATTCCGCAGCCGGCCAGCATCCACTTTCGCAAGTGGATCGCTCTGGCGATCTTGATCGCGCTCTCGCCGCCCACGGCGTGGCTCGCGAGGCGCTTCGTCCCTCGTGCGAACTCCGAGTCCGAGACCGACCCGTCGCCGGCGTGACATCGCCCATCACGTCGCCAGCTCTCGCGCGACGATCGATTTACCCTGCGATCAGTCCCCAGCGAGCGTTCTCCCCCGGATCTCCTACAATACGCCGGAGCGTTACTTGCGGTTCGTGTGCCCAATGACTTACGCGAGAGGACTCACGATGGCGCTCCTCGCGTTGGCGCTCGGCTGCGGGGGGGAGGCTGAGAGCGGAACCAGTTCCGAAGGTGGGATCGCGGACTCATGGTCCGGCGATGCACCGAGGACCAGCGGGGGCGGCTCGGACGGCGGACTCGTCGACTCGCCCTCTGGTAGCAACTCTGACGGCTCTTGGCGCGCATGCCTGATTGCGGACGCGGGTTCGGTGGACGACGATCCAACCCGGGTGCCCCTGAATCACCGACCCGCTGGCTCCGCGTGCCCGCGACAGCGTGGCGCGATCTCTCCCGATGGGGGCACGTGCACGGCGTCGGACAGCAGCTCGTGCGGTCAGTGCACAGAGGACTCGGATTGCACGGGGGGACCAAACGGCCGCTGCGGCGACAACGGGCCCGCCGCATACAAGGCGTGCTCCTACGATGCGTGCTTCAGCGATTCGGACTGCGACGGAGGGGCGCCATGCGAATGCCGCCCATCCGCCTCGAGCGCCGCCGCGAACGTCTGTCTCATGGGCAGCAACTGCCGCGTCGACTCAGACTGCGGTCCTGGTGGCTACTGCTCGCCGAGCGCCCTTGGTCAATGCGGTTGTGCCAGCACCGCCCTATGCGGGGACTCGGGCGGCGGATGCTACGAATCCACGGGTTCGGCACCCGCTGGTCTTCCGCCCGGACCTGGATGGACGTCCGTTCCTTGCGAATGCGGGGACAGTTGTGGCCACGGCTACTTCTGCCACACGCAATGCGATACGTGCGTCGACGACAGCGATTGTGACGGCGGCGATACCTGCAACTACGACAGGTTGAGCGATCGCTGGGACTGCTCGTACTGCTTGCCCTTTCCGTAACCTGCTCAGCGGACTTGCGAGGGGCGCGACCACCGCGTCGCGTACCCTCTCAACCGTGCTTAGACCGCACCCCGTCCCGGGCGAGCGCTAGCCGTACGTGAACTCGGGCTTGCTCTGTCCAACCTCGATGATGTAACCGTCGGGATCGCGAATGTAGCAGCGCGTCTCGCCGTACTTGTCCTTGGGCTCCGTGATGAACTCGGCCCCGCGACTTCTCCACAGTTTATAGCTCGCTTGAATATCCGTGACGCGGATATTCATAAAGCTGCTGATCTTATCCTGATCGGCGAGGACGCTGAGCGTTACCGACGGCTTATCGGGGGTCGGCCCGCCCCCGACGTTGACGATGAGCCACGCATTGGCGATCTGAATGTACCCAGGCGCGCCCTTGGCGTCGCCCCGGCTCAAAACGCGACCGCCGAAGACGGTTTCGTAGAAGCGGGCCGATCGGTCGATGTCGGCGACAGTGAGAAAATAAGCGACGGTGAACCCGTCCCGCGGGGGCATCTCATAGCTCTTCTTTTCGATTTGTACGCTGTTCATTGACGACTCCAATGCGCCTGGCGGTTGAGCGTGCTGCCCGCCGTGGTGATGCAAACTCGTGACCTGCAGGCTAAATCCGAGCTGGACCGGATATGGACCTCTTCTGCCACGACGCGACGCGTGGCCCGCCGCGCCCGACGTTTGCCGCGTGTTACCGCGTCGTTGCCTATGCCTGCCCGAGCCGGTCGACGATTGAGTTCAAGAACCGCGTGACCGTCTCGATCTCCGCCACGTCGAAGCCGGCGGTGAGCTCGGCGGTGAGCTGGCGCACGAGAGGTAGCGATGCGGTTCGGACGGCGTCGCCTTTGGCGGTGAGAAAGACCTGGCTGCCCCGTCCATCCTGCGGATCGGGCTGACGCCGTACGAGGCCCGCGCTCTCGAGGCGTCCGAGCATCCCGCTGACCGCGGACTTGTTCAGATCGAGCGTGTCGGCGATTTCCGTGAGCGAGGCACCGCCGTGCTTCGCCACGAAATAGATCGTCGCGAGCTGAGACGACGAAACGCCGAGCGCCGCCAGCGTGCGGGTATTCGCGTGTGCGAGCAGGGCGAGGTGCGCCCGGTGCAGCAGGAAGAAGAGCCGGCGGTCCACCGCCGTGCACACTAGTACCTCGCCGCAATGAATTCGACCGGTTGCACCGGCCGAATTCCGCAGCTTCGCTGCGGGCGAGGTACTAGACATTCCCGGGGGCTACGCCCCCTTCAGCCCCCCAAATCGGCTCCCGCCGATTTGCTAGTACCTCGACCCTCGACTCTCGAAACCTCTGCGTCGAGGTACTAGTGGCCACTGGCTCGCGGCCGCAAGACATGGTACACATGTGAACTAAATGAAGCTCGCGAGGCCCTCATGAACGTCGCGCCCGAACGTCTGCGCAAGTTGCACGGTTTGCCCGTCGTCGGCCCGTGGCTCGTCTCGACTGCGGTCGCCTCCGTCGCGCCGTATTTTGCGTCGATTGCTCCGCGCATCGCCGTCCTCGAACCGGGCCGTTGCGACGTCCAGTTCCGAAACCGCCGCCAGGTCAGAAACCACCTGGGGACGGTGCACGCCATCGCGATGTGCAACGCAGGCGGCTTCACTCAATGGACGGTTGCTCTAGTGTCCCATCTGCCCGGGCTGCGGCTGGCCCACCCTGCCGTTCTGGATCGGGTTCGGTGGCGGCGCCCCTGAGTTGACTACGAGGTCGGCCGGCAGGTACAGATCGATGACGAACACGAGGTCGGTGCGCGGAGGGATCTCCGGGGGCCGTCCGGCCTCGCCGAAGGCAAGCTGCCAGGGGACCTCGACCCGACGTTGTTCACCGGGGCGCATGCCGGCGAGGGCGCGCTCGAAGCCGCAGATCGTCCTCGTGCTGCCCAAGATGATCTCGCTCGGCATGTCCTCGTTGTGGACGACCTGGCCGTCGGACAAGCTCGCGACGTAGTGCGTGCGAACCGTCATGCCCGGCGTGACCGGAGCCCCCGTTCCCTCGGCGAGTACCTGGGTGCGAACGTTCGCATCGGCTGGGGTGTCCGGCGTGCACCGCGCGCCGACGAGCCATGGGTCGTCGCTGCGGGCATTGCTCGCGGTTGTCTGCCGCGCGAGGATCGGAGGAGGACCGCAGTTGATCGTCAGCGACGCGATCAGGATCGATGTTTCGAAGAGAATTGTGCGCATCTGTTGGAGCCCGAGGATGCGCGGAAAGCGCAAACCGGTGGCGACCGACCTTACACCAAGGAAGCCGGCCAGAGAATTGCGCGTCCGGCGACGTCTTGTGCGGCCGGTGTCACGGCGCCGCCCCCACCACCGCTCCGAGCACTGCACCGCCAGCGACGAGCCAAGTCGTATTCACACGGAACCGTATCAGCAGGCCCGCGCTGAGGGCGGCGACGGCCGTCGTCGTCCAGTCCACCAAGGCCGCACGCCCGAGCTGCACCGTCACGACCGCCATCAGCGCGAGCGCCGCGACGTTCACCCCATCGAGAAATGCCGATGCGGACGGCGATCCTCGAACGCGAGCCAAGAGCGGTCGCGTCAGCGCGACGAACACGAAGCCCGGCAAGAAGATCCCCACCGTAGCCAGAAGTGCTCCCCAGCCACCCGCGAGGACGTACCCGATGAACGTGGCCGTCGTGAACACGGGACCGGGCGTGACTTGGCCGACGGCCAGCGCGTCGAGAAGCTGCCCCTGGGTGATCCAGTGGAGGCGATCGACGAGGTCCGCGCGCAAGAAGGGAAGCAACACGTACCCGCTGCCGAAAACGATCGCGCCGATCTTCAAGAACGACAGAAGGATCGCGGGCAAACTGACGGAGGGTGCCCACGTGGTACCCGTGCCGGCCAATCCTCCGAACAGGACGGCTCTCGCGCTGCCGTCTCCGCGGGAGACTTCGCGGTGCGCAACGGAGGCAACTCCGGCTCCGACCAACACGGCGAGGGCGTCCACCTTGAAAGCCGACGCCGCGCAGGCCACGACGCCAAGCGCGCCCAGCCAGAAGGACTTCTTGATTGCTTTCGGGGCGAGGCCCCAGAGTACCTGGACGACGATCGCGATGACGACCGGTTTGATGCCGTAGAGGATGCCCGCAATCCGGGGAAGCGAGCCGAAACGCACGTAAGCCCAGGCGAGCGCGGTCACCATGACGGACGCCGGAAGGATGAAGCACACACCCCCGAGGACCAGCCCGAGCCAGCCGGCTTGGTCGTAGCCGATGAAGATGGCGAGCTCGGTCGAACTGGGCCCCGGGATCAAGTTGGCGGCACCGAGCAGATCGAGAAACTTCTCGGACGAGAGCCATCGGCGCCGACGGACGACCTCGTCCTCCATGATGGCGATATGAGCCGCGGGGCCGCCAAAAGCGGTGCAGCCAAGGCGTAGAAAAAGGAGGGCAAGCTCAGAGGGCGTGGCGCGCGACGTGCCCGTCGGCTCAGGTCCCCCGGAACTGTTGTCGACCATCGCGCCAGCCGCCATCGACCGATCCTAGTCGCCCGTCCCGGTCAGCGAGACCTTATGGGAGTCCGGCGGTTCAGTTCGTGTAAATGATGTCTGGAGACGTGGCGCTCGCCGGGTAGTACTGGCCGATATAGATGCACATGACGTTTGTCTGCGCGGAATCGCCGAACGTCAACGTGGCGCCGGTGTCGTTGAAATACGAACAGTCCCACGTGATGGGGGAGCCGCTGGTCATCGGGACTGCCGAGAGCGGGCCCGTCGCCGTCGGCGGCTCCTGCATTCCGGGCGCGTGCAGGAAGAGGCCCGGGCTGTTCCAGTTCGTCTCGCTGTAGAACGCATTGCTGCCCGTCGACGCAGAGAGCTTCAGCCCCCACTGGTGCATGTGGCTCCACGACGTAAAGATGCTGTACGTCGAGGGCAGGCCCGACCCGCCGGACCACGTCTCGGTCGCCTGGTACGGATTGGACTTCGTTGCCGTCGCCGGCACGCTCAGCGAGCTATTGTTGAGGAAGATGCTTCCGACGTGCGTCTGGACCACGCCTGCCTTGGCCGGCGTGATCGTGATGCTGACGTTCGCGGTGATCGACTCCGCGCTGGCGTTCAGGTAGTGCGCGTTGATCATCACCTGGTTCGAGCCGCTCAGCGAGTAACCCATCGGCTTGCCCTCGGAGTCGGTCGGATAGTTGACCGTCCAGTCGGGCTGCTGGGAGAGGAACGGGAACGGGTGAAACTCCAGCCCCGCGCCGGCGCACGGGCCGATGGTGCCGACGGCAGGCTCCACCACCGTATTCAGCGTCGTCACGCTGAAGAGGAAGAAGTGGTGCGACCCCGCGCTCATCGTCCCGTGCATCGACAGGAGGTCGGTGGTGACGCCGGCGAACGGGTTGTTGAACACCTCGCACATGTACACTTCGTCGCCCGCCGCGACGGTGAACGGGATCGCGCTGAGCGTCACCGTCGGGCCCACTTCGTCGGCGGTCAGAGTCGTGCCCCAGTTGATCCCCGGGCCACCCCCGTCCCCCGCCCCGCCGGACGTCGCGCCGCCGCCACTCGAGCCACCGCTCGTCGTCGACTGCGCGCCGCCGGACGAGCCACTCGCAGTCCCTCCGCTCGAGGCGACTGCGCCGCTGGACGATGCACCACCGCCCGAGCCGGAGGCGCTATTGCTGCTGCCGCTTGCCCCACCGTCTCCGACGTCCCCCCCGGGACCGCCAAATCCACCGGAGCTCTGCGCGCTGCTGCACGCGAGAAGCGCCGCGCAGCCCATCGTGGGGATCCAAGACTTCGGGTGCTTGAGCGAAATGGCCACGAACTTAAGCCTTGCGCTTGTTTCGGCCCCGTGTCGACGCTCTATGGTGACGGAGACGGCAAGGAGAGCGAATCGCGCGCACCAAGACGCAGAGCTTGGCGCGCGCACCTACATGCGACGAGCAGGAGGGACGGTCCGGATCCTCGTATCGCCCGCCTACGGCGCCGGGGTCAGGAAGCCGAAAAGGCCGTCCATCTCCGCGTTGGGGCCCGCGGTGAAATAGAGCTGGCTCGTCGTGATGCCGGCGTCGGGGTTCGCGATGGGGCTGAACGCCAGGCCCCAGAGGCCGCCAATCGCGAGCGGCGAGCCACTCGAGCTAGCGAGCTGGCCGAGCTGCACGCCGGTCGTCGGATTGAATGCGTTGATCGCCCCGCCGCCGAAGTTGCCGACGAGGAGCGAACCGCCGAGGGAGCCCCAGACCGCGGGTGCCACGACGATGCCCCAGGGTGAGCTGAGGGGGCCGTTCACGGAGACGAGACTCTTTACGAGCGTGCCCGTGGGAGTAAAGACGCTGAGCGCGCCCTCGCCCGGGCCGAGCAAGCCGTCGTGCATGGCCGCGTCCTGCTTCGCGAAGGCCACGTAGACGCTGGTGCCGATGGCGACGATGTTGAACGGCGCGTATCCGGCGGGCACGGTTGGGTCGGTCCACGCGATGCCCGA
>Ga0302325_10020542_pt1 | contig 13843 bp, 10 predicted proteins | sample Palsa_T0_2_FD_201948 | JGI IMG/M metagenome (GOLD analysis project Ga0302325, IMG submission 201948) | Peat permafrost microbial communities from Stordalen Mire near Abisko, Sweden - Palsa_T0_2 | ecosystem: Environmental > Terrestrial > Soil > Palsa > Peat permafrost | place: Sweden: Abisko... | reverse complement strand
GATATGGATTCTTCTGCGCAGGTGCAAAGGGGGAGAAGGCGAAGAAAGTGAAGTTGACCGCGATGCCGTTTTGATGGGCACAGATGAGAAAGGCCTCCAGGTTACGCAGAAAGCGCTCGGTTGGCTCCCCTGTGCCGGGTTCAATGAACGTCGGATCCTTCATCCAGACACCGGTGCGGACCAACGTGACGCCGTGCGCGGCCATCTCCGCGAAATCGTTCTCCCACACTGACGCGTTGCGCGGGCCAGAGAAATCCCAGCCATTTTCTTCGGTGGTGAAGTAGTTGGTGCCGACGGGCATGAAAGGCTTGCCTCCACGCGTGAGGAAATCGGCACTAACCCCGAGCGCCGCGCTCGCATCGAGCGAAACGCGCTCCGCCACCCAGAATCCATTTTCGTAGAATTCACGAAAGATCCCTTGTTCACGAAAGGTGGCGCGCACCGTGTAGAACCCCGAAGGAAGTGGCTTCTGAAGCGCCGGCAGCGGGATGGAGATCTCCTGGCCTTCCACCGGTAGCGTAGCTTCTTCGAGCACTCTGTGGGCGTTGAACAACTCAACGCGCACTTCGCCCTTTGCCGGTTTCGCTTGGCGCAGATGCACCGTGATCTGCGGGGTCTCGTTCGGCCGGAGAACCGAGAACACCATCTCGACGGAGAGGCTGATGGAACCCTGGCGCGCGTAGTCTGCAGCTTGACGTATGAGAGCCACGCCGTCTTGACTTTCCCAGTACCCGGCGGTTGGTTGAAAATCGAGGCACACGATACGGCCACCGGATGCGCGGTCGATAACAATGACCGGCGCTGCCACCCGTAGTCCGCTGGGGTCAATCATGTAGCCCAGCCCGTTGAGATGACCTTCCACCGTGAAGAATTTCTCTGCCTGCACCTTTGGTGTGGTCTCGAAGGCATAGCCGGGCCTCCAGGCAAAATGCGCATCGCGCGCTACCGGGACCTCATAGGTATGGAGCAAATCAAGCGCGCCCGAGTAGGTGTCCTGGGGACGATCCTGGGTAAAAGTCGCGCCCACCTGGGTGACCGGTACGCGCAATGGCTGGCCACCGAGAACAAGAAGATTCCCGCCGTGCTGCAGATAGGCTTGGATTGCCTTCCAGGCATCGGTGGGCACCGCGGAGCCGTAAGGAAGCACCAGGAGTTCGGTGTGATCCAGTGCGCCCGGAGCGCGCAATGCTCCGAGATCCAGGAAGGCCGGATGCAGCGTCGCAGTGAGAGTCGCGCGCTCCACAGGCTCGCTGGCCACCGTGGGGAAACCCGGCTGCCAGAAGACGACTATCTGGGCCACACCGTGAGGGGAGAGAAGTAGGAGGAATAGTGCGGCGCGAAGAAGTGCTGGCATGGGCCCTCCGGCTGGGACGACCTGCTGCAGGAAAAATCAATCGACAACATTGGAAGGAATGGAGTGGCTAGGGTTCATATGCTCACGGATTGCCAGGGAAATTGATTTCGCCTTGCCCTCCTCGAGGACGTCGAGCAGACGCTTGTGCCGGCCCACTGAGTCACGTAGCGACTCCTTTGCGGAATGCCGTTGAATGCTGACAAAAGCTAATACCGAAGTACAAAGCCGCTCCAGCGTGTTTTCCAATACGCGATTTCCGGAATAGCTCCAAACCGTTCGATGAAAACGAAGATCGGCTTCCGCGGCCCCATAGTAGTTGTTCTGCGTGATCTTGTTTTCCAGGTCCGCCACGCAATCGCGCAGTTCCTTCTTACCCTTTTCCGTAAGGTGCCGGGCTGCCAGACGAAACGCCAGATCCTCCAGATGGGCGCGCACTTCCAGCAACTCCACCATTTCCGCGCGTGAGAGTTTGGTGACCGTTGTACCTTTATCTTGTACGCGCACCACCAGTCCTAAGTGCTCCAGCTGAAGCAATGCCTCACGTACGGGTACCTGGCTTACATGCAGCTGACGCGCAAGGTGGGCTTCCTTAAGCGACTCGCCGGGCTGCAATTCCCCTGACAAGATCGCCTCACGCAGAATTTGGAACACCTCCTTGGACTTGGAGAGAGTTCGGATCGGCTTGAAGGGCTTTCGCACGGTTTAATACTAAACGAATGCTTACTGCTTATCGATACTCGGCTATCGTTTCGCATGGTTGGAAAGTGCAACGCTTCGGCGGCTGGCGGAATAAGCGTGACCGAGCAGGCCCAGCGGAACCGTCGCGAGCGCACCTATCGCCCCATACCAAAGGAACGACCAGCTGGTGAATTCCACCACCGCGAGAACACATACATTGCCCAGGAAGAAGGCGGTCATCATTGCCCATCCTTCCATTTGCCAGGGACTCAGTGCCAGGATGAACAAGCCGAGTAGTGGTCCCCCGGCAATCCCGATGATTGCCGCGGTACCCTGAACCAGGGTGCCGAAGCGCTCCGCCACAAACGACAATCCTAGAATCAACAGCCCGTACAGGATGGTCAAAACCCGGGCCGCCCTCAGCTTCGTGATCAGGCTGACCGATTGCCAACGTCCCAAAGATTCTGGGATATCAGTCAGGGTTACAGTAACCATCGCGTTCAAACCCCCAGATACGGCCGACATGCTCGCCGAACTCAATGCCGCAGCTAACAACCCGGGCATACCTATCGGTAATTCACTGCGGACGAAGTAAGGCAGAATCTGGTCTGCGCTGCGTACCGCGCCGCTCGTCAGGGGGCTGGTGTGCTGTTGGTAGAAGGCGTAAAGTGCGACACCGGTGAAGTAGAAAATGGTAACTACGGGAAGGCTGATACAAAGTTTGACCCATAAAGACTGCCTGGCCTCGGCCGCATCGCGAACGCTCAAATATCGTTGGACCGCTATCTGGTCGGTGGCCATTTGTATGAGAAAGCCGACGCCCCCGCCAATCAACAATCCCCAAATCGTGATCCGTACATGCGGATCAAAGGAAGAACTAAGGGCAAACTTCTTTCCCTGGGAGGCGATTGCCAATACTGCCGGCAGGCCTCCGGGAACTCTGCGAATGATCGTCAGAAGGATGGTTATCTGCCCTCCGACCAGGACAAGGCATTGCAGAAAATCTGTCCAGATGACCCCACGCATTCCACCTAAAGCGGTGTAAACCGTCGCCAGTGCCGCGTTCGCAATCAGGGCCATGTGCATCGGAATACCCGCCAACTGCTCGAGGGCGAGAGCGGGTGCGTAAATGGCAATGGCAAGCCAGAGCAGACTGCGAAAAATGAAGGCGAGCGACCCCAGCAGCCGAACCGCCTTGGAAGATTTTCGCTCCAGGATTTCATAGGCGCTGAAAACCCCGGGCATCAAAAACCGCGGAACAAAGACAAACCCGGTCACGGCCGTCGCCCAGATCAAACCGAGAAGGACGAAAGCATAAGAGAAGCTGTGAAGATAGACCTCGGCCGGTGCGCCTAAATACGTCGCAGCGGAAAATAACGCAGCGAAGATCGAGACCCCGATCAAGAACCTGTTTGCTTTGCGATCTGCGAGGAGAAAATCGTCGAGGGTGGTTTTATCGTTTTTGGCGAATGAGATACCGACGATGGTTGAGATCGCCATATAGGTGAGAAGGATGGCGAGATCAACTTTGCTTACATGCAACGGACGATGCCTGCCTTCAAAGGAATCTCAAATCGCGACTGCGCCCTGCTGCGGTATCACGAGAGCCAGCTCAGACAGGAATTGTTGCTGCTGAGCCGGGCTTTCGAACTGCTCACCGTTAAGCGTGGCCCCGCATGCAAAACCAGCAGACTCGAGAGCAGCCTTCAGCGCGGGAAGAAACGGATACTTCACCAGCACTGCAATGAGCTGGTTAAGGCTCCTCTGTAGTTGGCGCGCCTTTAACCACTCACCTCGTAATGTATGCCTGTAGAGCGCTACATAAATCTCAGGGACCAGATTATACGTCGACCCTATTCCGCCTTGAGCTCCCATGAGCAAGCCGGCGGCTAACACCTCGTCACGTCCGTTATAGACCACTTTTCCTGAAGCGGCGAGTTGCTCCAGCAGGAAGAGATTGAAATCGGTGAACTTTACCCCTGATACGTTGGGCAGAGCGCAAATCTCTCGAAGTTCTTCCGGGCTTTGAAAGGCGTTCGGGCATACCTCGGGGAAGTAATACAGAATGAGCGGTAGGGGCGAATGTTCGGCCAGACGCTTGTAATAGTCACGAACTTGCGGAAAGGCCCCCTGCGTTGGGAGACTGCTGATCGCATGCGCGCCTGCCTTCGCTGCGTGCACTGCTAGGCGGATGGCGTCTTCTACGCGCGGCGACCCGACGTGCACCAGAAGCTTCTTGCCCTGGGGAAGATTGCTCATCAGGCACTCGACGAGAGCCTCCCGGCCGGCGAGCGACATACGCATACCTTCTCCAGTAGAGCCGGCAGCATAGACCCCATCCACACCGGCGGCCATGAGCCGGGCCAGGAGCCGCTCTGCTACGCCGGTAGCGAGCTCACCCTCGCCGGTGAGAGGGGTGACAATAGCCGGATAAATACCACTCAGCGAAGCGTCGTTCACAGGCTGCTCTCCGTCGAACATGGTCTGTCATGATTGTCGATGACCAGATTGGCCATCGGCCCGGTGCTGCGATACTGCTGAATATTGTGCAGAAAGAGGTCGATCAGCCCATCCACTTCACCGTCGAAGCGGCCACCTGCATGCGGGCTTACCAATACATTTTCAAGATCCCAAAGGCCACTTGTCCCGGGAAGAGGCTCTTGAGCGAAAACGTCTAGTCCCGCTCCCGCAAGCCGACCATCTCGCAACGCCGCCTCGAGCGCTTCCTCATCCACGAGCGACCCACGCGACATGTTGTAAAAGTAGCTATCACCCGACATAGCATGGAATTCCGCGGCGCCGAAAAGCGGCTCGGTTCGCGGCAATGCTGCGATCGTCAAAACAACATGGCGAGCGTTCCGCAACGCGGTATGTAGATCGTCCAACGCGTACGACTCAGCGACAAACGGGGCCGCTTCGGAACCCCTTCGCACCGCGAGCACACGCATGCCGAGCGCGTGGCATCGTTGAGCGAGGGCGCGCCCGATGGCGCCCAGGCCGACAATGGCAACCGTACTCCCGGTTAAGAGGGAATAGTGGTTCGCTCGTCTCCACTGATGGCGCTCTTGCTGCCGCGTGTGCGGCCCAACCTGACGCGCAAAGGAAAACATCATCGAGAGGCAGTGCTCGGCAACCGCCACGGCCGCCACCCCGCGGGCATTAGCCAGACAAAAGCCGGGTTTGCTTATGAGCACGTCTGTCATGTACTGGTCGTAACCGGAACTGGGGAGTTGAAAAAAACAGATCTGGCTTTCCTCGACGGCCTGGGGCGGCGGCCACCCGAAGACGACTTCAGCATCCAGAAGCGAGTGTTTCCAATCAGCGGGTTTCTCCGGGACGAAATCAGCAACCGCCCAGCCAGCCAGTTGGCTGACGATCCGTTGGCGCTGGTGTCCGGTGAGCCCGTCGATAGCAACCACTACCCGTTTCAGCATCTTTGCCGTCGTTCAGGAGCAGGCTACCGTAATCTGATCCACAGACTTTTTACGGGATGTAAAGTACTTTGTCAAGTATTTGTTATTGATATTATATTGTTCGTGCACTTAGAGGTGCTCCATGATCGCTACGCAAACCAGAACACCGCTCAAGCGCGCCCGCCCCGCGCTCCTGCTGCTGCTCCTTTCATCGTTCGTGGGTCTCTCTTCGATGCGGGTCATGGCTGCACCCGCGGGAGAACAATTCGATAGCACAAACCTGTGGAACGCCAGCATCGGCGGCTATCAAACCTACCGCATTCCCGGCATTGTCGCGACTAAACGCGGCGTCATCATTGCCTACACCTCGGCTCGCCGCACGCTCGAACTCGGAGATTGGTCAAACATCGACATCGTAATGCGTCGAAGCATCGATGGCGGACGCACCTGGGAGCCGTCGCGGCGAATTGCCGGCGACAGTCACGGCACGACCGATAATCCGGTAGCGATCGTGGATCACCAGACAGGCACAATCCACTTTCTGTTTCAAAAGAATTACGCCCGCTGCTATTACATGCAGAGTAAGGACGACGGTCGCACCTTCTCCGAGCCAGTCGATATCACTGCTGTATTCGAGAAGTTTCATCCCGAGTACAACTGGAATGTGATCGCGCCTGGCGTAGGCCATGCGATTCAGCTGCGGAGCGGGCGCTTGCTGGTTCCGGTCTGGTTGGCAAATGGTGCGTCGGAAGGGCCAATCGTGCGTGCTCATCGACCATCTGCGGTAGCAACCATCTATAGCGACGACCATGGAAAGACCTGGAAGCGTGGGGACATCCTCAGTATCGACTCGCCGGAAACACCCAACCCGAGTGAGTCGATGGCGGTCGAGTTAGCGGACGGAACAGTGATGATGAACATCCGCAATGAGTCCACCCTGCATCGCAGGCTCGTGTCGATCAGCCCGGACGGAATTAGCCACTGGTCCAAGCCCAAATTCGACGACCAGCTTTTCGAGCCGGTCTGCGCAGCCAGCATTCTCCGCTACAGCACCCATCCGCCTGATGATCGCAACCGCATTCTCTTCTCCAATCCCGATAGCGAAGGAATCCCGGGAGTAGGGGCACATCAGTTTCATGCCCGCCAGGTTCTGACTATCCGAATGAGCTACGACGAGGGACAAACCTGGCCAGTGAAAAAACTGATTGATCCAGGCGTAACTGGATATAGCGACCTCGCAGTCGCACCCGATAAGACCATCTACTGCATCTATGAAGCTGGCGCGAATCGGGGACACGAAACGGATAACAGTCACATCACGGTAGCTCGCTTCAACCTCGCGTGGCTCATGAGTCAACCAGAAACGGCCCCCAAGTAAAGACACTGCTCATGTATCCAATGGGAAGGTAGCGCTTCGATACGATGAAACGTCAGATGAACCGCCGCAGTTTCATTCAGGCCGGGATTGTTCCCGCGGCCCTGATGCTGTTGGACCATCACGCCTTCGCAACTCATAACGACGAAACGAGAGATCAGATTGCGGACAGTATTGTCGTCAGTGGCGTTGAACTGAAGACCGCCAGTTTGCCACCTAGTCTCTCGTTGGATACGAAAACCGGCCTCGTGATGGGCAAGCCCATCACCAGCCAGATTATCTACCGTTCCCCTACGCATGCGTGGGAGGTACGGGGAACCATCACGCCGAAAGGCGACTATCTGGTCATGGCGCCCATCGGGGAACACTACGGGCCCCCCTCCAAGGTCAACTATCTCGCGGCATTTCGATCTCGCGATCGCGGGAAGACCTGGACCGGTCCGACAGATCCGATGAAGACCGCTTACTCCATGCATGGCTTCATTCCACTCATACCGAAAGGCAGTCATCGGCTGTACGCATTTGGTACGCAGGCAATTCCTGCATTGCAGGAAGGCAAAGAGAATGCCCCAATCGGATTCCGCTTCTCCGACGATGATGGCTACACCTGGTCGGACGTGCATTTGATCAAGCCTGAAAACGACCCCAATTTCAAGGGAATGTCGGTAATGCGGATGTGTGAGACGGCGAGCGGCGTGTGGCTGCTCGGCTCGCACGAGGCGACCTGGCAGGGGAACAAATTACTGTCAACCCGGCAATACGTTCTGCGTTCCAATGATCGGGGAAAGACCTGGACAGTCCTTCCGCATCCGCGCCCGCAGGGGTGGTTCGTCGCGAGCAAAGGGCGGATGGACGAAGGCAGGCCGATCAGCCTGGGAGGCGATCATGTATTGCTCATGATCCGCACTCCCGAAGGTCATCTGTGGGCGAGTTGGAGCGACGATGCCGGCATCACTTGGTCGACGCCAGAGCCGACATCCCTCATTCACCCGGATGCTCCTCCCATGCTGTTCCACATGCCTGATGGAAGGACGTTAGCGTGTTTCCATCACAATTCGTCCGGCGACTGGAAAAAAGGACGCAGCGAGGTCTGGGTTTCATTTTCGACCGACGGTGGGCACCACTGGACAACCCCACGCTTTGTTCTGGCAATTGCTTCCGTGCCAAATACAAACAATGGCTTCTACGACTACCAGTGCTCTTACCTGGACGCATTTTGTGATGGAGAGCAGATGCATTTGTTCTTTCCGCTGCGTTGGAGCACCGTCACGCATTTAACCGTCAAGGCCAGCGCTTTACAGACAATGCCCACAAAATCAGAGCTGGAAAAGGGATGACGACCCCGGGGCGAGGAAGTGAAATGCAGAATTCTGCAGCGGCACGGCGCGGGCCTATGCTCCGCCTGGTGGTAGGGATGATTGCGCTCCTGGGAGGATTCCATATGTTGTCCAACGCGGCTGTTCCTCAGCAACCCTACGAGTGGCACGATCTTCCTCCACTTCCCCAACCGATCGCCGGGCAATGCGTGGGCACGATTGGAGACCTTCTGGTGGTGGCAGGCGGATCAAGCTGGACCATGCCACCGTGGGCCGGGGGAACCAAGCATTGGTCGGATGAAGTGTTAGCTCTTGCACCGGGCGGGCGGCAATGGCAGCTCATAGGCCATCTTCCACGTCCGATGTCTTATGGCAGCGCGGTACAGGTGGGCAAAGAGATGCTTTGCATCGGCGGCCAGGATGCGGAACGGCCTTACAACACAGCCTTGCAGTTGGGCCTGGATGGAAAGAAACTCACAATCAGGAATTTACCCAACCTTCCACAGCCAATCACTAATGCCCAAGCCGCCCTCGCGGGAGACAAGGTGTACGTAGTCGGTGGTCAACACACACTCAATGCAAAGGATGTATCGAGTGAAATCTGGAGCTTGAACCTTTCTGATCGGCGGCCATCGCAAGCGTGGAAGAGCGAGCCTTCGCCGCCATGGAAACATGCGCGAATCTTGCCCGTAGTGGCTGGATGTGGACACGATCTATACGTGCTGAGTGGGGCGGACCTCAGCGTTGACAGTGGCGGCACATCGCACAGAACCTACCTGAGCGATGCCTGGCGGCTCAAAGGAGGGGCTTCGTGGGAAAGGCTTCCTGACCTCCCGTCTCCGGTTACCGGTGCGCCTTCCATTTGCGATGAATCAGGTTCCCTGGTCCTCTTCGGCGGAGACAATGGAAGCCTGGCCGAGCAAATCCTTACGTTGAAGGATCAGCATCCCGGTTTCAGCCTGAAAACCCTGCGTTTCGATTCACATAAGGCAACCTGGTCCGCCGGTTCACAATTGCCGGTGAGCCTGGTTACGACGGGGGCGACATTCTGGGATGGGCAATATGTGATCGCCGGCGGGGAGAACAAGCCCGGCCATCGCTCCAGTCGCGTGATCGCTCTGAAGAGCGGTGGTTGAGCGGGATCACGGCCTAATAGTCACAGCCGCGGATCACTTCCACGGTGTGGTTTTCGATCCAATCCCAGTCCAGTTCCACTCCGAGTCCTGGGCCCGGCGGCAGATGCTGGCAGCCATCTTCCTGCAAGCGAAGAGGATCCCCCTTGAGGCCGAAGCGAAACATGGGATGATGCGATTCGAGAAAGCGGGAGAGCCTGGTCGAGCAACCGACATGCAGGTTGGCCACGTCCAGCAGGGGCGATGAGGCAGTGTGGATCTCTAACTCAAATCCCATCAGTTCACACATACCGAGGGCCTTCAACAGGCCCGTGATCCCGCCCTTATGGTGAACATCAGCGCGGACGATATCGATGGCGCCATCGACCATATAGTGAGGCAGCTCGGTGAGGCTGACCGTCTCTGCCGCCAGTACCGGCGTGCGAATGGCCGCAGCCAGCTTCTTCAATTGGATGATATGGTCATCGGGAAATGGCTCTTCGAACCATTCGAATTTCAGTTCATCTAATTCGTAGCCGATTTTCAGCGCATCTTCGAAGGAGAGAACCGCAGAAGAATCGACCATCAGAGGAAACTCGGAGCCCGTCACTTCCCGGGCGCGCCGCAGCCTGGGAATGTCCAGCTTCGAACCACCGGAGAGCTGAAGCTTAATGCCTGCATAGCCCTCGCCCTGTTTCTTGCGGACTTCGCGCTCGAGTTCCTCTACCGTGCCAATCGTCTGCGGCGGGCAGGTCGAATAGAGCGGCACTCGATCGCGATACTTGCCCAGCAGCACGGCGATGGGCAAGCCGGCAACTTTGCCTTTGATATCCCAGAGTGCGACATCCAGGTTCGACCAGATCGTCTCGGTAAAGTTGTAGAGGTGGCGCTGCTTCATGCGCAGCTTTTGCCATATGGCTTCGTGGTTCAGGGGATCCTGACCGACCAGGTCGTAATAGAAAATATCGTGCACCGCGTAAGCGGATCCCCTGCCTTGTCCGAGAGGCCCATAGTCCATGGTGTAGCCATCGATCCCTTCATCGGTATGCAGCGTAGTGAACGGGAACTCCCAATAAGGCACGTGGCCGCTCGGGATCGCGCGAGGGGCAAACCATGGCTCTGCTCCCAGCCTGAGCCGGCGAGTGGTGATTTCGGTGATCTTCATATGGGTTCTCCTTTAGAGCACTCGATTTTCCAGCGTCTCGCCGTCACGAAAGCGGCACAAGTTTCGTATGACCAGCGCACAGAAGCGTTCCGCGTGCCCTTGCGACAACCCGGCGCTATGCCCCGTGATCAATACATTGTCTCCAAGATTCCACAACGGACTATCCTCGGGCAGCGGCTCAACCAGGGTCACATCCAATCCCGCACCGGCGATTCTTCCCTGGGCCAACAATTCGCAGAGCGCTGTCTGATCAACAGTCGTTCCGCGTGACACGTTATAGAAATAAGTTGTGGGCTTGAACGCTTCCAACACCTCGCGGGTGAAGAGCTTCTGATTATCGCGATTTCCTGAAGCCGTCAGAAAAACGTGATCCGCTTGGCAGACAGCAAGCTTAAGGTCACGCACCGCGAAAATCTTTTCCATCGGGGGGATGATCTTCGAGTCGTCTCTGGCCACGGCGATCACGCGCATGCCAAGGCCGTTGCAACGTGAGGCGAGTTCCATTCCGATACTTCCGGGGCCGACGATGCATGCGGTCGTCCCCGCAATTTCCGCATAGGGAGAATGCCGGCGGAATACCTTCTGCTGCATATCGTGAATATGGAGCGGCAGCCGCCGGGCCAACGCGAGCATCATGGCGATGCAATGTTCGGCAACCCCGATCGAATATATGCCTCGTCCGGAACAGATCGCGATGCCGCTGTCTCGGAGTTCGCTGCCTTCGTACGCGTCCCATCCTGAAGATCCGATTTGGACCAAATGCACGTTCGTCCCAGGCAGCAATCGCGGGTCGGGCCATCCGACGACAATCTGGGCGTGCTGCAGTTCCGCTCGATACTGCTCGGGAGGAGTGCTCTGCGGAATTCTCCGGACCGAAGCCCATCCTTGAACGGCATGGCAAATCCGGTCGAACTGGTCCTCGCTGAAATCGTCCACCGCAACCAGAATTTGCAGTGGAGCATTCATAGCATTCATACGGGCACATCTTCAAACAACGATGGGATGCTTGCTCGCGCCACCACTCTCAACCGTTCGACTTCCGATTCAGCGACGCCCGTGTAAGGCCATCGCAGCCGGGTGCCCACGGGGGCCCAATTGCCGACACAGGCCAGCAACTTATCGAGGGCCATGTTCGAATGTCCCTTAACGTCGCGGAAGGGAACGACGTACGCCGTCATGAATTTTTGTATTTGCGCTTCGATTGCCAGCGCCGCGGGCAGGTCCGTTTGCATAAGCCGGTTCCACCGCTTGGCGCCCGCCGGCTGCAGACAGGCGACATTGGAATAACTTCCTGTGGCCCCCCGGGCGTAGCCTGTCGCCAGTGCATGTCCGGGAACGAAGATAGATAGCCTGCCCGCCAACGGCCGCATGCGTTCATACCACCTGTCATCACCGCCGCCCACTTTGATCCCCACCAGGGATGGGATTTGCCGGCACAACTCAAGGTAGTCCTCTGGTTCGAGCACGCGTTTGGCGTGGGGAGGGTTGTAGAGAACCAGGGGGACCGGCGCAATTAACTCGGCCATTCGCTCCAGGTATGCAATCGATTCCTGAAGCGTGAGGGGGTACCAATCGGGCAAAATCACCTGAATGGCTCCCGGGGAGAGCTGTGCGGCTCGCCGCGCACGATCAAGAGAGAGTTGAGGGGTGGGAAAGCACGCTCCAATCTGAAAGGGCATTCCCGCCGATTCACACTTCAGAGCCAGCAGTTCATTCAATTCAGTGAACTCACGCTCGCTCAGCGAATAGAATTCTCCAGCGGTCCCGTGGGCATAGATTCCATCCACCCCGGCTTGGATCAAATAATCCAGCTGAACCTCGACCCTCGCGAGGTCGATCCCATCGTCCGCATTGATTGGCAATAGAAGGGTGGCGTAGGTTCCTGTAATGTCCGAGGCCTGGAGCGGTTTCATAGATGTGCGGACGACATCCCCAAAAGAAGGATTATCAATAATACATGCAGAAGGTCGCCGCAGCATTTCTTCGCCGTGAAATCGCCGATTCCCTGAACCACAGAAAAGAATAAGGACCCTTGACAAGGTCGTGATGGGCTGCTTAATCTTCTTATCGATAATTGATACTCGCGTGCAGCGAGGGTTTGCCCGATCCTCCATCGGCATCCTCAGGAGTTCGCCATGAAGCCAGTCGTCGCGCGGTTCTTTCCCGTTCTTAGCTCTTGCTTGCTTGCCCTGCTGGTCGCACTCCCGCTCTCAGCCCAGATTGGCGGAGGATCCATCGTCGGGTTCATCACCGATCGTTCGAGCGCGGTCGTTCCAGGCGCCCAGGTGAGTGCAACCAACCTCGAGACCAATGTCGTTACCAGCACGGCAACCAACGACCGGGGCTACTATGAGTTCCCCTTGTTGCCTGCCGGGACCTACTCCATCGAGGCGACGCATGGCGGGTTTCGGCCTGAAAAAAGCCCGGGATTTGAACTCAGCACCAGCACCAAGCCCAGGGTGGATCTAACCCTGGATGTGGGCAGTACCAACAGCACGGTGGAAGTCACCTCCCAGGCGCCGCTGCTCAATACCACGATTCCGGACGTGGGCATTGTTATCGACTCGCAGAAGGTGGAAAGCCTGCCTTTAGACGGACGGAATTGGCAGCAGTTGGTCGGTCTTCAGGCAGGAGGCAATGCTTCGCCTTCAAATACAGTGGGCAGTCGAGGCGGGATGACCTTCAACGGCTCTCCTGGTTACGGAAACCAATTGTATCTAGACGGGGTCGACATGTCGTTTGGCGAGATTGACTCCGCGGGAACCGATCAGGCTGCCGGCGCGGGAACTTCGCTGATGGGAAGCGTAAGCCTGGGAGCAGTCGACCAAGTGAAAGTGGACAGCAGTTCCTTCGACGCGGAGTACGGAAACGCGACCGGCGGCGTGGTCAACCTGACGTCAAAGTCCGGAACCAACAAATTCCACGGCGGAGTCTGGGAGTACTTTCGAAACGACATTCTCGACGCAAACAACTACTTCTCTAATCTGAATCATCTCAAGAAGCCTCCGCTTCGCTGGAACCAGTTCGGAGGCAACATCGGCGGTCCAATCATGAGAGACCGCCTGTTCTTCTTCTTCAACTATGAAGGCGCTCGCGTCCTTCAGGCGGAGACTCTGAGCGGCTATGTGGCCACGCCGGCCTTGATCTCTCAACTCACGCCGGCGCTTGCCGCCAATATCGAAGGCTTGCCCACAACGTATGCGACGACTACGAATCCGCTTCTAGGCTACAGTACCCGCAATGCGGAGACCACTGACACCGAAAATACCACCCTGTCGCGTGTGGACTATACCGCCGGCCGGCAACGGCTCGGCGTTCGTTTCAGCTATAACTGGTCGAACTATCTTAGTCCAGCGTTTCGCCCAGCTAACATTCAGTCCGCTCCCTATCACTACTACAACACCGTCGTCGAACACACTTACACCCTCTA
>Ga0302325_10020540_pt1 | contig 13843 bp, 10 predicted proteins | sample Palsa_T0_2_FD_201948 | JGI IMG/M metagenome (GOLD analysis project Ga0302325, IMG submission 201948) | Peat permafrost microbial communities from Stordalen Mire near Abisko, Sweden - Palsa_T0_2 | ecosystem: Environmental > Terrestrial > Soil > Palsa > Peat permafrost | place: Sweden: Abisko... | reverse complement strand
ACCAATAAATGCTTTCCAAAAATTGATAAATAGAATCTAGATCTCGTAACACCTTGTCATGACGACGTGAGATGCTGCTAAACTGCGTACCTTATGTCCGGACCCAAGATATTTACCCCACCATGCCCCACCTCCCTCAGTTTCTTCCTTCCTCTCCCAGCTTCCACAACAACACTTCACCTCAACTTCTCCCAATATTTCTCCTACCTCAAATTTTGCTCGAATCAGATTAAAACATGGCACCCGTTACAGAAATCGCCTACATAACCCTCAAACCGGGCGTTCAGCTCACCGGGTCCAGCGCTGAAGCAAAGGCGTGGGCAGAGTCGCTCTCTACAGTCCAGGCACAAGAGGGATATCAACGTACACACTGGGGCACTACTTTGGAGAATGAGAATCTTCTGATGCTTCTAATTGGTACTTTACCTCCCCTTCCCTCCTCATCAATCCCAACCCTTGAGCTCGTAACCACATGCTAACAGACAATCCGCTCAAAGATTGGGATGACGTCGAATCCCACCACAAATTCATGAACGCCCCTGTCTACGGCCCGTTCAAGAAAACATTAGGAACGATCATGGAAGGCGTTCACCTCTACCACGTCACGCCCACGCCGTTTCCACCAAAGGTATTGGGAGAAGCTCCATGCATCGAGTTTGCCGCTTTCTACTCACCTGGACCCACCTTCCTCTCTTCGATGGAGAAATTCGTTGGGATCCTTGCAGCAAATGAGGGCAAGATTGAAGGGTTTTATGGAGGTAGTTATGGGGAGAGTGTTGAGACGGGATTGGTTAAGCATGCGGAGGTGCTGGAGGGGAAGAGTGCGGGTGATGTTGAGGGTGTCGGGGAGGGGAAAGTGGTAGTGGGGTTCTTGGGGTGGGAGAGTAAGGAGGCGCATTTGAAGTTTAGAGAGACGGAGCTGTTTAAGGAGAACATTGGGCTTTTGAGAACGGATAATAGGGGGGCGGAGTTGTTTCACATTAAACTTACTGCTGCATGAGCAAGTGTTAAAGGAAGGTAGAGGGGCTTGATTGACAAAGGGCACTGGTGTTGCACCAATTGATGGAACCTACCAACCCGCTCAAAGCTCATTAAACATAGATCATTTTAGGTATCAAAGTTGAAAAGAAGTATCACAGCAGCGAGGTCTCTACTCGCACCTACTTTTATATGTCCTGGCATTGCGGCTCGCTCCACGAATTGAGGCTTTTTTATTACAAATGTTCTTTCACTTCATTCAACCCCTTAGTAGGCGTTCAGGGAATGTGGAAATGGTTGGTTGGGGGGAGGAAGCATGGGAACCAGCAAAAGGGTTATATTGACATCGTTAACAGAAAAGTTCAAAAAATCAATCGCGAAAAGAAACTGGAGCATTTGTTAGAACACATGAAGCTGGAGAGACAAAAGGAGAGAAGCCAAAAAGAAAGCAATTCTCCGACACCAAACCCAAGAATCTCTTCGGAACCTCCGGCAAACTAGGACAATAACGAGAAGAAGAGCATGACGCAGATCCAGCATTTGAGAATAGAAAAGACAAGATATTCCGATCACCTGAAGTATTGTATCAAAATCTTTATCCACGATACCGTATACTTATATCTTGATGAATATTTGCTGTCAATATAAGTCTTGCTGTCAACGACAACATTACCGTCCTCATCCCAACAACAACACCAGTATCCACTATACATCCTTTCCCGTTAGTCCTCGTAACGTACGCACAAAGCCATATCCATTATATAAAGAAAGACAGCATCGACAAAATAGGTATATCTGCGAGTATATACTGGACATGAGATCTTCTTTGATCAGGGCCAATCGACCTATTAATGGGATTTATTTTCATGTCGCGCGTTCGCTCTTTTAATGGCGATTAATAATTCGCTGCTTTTAGGAAAGTATTTCAAGTTATCTTAGCGCGAGAATAGATATTGCGAATGCTCGGGATGGATTCGGTGTATATTTATAAGTAAGGAAGGGAATGATATAAAATGACGAGGGGAAGTTTGTCGAATTTAAAGGGGCTCCTTTAATAATTTCATCAGACGTCTGGAAAGTTGATGAGCATAAGACTGTTAGGATTTATTTCATGATTTAGTCCTTGTTGCTTTGACTCGGGCAGTACTGAATTTGTCGTGGCAGGCCATTGTATTTGAACTTTGAGGATAGATACTATATCTTGCTCTTGACCCCTGGTCTTCTTTCGCATTAAATTCACTCACGACAATTTATAAACCTATGAGAGATTAAAGTATCAACTATGCACTGAGTGGTTTGGTCTACCGCAAAAGGTGCCACTCCTATCAACAATTCTCTCCCTGATCTTCCTGCAGGCATAATAGCTGGCATCACCCACTTGCTGGGCTCTTTTGACCTCAAGAAGACCTTGCTACAGCTATATATCTCTGCTAGCTAACACAAGCAACAGTACCCCCTGCAGATATTCTGAATCCTCTCGAGATCTACTTCACATCTCTGGAATCAATTCTTCGGGGCCATTTGATCAGCATGGAGGAGGTCCGTCTAGGGTCAATTAACTTGCTCGACTTGATGAACGTCTTTCACACTATCTTTGCTTGAAGTCGGGTAGTCGCACAGCTATACTTTGTTGTTGTCATCAGCGTCGACTTTGCTGTCATTAGTGTTGACTTAAAGAGCGTCGACTTTGCTTTTTAAAAGGAATTACAGCATTGACTGCACTGCGGTAGAGCGAAGAACTTCATGTTGATTGGAGTCGATCACTGTGAGAAGGGTGACCTATCCAAGCCCCGGCTGAGACTGGAGTGCCAGATTCATAGAAGATGTCTCCGGTTGGTTTGCCAGAACCTCCCCCTTTAACGGATTTCTCTTCGTCGGCATTCCGGGCTGCTAGGATAGTTACCGCAGTTTCTCCGGAACAAATTAATTCTTTGATCGGGTTACGCAATGGTTCCGAAATTAGCAAACGTATAAATATTGTCCTGTTTACCGAACCTATTATAGCGACAAAGGCCAACGTCTAGACATCTTTGTCAAAGCCCTGTCGAGTTAGCTCTTAAACTTTATATCGCAATAATAAAGTAAATTATTCTCGGCCTCTCACCAGATATCGAGCACTGAAGAATGTAATTTTATATAACAAGGTTAAAGAAGTATAAAGTATTTTTTTCCCTTGTTGTCAAGTAAATTCTGTCGTCAATCTTGTAATTATTATCGCTTTTTATATTTAAACTTCGATAGTTTTTAGGTCTTATTGTAGGTAAACGATCGCAAGTATAAAGTCCTCATCAGTGATTTCTAAGCCATAGCTTAGAGTTTAAAATATGGATACTGATCAACCAGTTTATAGTTTATAAATATATTTATTGATACCTTGAATCTCTACCTATATTAGAGCTTGAGTATCGTGAAGTTCCTATATCGAGAAGTTCCTGCACTAGAGTATCCACGTTATAACGGATTTCTCTTTGCCAGTATTCCAGCTTGCCAGGATAGGTAAAGCGACTGCACCGTGAAAGGATTCTTTGATTTGGCAGAATACCTATTGACTCAGGATTAATTTTCCCTTTCGCTGGTTCCGTTTTAGTCTGTGGACGTGAGCAACTGCTGCTTTAACCTGAGCTGAGGGTGAGCATACCGGAGCAGAGCCTGAGTCAGTCTGTGCACCATAATGTGGAACCCATTTTGGCCTCCTATATATCCCGGTTATAGTTTCCTTAACGAATTTGCCCAGGAATCCGTAGAGTAATTTTGTATCCCTACAGGGATTCTGGTAGGAGTAGAAAAGAAGATAGGAGAAAAAGAAAATGGGATTGAGAAAGAAGATGGGGACATAGAGACCAAAGCAGTGGCTTTAAATCCAGAATCTTTAGACTTCTCGACTCAAGTATTCTTTATAGAAAGCATTCCTACTCTTGATTCAGTTTACTCATTGGCGGTTGTGTAGGTGGCGGAGTACGTCCTCCGACGTTTATCTTCCATAATCTTCCCCAAACAACCCTTCTTAGTGCCAAAACTCCATCTATGTCATTCGCCCTCTATGATAGTATACACCGCCACTTTCGTATATACTATTCCACCCCCTATCTTCCCACATAGGCTAAAGTCGAGGGGGAAAAATCTTTGCTTGGTTGGTATTGTAATTGTTGCTTTTAGATGTTATTATTTTCCCGCTACACTCCACATCATCTCCATTATGAAAGCTTAGCCAATAAGTATGAAAAATACGTCTCTTTCCCCAAGAGCTTAACTCCCTCTACTATTCAAAGGAGGTAGTACAAGCCGAGGTATCTCGCGGTGTTCTCGGAGGGGTAAAGGCCTAACGCCCTCAAAGAACGAAGATCACCGGGATAAATGACTAGGCCAATGGGGAACATACAATACACCCATCAGTCTCCCAGTATGAGACGTGCAGGGTCTAAAAGGGCAGAGCTGCACTTTGGTAAATACCATAATGGGCATTATGCCACGTCGAAGCCGTAATTTCAGACTGGTCTGCTGGATTTTATATAATCTATTCTCCTGGTACATCTTGCATTTCTATGATAGCTTCCGCCTCTGTTTGGATTTTGCAATTTGATTTTCAATCCAACCTGCCGAGTCCCCCGTTCCAATGCTTTCTAATGTGGCTTAATCTCTCAATTTCAACTGTGAATGTCAAGCTGCAAACCCCGCACTCATAAACTCCATTAGGTTGGTCAACCTTCTTTGTCCATTGTTTACTCAAATGAAGTGGTAGCTTCGAACACTGGTGATAGCCTCGAAGATGTTGTATGAGTTGGTATTTTCCGCAGAAACTTCGCTCCTCTACTGACCGGCCTTTACAGTCTCCAAAACAATGTATATTGTAGATGTGATCCATTAGGACAGTGCCAGAGTCGTAGGAAAGACAAGTATTTTCTCCAGAGTTTTCAAGTGCATCAAGCTAGCAAGTCCATGTTTGTTGTTAACGGTAGATGGTTGTCTCATATCGCGACCAACCATACTTAGTCTGAAAATTCATGGTGCAAGAAGTGCAATCGTAAGAGCGCCTAGACTTTGTAACAGTCGCTTCGAACAAATTCTTGTGATAAGCATCGCAATCGTAACTGTAGTCGATGGTATCTTTCTCTCCGTCAGCGCATTTGTTTCGGTGTTCGCCTCTACCCAGCTTTAGCTGTTGTGGCAGCACAATCTGAACGTCAGAGACTTTTTGCCATCTGCTACTTAGCACTCCCCAAAAATTGCAGACAATCTGCACACCAGAAACTACAAAGTTGCCTTTTTCAGTCTGATTTTGTAAGACATGCCCGCAAAGATAACACTCAAGTGCTACACTAGCCTAAAGATTTGCTTGTGAGATAGTCGTAACTGAGATATACGTACATTGAGATAATGGGGTCTACAATTCTTTGCGACTGAATGTGGCGTACTGCGAAGACGTATCTCGTGACAGTGGGAGCTCCGGAAGTTTTCGCGTGGGGATTCAGCATGTCCAGGTGCAATTTATACGGCATGGTGAGGTGAATATTTTGTTGTCAGAACATGAGTACATAGATGCGTCTGGTGATGGTTGGGCTTGGGCAGGACGGCTGACAGCAAAGCGAATAAAATCATGAAATGAACTTTCTTGCTACCAGCATGGCCAGACTTCAGGAGCAGACCGATTAGTACCAGCTTCATGCTAGGGAAATACCAGTCAATCGTGTTCTTTCATGATTGGGAATAGTGCCGGGACTGAGAACACGATGGGGTTGAGAACTTGGCGAGGTTGAGACCATTGTGGGGTTAATAAAATTATCGGTTCCTTGCCAACTATCGCACGGTGTGAGAACACTAAAGTAACGAGTCAAAAGTGTGCAGAAGATGGCACACGGATGCCCACTGATCAAAATCAAAAGATGAAAAATCAAGAGAAGAAAATGATGGAAGATGAAGAGTGTTTGAGGCCGCAAGGACGTGCACCTTAGCAAACACGCTCAAGGGCATACAGGCTGCCAGCGACAGTCAGAGATTATTGGTTAGCCGCTCTGAATATAGTCATATATAATTGACAAATTTCGCACGCAGAATATTATTAAGAGCTAAACAGTGTCTATGTTATTTATGTCTTATTGCTCTAATCAACCCTGTGAGTTTCTGAAGATATCGGTCTTGAATTATTATTGAAGATGCAGCAACCAAAGAACAGCCGAACAACATAACCAAAGCCATATACTTGAAACTAGCATCATAGCCCCCGACTTTTGCGTCTTAGACGTAGAAGTAGATGTTGCAGCTGACGAGGTTGTGGAGCCTGTATTCGAAGTCACGCTGACTGCGTAGGATATATTGATGCTGTTTTGGTTTGTGTACGCAAAGACTCCGATGCCGTATTCCTCGTAGTCCAAGTCAAAATTGAAGGAGCTTCCTGTCGTTGATAGAGACGATAGTGATATTTCTCCACTATTAAATTATTAGCTTCAGCCTCCAAATTGCAGGGATACCAGAGTGAGGAAATGAAAGCCTTACTCATCTAATTCAGTTCCGACATTGCTGTACACTGAGACTGAATCCACCTCCCCCGATGCAAGACGAAGGCTAACGTTGTACAGGCCACTTCCATCTAGTAGTGGCATGATAGCTGCCTTCGAACTAGAGCTATTGTCAAGAGCTCGTACCTGGTCTGTAACCTGTTAATCCCATGCCAAAAACGAAAGCCATGATCGCGTTTACCTGTGAAGCCCGAGACACTCTGCACCCCATTATCTTGTCGTTTTAATTTCGAGGCGTCGTTCACGCAGCCTTGTAAATCGGACTCCTGAACATCTGCACAATTAATTCCAACGACCCGCACTATGAACTGCTGTCCATAGGTCAGTTTCTTCATAAACGGGCCTAGCTGTCCACCTTGCAAGCTGTTCTCAAAGGCGACGACGCAACTCTTGTGAGCTCCCGTTCCACCCTCAGCGGTTGAGGCGAATGGATACTCGTCACAGCTAGTGGGGAATCCTTTGAACGGCCCGGAGTCCTTGAGCAAGTCTTCATCGAGTTAGCTAACCTATTACTCTGAATATTAAGGGTAATACTCCACACTTACTTGTACAGCAGCCGCCACACTTCACTTCGCTGCGCCGGTCCTTGTAGCATGGGTCTTTGGAGCCTGCATAGGTGAGAATATCTTGGTTGCCTACCACACCTCTATCATTCATACCGAGGCACATGCTCTTCACAATATCTCCGAAAGGCTCGTACTCGGTATCGATATAGACGAATTCGATCACGGGCAGGCTATTGATTGCTGCCCCGGTCGGGCTTGGAACTGCGGTGACGCAGGATTTAGTGGTCGAAGTTGTTGTAGATGAGGACGTAGGCAATTTTGGTGTACTCAATTTTGGCTCTGATTGAGTTTCCGTCGGAGATGGTGATGGTGTTGGACTTGATTGTGTTGCTGACTTGCTGCTTGATATGGAGGTACTGATACACGTTCCGTCTTCTGCAGAACATTCTGAGCCCGGATGACAGCCTGTTACGCGTCAGCAATCCGCCATGGTATGGGAATCTTCCTCATACAAGTGTCTCCACAGCATTGCCACTCATCAGGACAACATCTGGTTTCTCCAGAGCAACAAAAATTTCCCTCTGTGCAATAATTTTGCCCACAGCACGTATTCCCCGAATCAGCAGGCATACAGCCGTTTGGACAGCAGGCTTCGTCACTATCACATACTTTAGCGCTACTGTCGCTGCAGCAAACAGCGCCCTCTGTCCAGCATCCTGTCCCTTCACAGGTCTGCGCGTTTTTGGGACAACATTGGCCGTCTAAGCAGTTCTCAGTACCAAGGCAGGCATAGCCGGTACAGCATGTTGCGCCAGCAGCATAGCAGCCTGTGTCGTCGCAAGTTTCATAATCCCTGTCACAGCAGCCGCTGGGGATCTGGCAATACATTAGTTGGCCCAATCCGTAAAGAACTAACTTTCTCGCTACATACACAGTTCTCAGTTGGAGAGCAACAACCAAGTTCGTCTGAGCACATAACTAAAAATAGTTAGCGATCAAGTGACGCAAGGATGCGATAGATGAGGAATCATACTATCCCCAGGAACATCGCATTGCAGCTGTCTAAGCGACAAGTGAGCGAAATGAAGAGAGCGCGGAAAGATTTCTAGGCTTGCATTTCCATTGCGAAATGCGCTTTCAGAGAAAGAATTAAGAGAAGCCGATTCCATAGCCAACGTAAAGGTCAAGAAAGTTGTGAAAGCTATCACTCGTAGATAATTTGAGGTGGCCATTATCTTCAGGCAGATATTGCGATGGCACTGAGATGCTCCAGCAAGAGCTGTTGTTCGACGAGCCCACAACTTATAAGCCTGTCGTTCCCCAGGCCGCAATCCTCCAAGCCACCATCTAATTTCCTGACTTCTGTTACACAACCTGTGGGCGACAATCTCTGCGCTCGGCGTACCAATCGTTGACGGGTTTGCCGATAGCTTGAATCCTTCAGAAGCACAAGGCAAGTTAGGCAACCACTTTGCTTCGCAAATACGGGCCGTTGCCAAGGCAAGGCTGGGGTATCCATGATAGGTCCTGAGTCAAGTCCGAGTCCGAGCCAAGCGCCTCCGAGATTTAATTCACTGTTGACTAGAACTCGACTCGGCAGGTCCATAGGCCCCTTCTATTCTATATCATGTGGTGGATATAACGAGTGTATATGAAAAACAGGTGAAGAGCAGTCCAAATAATATAAAAAGAACATAAATTTCAAGTGAATAAGGACTTGACTTTTTGTCACTTGACTTATATTTACGTGCCTTGAGCTGATTTCCGATGCTCTGAATTAGATGAAGAGAAGTTCGTGTCTCGAAATTCGGGTTGAATTTAGCTCACGAGTCAGAGCCTTGAGAATATATCTCGGATGCGGCTCGGGCGATCTTAATTTAGAACTCATTTCGCTTTACTCTAGCTTTGTACTGCCACCGCCCGACGAAGCTGAAAACTAACGGGAGCATCTAAGAAGCGTCGGCTTAGGCTCTTTTACGCTTTAACCCCTGAAATTTCATCTGAAACAGGAGGAACGGCGAAGGAAAACGTAATGTCGAGTATCAGAAAATCATTGAGTGTACGGCTCCTTTAGTATTGTTGTTAAAACTTGATAAAAATAATATAAGAGAACGGAGGTCAGATTAAGTATAATTAACTAAAAAGCAATAAGTCAATGTATATAATAATATAGTCAATCTTACTCAGGATGATTAGGCCTACTTATGTGAGCTGCTTAGGGTGCTCAGGTTGCTCAGGTGAGTTGCTCAGGGTACTTAGGTTACTCAGGCGAGTCGACTAAGCAGAGGGTGAGGCGAGGGTGATTAGCGCCTGAGCAAGAGCAGCAAGCTTACTAACTGAAAGCGAAGTCCAAGAGAGAGAAAATTAATCGACAATACTGGGAAAGGACTCCCGAAAATAAAATTATTAGCCTTAAATCATGACTTATTTCAGGAACTATCCAATTTGGAGTTAGTGAACCAGGAGTTCGTTAACCAGGAGTTCGCCAACAACCCGTCGACTTGTCTTGAATTCTCGGTCATGGACTGAGCCTTGAACCTACTCTTAAAAGATGTTAAAACTAAAGACTGTTCTCATGAAGTTCTGGAAGCATACAAGACCCTTTAATCTGACCCATTTCCTCTATTGTCAACAACCATTTGCTGTCAATCTCATAGCCGTTCTCGCTTTACATCTTCGACTTCGATGATTTTCAGGTCTATATAGTAGGTATATAATCTCAAGTGTAAACCCGCAGCAGTAATTTCCAGGCCGCGCTAAGACAAGAAGTGCGGATGCCGAGTCAACCAGTCTGTGTTGATGTTTTGGGTTTATAAAGGATGATGTCTCGGGTTAGTTTACCAGCACGCCTGCATTATAACAGATTTCTCTTCGGCAATATCTAGCTTGCCAGAAGAGGTAATTGTAGTGATTGCACTATAAATGGATTCTTTGACTTGGCAGAACAGCAGCAAAAGTCCCCCGAAAAAGGTATATAATAGCCTCAAAGTTCGCTAATCTATTTATAGATAGTATTTCAAAAGAGAGTTGCTTATTTACAATAGCAGACGCTGTGGATCCTGACGACGTCAATCATATCGATTTTGTCTTGTTTTCAGGTCTCGGTTATAGACTGATCTTTAGCTTTTCTGTTAACAGGTATTAAAGAAGTGAGGAATATACTTTAATGGGTTTAGGAAATACACCAGGCCACCCAGTTAAATGGATTTCCCTTGTTGTCAATAATTATTTGCTGTCAATCTTAACTCTTTCCCATATCTCATCTCCAATGTTCCAAATTCAACAATTCAAAGCCAAATCGTTATCGATCTGAATTTACCAATAAGGAAGACTTTAGCTCGATCTTCACTGTACTGTAATGTTTGTAATGTTTACTGAACAAAGTCACAGCCAGAGCCTATAGTTCATCTGTGCGTGGCGAAATATGCGTAGCGGATCAGAAAAATTATCTATTACTAATTTGTATTTATCGTCGTTTATTCAAAGGTGCCGAACGTCACTTAGCAGTGTTTTGGTAATTGATTTAAATTAGTATTTTTGGGTCGTTCTTTCCATTTCTGTCTATCAAAGGCACTAGATTTGGAAGCTACTGTTCTTTGTTGGTGTTCATAGTCTCATAGGTTAAGAAAGTCACGTCACAACCATTCATGTTTAGGTAGAGGAGGAAACAGTGTTTTAATTGCCAGATGGCTTTTTTTTGTATTTTGAGTGACCTCTCAGGTCGTTATATTACCAAATGTTGATACAAACGAAAAAGAAATGATATGAAATCAAATCCACGCAATCCAACCCAATCCGTAACTCCAGCCCGGGCTCTCAAGTCATTGCTGTGACAGGGCTTATTCAATGTCAACTCTCTTGACCTCAGTCCAGTCCTTCTCGACCTTGGCAACAGTGACGACCAAAACGCCGTCCTCGAGCTTGGCAGTGATGTTATCCCCATCCACCTCCTCCTTCTCCTCCTCTCCAGGTGGAAGCTTGATCGTGCGTTCAAACATTCCCACTTTCCTCTCGCTCGTAGTCAGAGTCTTCAAGAACTCCTCATCGCCGTGTCTGTACACCACGCCAGCGATGCTCAAGACGCCCTTATCTGAGTCAAAGTTGACTCCGACGTCTTCCTTCTTTGCGCCTGGCAATGCGATGTGCAGGATGTAGGAGCGCTCGGTGGAGAAGATGTCAACGGGAGGAGTGAAGGTCTCATCTGCTTCGTCAGGGACGAGCGTCTCGCCTGATCTCTGTGCGCCAGCAGCGCCGGCTTGCTCAGCCATGTTGCGGAGTGCTTGAGCCCATGGGTGTTGTGCAATGGGATGATTGCCAAGAGCCTCGAAGATGGCGCTCAGATCAAAAGGAGGTACACTACCTTGCTGAGCTCCGAAGGGGTGCGGAGGAGGTCCTCTGTGTCCGTGTAGTCCATGACCATGACGACCGTGATGTCCCCATCCTCCTCTGCCTCCGAATCCACGGGGTCCACCTCTGCCATGGCCATGATGTCCTCGGCGGCCACGAGAGCCTTCAGGGCGTTGGCCTTCCTCGTTTTCTTCTCCTTCTCTGGCTGCACCCTCAGCCTGGCACTCGCCCTCGGTCTGTTCGCCTTCGGGGCCTGACTCGCGAGCTTCTTCCTCGCCATCATGTTCTCGTCGACCATGTCGACCTCTGCACCCCATTCGGCCCCTTCCTCCCCATCCTCTGCCGCCCCATCCTCCTCCGCCGCCCCAGCCACCTCTCCCGCCAAAGGGAAAGCCGGGTCCGAACGTGGGAGGTCCCCATGTTCCTCCAGGTCCAGCTCCGGAGAGACCTGGACCGTCGTGTGGGGGAGGACCAAACATAGGGCTGTCTCCAGGAGCAGCGTGGTCAACACCTGCTCCGTGTTGGTCGAAACCTCGCACGAAGTCCCAGAACGGGCCTTGTTGATAGCCCCCGCCGTAATTGTATGCCATCTTGTTGTTTGTGTATGTAATGTTGTAGTATGCGTATGGGTATTTGTATGTGTGTGTGAGAGATACTTTTCTTGTGGAAAGATGAAAGTGTGGTGATGAGTTGAAGAGAGAGGCAATAGGGGGAAAGGTCAGGAGATATATAGCAGGCAGCAGACCTCAGGCAACTTAGCCGCGCAGCCAGAGTACAAGGCTCCAAGACGGGGTTGCGAAGGCAAAAGCAACAATCAGACAACAAATGCAATACGCGGTCTCGATGCAGTCACATCGAACTGATAAGAATGGACTGGAACATGAAAACGGCTGGTAAGTGGTTGGAAGATAAGGCCTCGAGCATGACGCGCGTAGGGAGGAGGGGAAGTTGACGCCACACGTGGGGAAAGCTGTGGCTCATCCCTGCCACTTGTCGTCGCAAGCGCTGCCTTTTCCCGTCTTGATGACTCAGAACTCTCCGGCTCATGGTCTTTCTCGGGGCCGAAAAGTGTTTCTTCTCCCCGATTCGTTGTTGTTGCCACCCAACGGTATGTTTTCAATTTCCATGTGAAGTTGGAGGAGTAGTTTGAGAAGCCCGACTGTGGAAGTCCTGCGGGCGGTTGAATTCTCCGGCGGCTTGCCTGGATCGCGGAGTTATGATGCCTGGCAAATTAGGCCGAAATCCGTAGAAAATCAGCGCGGAGTATTCTCCACCCTGTTCCGGTTCAACCTCATCTCGGTCACCGGTGACATCTAGAACATCAACCACCAAGACGACGATCCAGACAGCTCCAGACTAAGAGGCTGGGCGACATTCGCGATGTGCAACAAACCTGCCAACCCAGCATCTGTCATCTGCCCATGCAGGCCATCACACAATGCACAATGTTGGTTGTGATCGAGCGGTGGTGACACAGCACCGGAGTTTATTACAGAAGTCGATGGAAGGCAAACATGAGCAAGCGGGCCATTTTCCATATTCCTTTGCCGCATTCAGGCATATTCCATCCTCAACGTCAGATCTTGCGATCTGCAACAAAATCTCTTTTGCGGTTTCAGATTACGGATACGGATAACCGCTTATTACACGTGACAGTATAATAGGCTTGGCTGACCTTTGCTGGTTACGGGAGGTTTTAGGAGCCTCAAGAGCTCCGTTTGCTTATGTGTTTTGGGACGTTTTCATAAGTCTGAAATGGGAGGGGGGGATGGGTTTTCTCTTTTTTTTAAAGTTGTCTGAATTGAAGTCATTTCCAGTTTTTCTTTTGACAACTCGAACATGTGAAAACATTGCGGTTTTGCGAATGGCTGACGATCAAATCCTGTGGGGGAGTAACTAAGAATTTGGAACTCATAAGGGCGGTATCTTGGTTTCGTTATCATTCTGGGGCAGAGCGTTTCCATTCTCAGCGATCTATTTTCAAGTCCGTTCGACTCCGGTTGAGGGTCACTCAACTGACGGTCTTCCCTTGCGCCAAATTCATCAAAGTCAAAGAGAGCCCTTGAATGAATTATAATAAAGAATCACTGTTGCACTTCTATACAGTCGCATTCGAAATCTGCGTCCCCTTTGTAAACTCTTTCTTTTAATTAAGCCACAGCGCCCCGCAGCGGCAAGCATCACTAAATCAATTATAGTTAGTTGTGTTTCTTTGTCATTATGGTTGTCTTCGTAAGACACCTGGCTGCTTATAACGTAAGTTATATAATAAAGCTTGTAGCTGCTAAGCTGTGGCTGTGTGTGGCGGACCGCTAAGCCTCTGTTTAAGATGTCTCTCCTTCCACTGATACGACCTCTCTAACCATGTAGTCGACCAGAACATCTACCTCTCTTCGACCTTCATCTAAGTCATTCCGCGAAATCTCCTCGATTATATAGAAAGGGTTGCAAACTCATCGCAAATCTCGATAAGCTTGTTCTGTGTACCTGGCTCCTGTA
>Ga0302325_10020539_pt1 | contig 13843 bp, 9 predicted proteins | sample Palsa_T0_2_FD_201948 | JGI IMG/M metagenome (GOLD analysis project Ga0302325, IMG submission 201948) | Peat permafrost microbial communities from Stordalen Mire near Abisko, Sweden - Palsa_T0_2 | ecosystem: Environmental > Terrestrial > Soil > Palsa > Peat permafrost | place: Sweden: Abisko... | reverse complement strand
TATTGGCATTATGGTCACACAGCAAGGCTCCATCTACACTATTTGCCTGCAGAGAATCACACAGAGTCGCTTCCAAAGCTTTAATCCCAAGTTTTGCTTTTGCAAGCTCGATCCCCGAAGGAGTTCTAGTATTTTATCGAGGAAATAGAGTCTATATATGATATCGATCACATTCGCTAGGTTTAAAATCTTGCCATTTTGTTAGATCCGGAAGAAGTTAGTGCGTACCACTATTAGTTAGCTGAAGTTCTGGGCTGGTTCGGCAATATTTAAAAGCTTACAATTGCGGTTAGCCATTTTGATCGGGAGAACGATGAGAATAGAGACATCCTATTCATTGAGGCTATTGATGTTATTAAGACTTGTCACAACTACGAGACGTTCTCCCTAAAGCCGACCCAGCTCTATGAGATACTGGAGGCATCTTTGCCTGTGAACTTTGTCTCTACAACGGAGCTTGAAAGGTCTCTCGAGAAAAACCGCCAAAGGAACCGCAAGTTTAAACAGAAACTCAAGGACGAGGGTGTTAAGGAGGATGTGGATCTTGGAGATATACCCATGCCGGATATTAAATACAAGTCGGCAGTCACAGGTGGCCTGAAAAGCTACCTTGATATTTTGAGAGAAGGATATCAGCAGATGTTGGTTTAGCACAGCCTTCAGCTGTACAGGCATCACTGTACAGGCATCACTTCGGCAACCCCGATATCAGCCCTTTAGGCTACATTTTCAGCTGTACAGGCTTCACTTCGGCAACCCCGAAATCAGCCCTACAAGGCTTCATTTTCATCATTTCAACCTAATTATAGCATAGAATGCTGAGACTTAGGGGTTTTTTCATTAGTATAAGTATAGGATATTTTCCATAGTAAATGAAACTTCAGTCTTCTCGAAAATCATCTTTTTGATCCAACAGCAGAAGCTTATAAAAGAATAAGAACTGTACGCTGGAGCTACTTTGCTTGTAATGGTCCTGTTGAAGTTGAAATGCAATCGGTGAAGATTAACTCGTCGAGGTTTATAGCATCCTATTAGCTATTATTCTAACCTGACGTTTATTACCGCTCAATCCTACTTGGTACGCTCGAGTTCCGCCGTAATAACCTAGATTAAATCAATTAATAATATCCTAGCATTGTGAAATTCCAACATACCAAGCAGCATCCTCTTGCTTCTGCTTTCTGTAGATTCATAGCCAGAAGGCGCCTAGTCAAGCTCTCTATGCGCTCATGATTTGGCAGCTTGCTTCTTTGTTTTGCTATATAGCCTATTGAGCTCTATGCTTGCGGTATCGTCCTTCCATAGAGGAGAGACGCTCTCGCGCCTTCTACCCCCAAGAAATCCAGCTTGTCCTTTGTGCTAGTGCTAATGCCAATCCATCCGGAATGGCGTGCTAGTTACGACTTGCGAGAGGAACACATTTGCTACTACTATCGAATATTTGCCGGTCCCCCCGAAGAAAATTGAAATCCGTGCTCTGTTATGTCCCTTTGTTGTTTTCTTGTTCGAGTGAATTATCCACTCTCGAAGCGAGACGGGCTAGAAGTCGCTTGGGTAAATCATTGATATGGCGAAGCAGATGCAGACTAATATAGCATAATAGTTACTGTTATTGAGAAAAGGAAAAGCGCGGGAATCGATTTGACCCTAAGAATCGTCTCTCTCGAGGAGGTCGTTTGTCGACGAGCGGGTCATTATTGTGGAGGTTGATGCCGTAGAAGTAGAGCAGAAGGCCAGATTCGGAACGTGAGCAGAAATCGGATAATGTCGACGAGGAGGTTGTAGGACTATAGCACGAATTAGGGCCTAAGCAGATTAGATGCTGTTGACGAGGATGTTGTGGCAGTGGGGTAAGATATCGGACTATAGAGTAGAATTAGACGTTTGGACGAGGGGTAAATTGTGGAATTAGAGGTGAAGGCTAGATTCTAAACTGATCTTTAGCCTTTGGCATAGCAAAGGCTGGAATTAAAGCTAGCAGATGGATTAAATTGCAAACTACAGCCAAAAAGGTCGCTAGAATCGAGCCAAAATCTGGTCCAAAACAAGCACAAGCCAAAAGGTACTAGGGTGTTTGATTAGTTAATCCAAAACTTGCTATTACCTTTTTTCGGTTTTCGGGTAAATGAGAAGATGTCGTGGTCACGTGATTCAACCTAACTTCACAACTCCAACTCGCTCCGCGAGAACAAAGGCTTCAAATTATACGGCTAAACCATTAGCTAATTAGATGCTAACATCGCCGTTAAGTAACCTGGATTTAGAGGTATTGTTAGATACCGAATAATCGCCATGACACCTGTTAAAAGTCGATAGTGAGTATTCAAGCCTCAAACATCTCTGATCCACAACCCAACTCGCTAGCGATACGTCGAATCTTACTAATTAAAAGCGTACCTAACTTGGGACGAACAGTAAATATAAGCGAGACCTCCTAATATCTACTTGCTAAACAGCAGACAAAGTCGAGAAAAGGAGTCGTAGTGACGAAGGATACGATAAATACTATCAATAACACAATTACAACTAGAGTCATGCCTCCCTCCGAATAGAGCGGCATCATGGCCCACCACGTACGCTGTGCCAAGCCTCCTCCGACTATATAATTAATCTTTAGTAAACTCCTCTGGTTTTATGAAGATGAGAAGGGAAGTTCCTCAATTTAACAGACTCGATCATCGATCACAACGCAACGCAAAGAACAAGCCGAGCCAATGCACACTTATATTTCTACATACTACTCTCACCGACACAGCTCAAGCGTGGTGACTGGCTATATATAAACAACAAGATAGCAGGAGGCGGGAGGCAGGAGTCCTCGAAGGGATTGCAGAAGACTGGGGCGAATGGGCTGGAACACAATACTGCAGGTCGCAATCCAAACTTGCAACATCCTCTGCAGAAGCGATTCTGGCATATGGCCGCTAGACATATGCTCTAGCTACCATGCTTAACATCTGGCAAATCTGCGGAGGGAAAGGTGAATATGAGGATGGTCTTCAAAGGGACGAGGACCCCTTAACGAAATGGAGCACCATTGGGAGCTAGATAGTCGAAGAACCGTGGTCTTGGATAGCATTGCTTTTGCGAACGCTTTAATGTACATACTTCTATATACAAGAGTACAATCGATATGCCCATCATGTGAACCTGTAGAATTATTGCGAAGTTCTTTTGTACAGTGTCCATCTTGTGTCCATGTAGCCTTAGTGATTCCACCCTTCCTCATCCAACTTCCTGCGGCCCGCTGAAAACTCCAAGCTCCTGCCTTCGCATTCCGCTCCTCCGCTACCTGTCATCTATTGGCACTTCCGAGGTTATGAGAAATCGAACTCGTCAGCCTCGAGACCGTTTGTAGGAGAGGGGGAGCTGGATAGTTTGAACCGCGCTATCCCTAATTAGAAAGCCAGAGGTGGTCCGTGGAAATAACGGGTCATCAACTTCACGCATTTAGATTTGCTCTTAACTTGCGAATATATTACTACCTTCTTCTCTCGAAACCGTTTCAACCTTGTTCACGCAGACTCTATGAAAGTACGCCCACAAGTATCGAGCCTCTTCTCAGGCTTTAACTTGGCTAATCCAAACCTCACCAGTTCTCTCTGCCACAAGATCCCACAAATGACTCCGGCTCCTTCTAACCACGACGGCCCTACAAGCACGTCTTCACACGGTCTGATGTTCACATTATTTAATCGACTGCCGATTGAACTCCGGCTGAAGATCTGGGAGGCTGCTCTGCCCGAGCCAAGAGTCATCAACATCAGAGAAAAGAGGTTAAGGAAAACAAGACCTGGACGTGATATGGTGGCAGTAACTTCGGACACCAAGGCCCCATCTATACTCTTTGCTTGTCGGGAGTCCTACTCCGTCGCTTCGAAAGTCTATATCCCAAGTTTTGCCTTTTCGGATTCGGTCCTAGAAACATACTTCGACTTCCAGAGAGATACTTTGTATCTTCGCTTCGACACGTTCGCTCTATTCCCCTGGGACGATCGCTATAGCCAAACCATGAATGAATTAGAGTGCTTCTATAATTCTGCAAATCTCAAGCGCGTTTAGAATCTTGCAGTTTTGTTAAATCCGGATCCGGACTAGATTATGAATACGGCAAGGCCTAGTAGGTTGGCCAACATCCTCGTCCTTTTTGGCAACATCAAAAATCTTACACTTATACTCGGCCATTTCAATTAGGAGGGCGACGACCAAGGAGACATCTTATTTATAGAGCCAATTGATGTTACAAAGACCTACCATAATTACGAGAACATCTCTTAGGAACTATCCTAGCACGGGGACGTATTAGATGCGCCTTTGAACACAAACTTCGTGTCTATGTCCGAGCTTGGAAGGAGCCTCGGAGATTGGAAGCGGCTGCTAGAAGAAGACAATAGCTAGGATGAGGATCTAGGATCTCTTCCTACGCTGCAGATCGAATACAAGTCCGCTGTTATGGGACGGCTAAAAAGGAATCTTGACTATCTCAGGAACAGACGTCAGCAGAGCATTATAGAAAGGAAGGAGGTTACTGAGAGATAAGGCAACTAGATCCGGCAATATTAGCAGAGCGTAGAAAGCTTTGATGAAGTGGGTGGCGGATTCTTTGGAATAGTTTTGATAATACGAAAAAAGAAATTGCATCCTGAAGAGTACATGTGCGCCAAGCTCAAGAAGATTCGGCATGAAGGACAGGAGTAGACATCAAGACAACAAATTTTTCAACTCAAACATCAAATTTGCTGCTTGCCTCTTTGCCTTCTTGACTTCTAAGGTTTCGTATATCAAGATTCTCCATGGTGCTTCACGCCTATAGCTGATGTGGATAGCTACTCTTGCGTGAATCGGTGATAGCCGATTCAGTGGGCATGGGTCGTGGGGTACCTGAAAAGCCCATTTCGCAAAATCATCGCAATGGACTTAACAATGGTTAATCCCAGCCCAACGCCACTTATATATGTCGCAATGTGAGAGATGGTCCGTTTAAACCTATTCGAAATAAAATATTACGTATTATATAATTGTTAAGAGCTCTAGATATATAATGATTCTTGTACCTCGCTTAGCCTAGAACAGAGATGGCTATCTCCGGCGCACCTTTCAAGAACAATCATTCACGAAGCAAACGCAGTCCACACGCATATCATATTAACGCTTTAAAGTAAGCAAGCATGGCCATTCTGCTCATCTTCGTGTGCATATTCCCCGAGCTCTTCTACGCCGCGGATGTTACTTTCGCACGAGCAATCCTACTTTACCCCAAGACGTATGTATTATGATGTCTTCTGCGCCAAGCTCTATTGCGACTAGCGACGCTGTCACTGCTCCCTCAATCGGGAAGGCTGCGACCGGCTCACCTCTCGTGCGTGCAATCCTCGAGTCTTATAGCAAGGAGATACTCGAGTCTGCAAGCGAGCAGTTTCTTGATCTCGCCGTTGAGGTGCGACTCCAAACAGTCAGCGCAAGTCAACTAGTGAAGCTGCTTGCCAAGGCGAACAGGCTTGGATATCAGGAGACGGACATCGTCGACGACGAAAATGGTGCCCGTCCTGTCCAGGGAGGCAATGCAAATTCACGATCGAAGCCCGACGCAACCAGAACCCCAAAGCCACCGACTGCGATTGCTGGCCAGTGTCGCCCTCACTCCACAGCTCCGTCTCAACCACTTTCCCTCGAAAAATCCCGAGCCCCAAATCGTACGAATACAGCCCAAGTCCTGCGAGACGAACCTCTCTCGGTGGACGCACATCCTAGTGCTCCCGATGCCCAAAGCGCTATCCCTTCCGGAAAGGAAGGTGGCCACAGCATTCAAAGCATACAGGGTGTTGCGGGTGTGCAAGATGAGGTATCAACAGCTGGGACTGCTGGGAAACAGGGACAGAGGGAGTGCTTAAGGACCGGATCCGCAGCTCATGTTCCGAGGTCTCGCAATGTCTTGAAGAGAACGCGGGCACAAGACATGGGAGGGGGAGTGCAGAGCCAACGTCCTAGAAAACTAGTTCGAGCATCGGCTGGAAAGCCATCTCTGTCGATTTCTGCCCAGCCTCTCGAGCTTGTGGTCATCTCTGACTCGGAACCAGAACCTGAAGACGATGACGATCATTAAACCAAGGCCCGTTTAGGCGCTCAAGCAAGAAATGTTGGTGACTTCAACGCGACTCAGATGTTAAAGGATGGTCATGGAGCCATTGAGCATGAGAATTGGCAGAGGCCTGCTCGAGCACATTCAGAAAATGAAATCATGTGCCGAGCGCCATTTCCCTACCCATACCTAGAAGGTCAGAGAAACCCATATGCAGATCCCCATTCCTCTACAACATCTTGGAAGTGCAGAAACCCATTCCCTCGCTATGCTTCAGCAAACCAACGGAAACCATGTTCAGAATGCCATTTCCACCCCAAAGTCTTAGGAAACCACCGGAAATAATTTGCAGAAAGTGCTATTCAAATCCATTCTAAAGTATTATCGCCATTATAGACCGGGCCATGAGAATCCCTCATCCAGATGATCACCAATTGTCCACCCTCAATGTAGTCCACCAACTCATCTGCATCTGCTGGTCTGACAATATGCTCGGGTTTGCAATCGTAGTCGGACTCGTTATGATCGCAGCTTGGGCGAGGATGCTAATATTCCCAGACCGGATCAACATCATTGCCATCATCATCTAAGTATCGATAGGAAGTGGCAACAGTAAGGAAATTACAAGCAGCTTGGACGATGGGGTCTTTGACGGGTTGGGGTAGATTGGTGGCAGTAGAAGAAATAGCAAAGCGCCAGTCAGGGTCGACATCGCATCGGGAAGACTTGACCATCTCAGGTGTCCAGACATGGTGTGAAGTTTTGTTGATCAGGTTGGTAACGGCAGCCAAGGCATGCGTAGCAGCAGCAGCAGCAGGCTAGAATGGATAAGCCATTGTTCGTATCTAAAAAGATGCGGAGGATACGTACAGTGCGGGCAGCCATGATGAGTGCAGAAGTCGATTTTGAAGGTGAAAAGGAGATGTCTGACGCCGTCGTAGATGGATCGGCAATCTGATGACAGGATGTAGATAACAGTAGCAGGATGTGGAGATTGCAATGGTGTTGTTGAAGGAGACGGTGTTGTCGCTGGAAGAAGGGAGTGTTTGTTGGACAGAAGAGGTTGTAGGAAGACAAGGCTGGCAAGGCTGGCAGGGCTAGCGTCAAAGGCAGTGAATTGGGCCTCTTCCAAGGACGTCCAAGTCATGTGATCGAGAGTGGCGCTTTTTCAACAACCCATGATATTATCGCCCATGAACTTAACCCTCATAACCGGTCAATTTTGAAGAGCCCTGTCCTAAGGGATCGCCTCTGAGTCTTTTAGAACTGCGGCTTGGCTCGAAAACATTGTTTTGAAGGCCCTCAACTTTCCTCTTGCGTTTCTTGAAAAGGGGACTTGGCTGAAGAGTGTCGTCCTCAAGGAACGCTTGACAATCCCCGACTACCTCCTTTATTACCCGGTCTAAATTTACCTCGTCGTCCTAACTATTAACTAGGAGTCTAATTATTCGCCGCTTAGCATTGCGTATAACTATTAAGCCACAACTCTATCCGTTACTTTACTAAGGAGTAGGCTAGTCGCTAGATTAGCACATAGCGGTATATTAGGCTATATACTTACTGCTTTAGTATATCCGAAACCCAAGTACTTAAACTCTTCTTATAGCAAATTAGCACCTTCTTTAAATAGCTTGCCCAAATCCACTTACCTTTATTATTTGTTTTATTAGGGTAGACTTTAGCTTGCGATAAATAACCTTATAACTTGCTATCGAATTATAGTAATATATTATCTTCGTTTATTTATTAATCTCGAGTAGTATAAAGTAGTTAGTGTTAACATTTAGCGGGCAAATGTACACTTATAAGTCCTCGAGATCGTTCTTGCTTGCGCACTTATAGTCGTCGATCTGCTTTCTCTAGCGATAAAGAGGGTTCGAAATAGGCGTAGACTTGCCGTATACATCTTTCTTGTAAAGCGGGACGCTAAGACCGAGTCTTATAAATATTAGCTTATCGGTTATCTTTAAAGCGGCTACAATATCCGAAAAATTAAGCTATTCCTTAAAGCAAAGCTTGTCGAACATGCTATATAAAAGTTCGATTGCACTATTTACTATAATAAAATCCTTATTATCGAGGGAGTGCTTGCCGAGAACGTGGCCGATCCCTTTAACGACTCGAGCAACGGCCGTATTCAAGTAGCATTATAAAACTAGTTCTTGTTACGTTAGTGCATGTGTCTAATACTTAAATTAGGCACTAACTTACTCTCTCTCGACTATACTTAGCCCGTAAGCTTAAGATCTCCTCTAATAGTGTAATAGAATGTAATTCAAGCGAGTTAAAGAAGCGAGAGAGGTCCGGTCGCCCTTCTTTAGCTAATAACTTTACTTGTTTGTCGAGGATAAAGAGCAATTTCATCTTTCGCAAATTTGCTTAAAACGGTATAGCTACTTTGTCGATATTTTCTTTGCTCCTCTTCGCATAAGTCTTATAACGCACTTAAAGTTAATAACTATTATAATATATATATTGCAAGACGTATTATATATTTAGATTAAAGAGAATCCTTAAACCGGTTATTTAAATTAGTTTGCGCAATATTCGCCCTTTATAAAAAATTTTGTTAAGCCTCTTCCTCCTCGCATCAAAAATCCTCTTTTAAATTTTAGCCGAATTTGCTAACAAAGGATGATCTTTATTGTCTTCGGAAGCAAGTCTTCCCGGACTCTTTATAACTATAAGATTACGCGCCTCCTTTAAGTATATATCTAAAACTATTATAGCTAGACGTTTTTTAAGCGTCCCTCGTTTTATAAGAGGCGGCGCCTTCTTAGCTTATTTAAGCTTAGCGTCGTATTACTCTAAGGCGCCTATTTACTCTATTATATTAAGGATAATCGCTTCTTTAAAACGAGCGTGGCCTGCTTCTAGTATATAAATCCATATAAAGGCTAACCAAGTTGTAAGGCTACTTGCGATTTATATAAAACTTAGCCGCTCCGCTATAGCAGTTATAGCCGGTATTCTACTAAGGCTAGGTTGCAACGTGCTAAGGATTCTTAAGTAAACCTCTGCTAATACTTTTTAGCGCTTGCTTATCTTGTAAATAATATAAATTGCTTTAGCGACTATGTCGGTTAATATAAGTACCTCTTTAAGTAAAGAAGGGGGCAATATAGTTTAGCTATCTTAAGTTAAAAGCGGTTATTCTCTATCGACTTATTACGCTTATATAAAAGCAGTGTCGCATAAGCTTGCTTATTGCTATCTTATCCTAGATAATAACGAGGGAGTCCTCTCTAGCAAGGTCATTTTTGCCTTATCTAGTAAAGAGTCGGTTTAATTACCTTCAATTAAAGGTAATAAAACTTTTTCGCTTATTATAGGGGTAAATAGGGCTGTATATAGTGTTTAATTGTCAGATAGAGGTAATTGGAATCCTTTGCCGATTTGTCGTATAAGTATAAATAAGGTAAAGGCTAATAAGGTAGTTTATTATAGTTTTGCCCTGTGTAAGGAGGAGGGAACTAATATAGCTTAATTGTCGGATGCATTTCCGTCGATCTCTAGCGAGGCCGTCTCTTGCTATTTTGCCCCGCTTAGCAAGGGAGGGCAAATAGTAATCTCGCAATCCTCGGTCGGCTTGTCGAGGGCTACTAACAGCTATTTGTAAACGGGATTTGTCTTAGCGCTATCGCTATTACATGTGGCCTTTAGCTAATAAAGCGCTAACTTGCTGCCTATAGATAGCAAGGAGCGGCTGTGGGCGGCAGATTGGCCTTGCACTCCTTCTTAAGGAACTTCTTCGGCTATAATCTCTAAAATGTCTCCCTTGCATTTTAAAAGGGGTTTCTTTATCATAAGACTATCGCTGCTTTAGTTAATAGTCACGTTGTCGTGACCGGGTTAACAAGTGACTAAATTGTCGCTAATTAAGGGGCTATTATCGGAAGTTGCATGTAAATTCCTAAGTTTATTACTAGAAATATGCGCTTGCGCCTTAAAGGACTTTGGAGGCCGATAAGTGAGGTCTCTCTTTGTCTTTCTCGATAGTCTTTTAGGGTTAATACTTGACTTATCTTCTTCGGGTCCTTAAACTTCAAGTTCGAAATTGTCCTTAAAGTGCTTGAGGATTTCTTAGACGAGATATTAGGCAACAAACGGCGTCTTTATACACAAATCTTGCACAAATGTTAAGAATTATAGTTAGCAATTAGCTCTTTTAAAGGAATAGAGCAATACCCTTTAACTTACCTTTAACTAAGGTTAAATGTCCTTTAAAGAAGTTATAGCAAAGATAAACTCTTTAAACAAGCATATAAGATCTTCGATTGCCTTATCAAATTTGATAATCTCATCTTACAAGCGACTTGATAAATCTTACTAGACGTCTATTATTAAAGCTATATTTAACTAAGATTTAGCAAATAAGTCGCTTATGTTTATCGCAAATGTTTTATAAGAGTTAAAGGGTATGCTTAAATTAAAGAGAATAGTTAAAGCGTAGCTATTAGGGGTTGCTTGACATTAAATACTCTAGCCCTCTATCGGTAGGGCTATTAAGATGCCGCGTCGCTTTGCTCTCGGCTAAATCCTAGACAAGTGTTATAGCCTAGCTATTTAAGGCACCTCGGACGTGATACGTTCCGTTAAGCGGACGGGATAAGGCTATTTAATGCTCATATCCCTAAACCCTTTATAGACGATGCTGCTTAATGCGAGAGTGCATGATGCTAAGCATTTGCGGCGCCCTAAAGGAGTTGTGTGCTATTATTTGCTCTTTCTTGTCATAATTAGGAGGTAGAAGTGTTAGTTCTAGTCCACGATCACGCTAGTCGAATTAGCTAAGGTTACTAGACACCCTTATCGTTGTCAGATAACATGAGTGTATCTCTTTACTATAGATGGCGTTAGATATGCGAGGGCTAATGGCCGCGAGACTTATGCGAGGAGCATTTCGATCCTTTAAGCGGCCGAAATGCACAGCAACGGCTAGTCTATTCGGTCTCTCGCTACTAAGCCCAAAACTAGGTAGTCTTAATACCCTATAGCCTTAGGATTTTACTAACGATCGTTTCTAAGTCTCTTAGATGTCTCGTCTTAAACGTGAACGAAGGACCAAACTCTGTTGTTAAACATGTATCTAGGAAAGAGATAGTAAACCTTTCGATCGTCTAGCCTCTTCCCCAATCGGTATGCTAACTCTCAGATCAGCTTTAATGTCGTGCCAAAAAAAAAGCGCCCGGCCTCGACTAGCTAACATGACAAGATTGCCACCATGCACAGTCCTGGTAGAACCACCTGGACCAGAAATTACTCCCACACCTCTTCCCTCCCCCTTCTTATACCACGATCGCCAAACCTCCCTTGGCCATCGCCGTCTCATGGCTATAGTATCGGCTCAGATTCCGCCAACCTGTGGTCATTTCCCTGAGGTCCTAACCGCTTCTTGTTACCACTTCTTGCATCGACACTGCACTGCCGTCCGAATCCGACCCTCCCTAACGTCTTCACTCATGTGTGCGCACTTACGCCAGGCCTCTTCGCAGCTGTCAACTAACATCAATCGCATGAGATGGCACTCTACCAATAATGGGAGAGAAGGTTGACAGCAACCACGCCCTCTCCCAGTAGCGAATTCATCAAATTTAAACCCAGGTACCTGACGAGTCTTGGTCTTCCTAGTGCTATGAAGGCCACGCCCATATCTCTTCGAAAGCATGCATGAGCCACCGGCCCACCACCAATACGCCACTGCCTTTGCGTGCGCATGCCAATATTCTTCAGCATCCTCGAGCTGTATATGCCTTGGCCTGCAATAACTCCGGCGCTATAAACCCCTAGAAAGGGTCACCGAATTGCCCTGTAGAGCTCGAGGCAATAGCCAGGCCTCGATGAGCCATGCTGTTTCTATGGCAGTAGTTGAAGGCGCTCGCGATCTGTTCCTTTGAACTTCCTAGCTTGCCTTATTAGCACGCTTCTCATCTTGCCGAACTTTCATTGTGCCCATCGTCGGTAGACCGTTGCAAGAAAATCGTAGCCGCGACCTGATTATAGAGATTAGCCGTGGATCGTAGAATATCGTTGATCGTGAGCTCCGAAATGTCCCCTTCCAGTTTGGCAAGAGGTCTCGCGACGATGAGAAAACAAGCGAGTCGAGGTATTTTTAGGGCCGGGTAACCGAGGCATAAGTTCGCCTCGTTCTGGCCAGGTACGTCATCAAGCTCTCGGTCACATGATTTCATTGCTCTTCGAGAATTGGTTTCGTTGGCCCAAGCCTCTGAAATCACTTTGGTTATTCCATTTTAGTTTTCGATTTAGTGAACTTAGATCGCTATTCGCAAGATCATGCCCTTCGAGCCACTCATTCGTACGGCTTCTTCAGAGGAGCAGTTCGCACTTCACCAATCGCTTGACTACGCAAGAAAGGGCTTCTTGGAAGAGACTTTCTGATAGCACTATTACAGTACTGTATCACAACCTCAGCATACATTAGAGATACAGTAATACAAAAACATTGCCCATTTGCCTGATTTGTGATCTCATCTTCCTATCAGAGCCGGCTTAAGCAAGAAATGGCTTCTTGAAAGTGGATAGCCATAACAATCAGCTTTGACAATTGAGTGCCAGAAATGCCTCCAATGATGGTTGCCTCTCAGGGGTAAGGATCGGCTTCCTTTAAAGTGGGACAGCCAGAACTGGCTTGAGCAAGAAATGGCTTCTTGAAAGTGCGATGGAGTAGTGGGTACAACGCGTCAAGTCCTAGTTCAACTGCGATTTGATTGATATTGGGCTTTGTCCGGGTATTGTACCACTTCACGGTAAGGCAGAGATTAGGAAAGGTCAAGGACACGGTAGAGAAGGGTTCGGGGCAGAACATTCTAGAAATAATTTTGTTGCCTGAGGAATCCACGGCCGTCAAATTGCGAGTTTTACAGTGTGAAACAACGAACCTACGCGATTGGTCAGCCTTGGGAGACGTCTCCCACTTAAGCGAGGCACAGTTGAGGAACCGGCCATGTGTCTGTCTTCCCATATTTGCGATAACACTGCATCTATGCATGGCTGACCGTATAAACATTGAAAAACGAAATAATGAGAAATCACCAACTCAATCCTGCGCCTCCTATTCTCAAAATACCTCGGTCCCGGCTAGAAATAACCGTTTATAGCTTCCTTCGGCCCCGTGCCCTTGAAATCGCATTCGAAATCCTCGCATGCGGCAATAGCCACTTCCAGATGGGACATGGTCACCTGGCATCCCTCTTGAGTAGCTAGAGCATGAGCCGTTGACACCAGGTTTTTGATCTGAAACGATACCGTTAATTAGTCTGCTTCTCGAACACGTGAAGGGCGTACTTACCTCGCGACCATTGCGCTCCGTCTGTACCCAATTATCGAAGGCATCCCGGCTGTAAATTGGTACTCCTTGAGGCGTAGCTGCCTTTTCCAGAAAACGTCGCTAGATATTAGTCCGCTGCTTTAGGTTTAACTTATTATACTTCAATTTGAAGTAGATCTTACTAGCGATGGCGTTATCGATTTGCCTTACCCGGTTGGTAATAAGGAACATCATCCTTTAATAGTATTCTAGGGTCTACAAGAACACGCAGACGAGAGCATTTCGATAGATATCTTAGGCTAAGCGCTACTCGAGAAGTACATCCGCCTTATCTAGCAAGAGGACTGCTTTCTATCGTGTAGCGCGCTTAAAGATCCGAGGCAGTCGCTGTTCGACGGCCTCTGCTGTTATACTAAGCTTACTAGCGGAGACTTGCATAAGCGGCGTCTAAAGATGTTCGGCAATCAATTCTGCCG
>Ga0302325_10020538_pt1 | contig 13843 bp, 13 predicted proteins | sample Palsa_T0_2_FD_201948 | JGI IMG/M metagenome (GOLD analysis project Ga0302325, IMG submission 201948) | Peat permafrost microbial communities from Stordalen Mire near Abisko, Sweden - Palsa_T0_2 | ecosystem: Environmental > Terrestrial > Soil > Palsa > Peat permafrost | place: Sweden: Abisko... | reverse complement strand
CGGGCCGGTTCCTGGGAACCCGCCCGACCATGCCGGTCAAGAAATCTAAGTGACATTATGGCAGATTTATTCATGGGGCGCAAGGCATCTTGGGGGATTCCCGCCTGGGGCGGCGGGGGGGCGGGGGGCGGTTCCGGGGCGCCGGGGGGCGGATTCCGGGGCGCCGGGGGGCGGTTCCGGGCGCGGGGCCGATTCCCGGCGCGCCGGAGCCGCTTTCGTGACCGTCGCGTAGGGTCGAGGTGCGGGCCCGTTGCACACCGGCACACCGCCGTGACACTCGCCGCGCGCGCAAAGGGGGGGTTGGCGAGAATCTGGTCAATACGAAGGATTCCTCGCCACACGCCCCGCTGCGCGACCCCGGCGGCCAGGGGTGTGGCGAGGAACTGGTCACCACGGAGGATTTCTCGCCACACGCCCCCCCGCCGGCGACGCGGACGGGCCGCCACCGGCCACACCCCGCGCCACACGCCCCGCCGGCGACGCGGACGGGCCGCCGCCGGCCGCACCCCGCGGCCCGGCGCGGGCGGGGGCGCCGGCCGCACCGAACCGCCGCCCCTACCCCACCGCGGCCGCCGCGCCCGGAGGCCGCGGCGCGCGGAGCACCAGCTCGAGCTCGAAGCGGGCGTCGGGGTCCTCGAGCGCGGGGCCGAACAGCTCGCGCAGGCGGGCCAGCCGGTAGCGGACCGTCTGGGGGTGGACGTCGAGCGCCACGGCGACCGCGGCCACGTTGCCCTGCTCGCGAAGCCAGGCGGCCAGGGTCGTCTGCAGTCGCTCGCGCGAGCCGGTGCCGAGGGGCAGCAGGGGGGCGAGCCGGCGGCGCGCCAGCTCCTCGATGAGCGACGGTCCGCGGGCCAGCAGCAGCGTGACCAGGTGCTCCTCCACGGCCAGCGGCCCACCGCCGGGAAGGATGCCGGCATCCACCAGGGCCAGGGCATCCCGGGCGAGGGTGAAGCTGCGTCGGGTATCGGCGAGCGCGACGGGGGGTCCGAGCGCGGCGGTCTCGTCGGGCAGCGCGGCGAACAGCTGCTCGCGCCGCCCGGGGGCATCGGGGTCGGGAACGAGCGCACAGGTCAGCTCGCCGACCCGCGCTCCGATCACCTCGGCGCCGAGGCGGGCGGTGAGCCGGGAGACGTCTTCGTCGCGGGTGACCAGCGCGGCGAGCACCCGGGGCGGCGGCCAGGCCGCCGAGGTCGCGGCGGCGGCGAGCAGGCCGGCCTCCGGCGGGTCGTCGCTGACCAGCAGGCGCACGAGGCGCTGGCGGAATCGCTGCTGCTCGCCGGCCACCTCGGCCTGGGCCTGGGCGTAGCCCTCAACCGACTGGGCCGAGATCTCGTCGATGTAGTCGAACATCGACTCGGCGAGCAATGACACGGTCGCCGCGTCCGCGCCGGCTCGCTGGGCGACGGAGGACATCCGCCGCCAGGCCACGCGCGCGCCGACCCGGTAGGCCGACTGCAGCGCGTCGAGACCGCGTCCGGATCGCAGCTCTCCGCGCCCGAGGCCGACGTAGACCTCGCGCAGCGCGACCGCCTGCGGACCGGGGCGGCTGATCAGCTCGAGGAACTGCTCGAGCGCCTCCTGCACGCCGGCCCGTAGGTTGTGGCCGAACGCGCCCTCCAGGGGCCGCCGGTAGTCGGGAACCACCCGGCCGATCTCGTCGATGATCTCGGCGGCGATCGCCGGCAGTTCGGGCACGATCGCGGCGGCCAGAGCCGAATCGAGGCGGTCCCAGGGCCGCTCGAGGCCGGCCGCCGCGGGAGCATCGCGGCCCGCCGCGGAAGCATCGCGGCCCCTCGCGTCCGGAAGTTGTGAAGATTGCACAAGTTTCAGGGTACAGACCGTGGTGGTTTCAAGGAGAACCACGTCATTTGTGCGCGTATTGTGCCTCCCATGACCAGACTCGAGCGCAACGTCAACATCACCGCCGTCGTCGTCCCCTTCCTCGGCACGATCGTCGCCGCCGTCCTGCTGTGGGGCAGCTTCCTGTCTGTCCTGGACCTCGTGCTGTTCGCCGCCATGTACGCGCTCAGCGCCGTCGGCGTGACAGTGGGGTTCCACCGCCTGCTGACCCATCGGGCGTTCTCCACCTACCGGCCGATCCGCTACGCACTGGCCATCATGGGCTCGCTGTCACTGCAGGGACCGGTGATCGACTGGGTGGCCGACCACCGCAAGCACCACACGTTCACCGACGAGGAGGGCGACCCGCACAGCCCCCACGCCGGGGTCGGCGCCGGGATCGGCGGCATGATGCGGGGGCTCTACCACGCCCACGTCGGGTGGATCTTCGAGACCCAGGGACAGGCGTCGTCGAGCCGCTTCGCCCGGGACCTGGTCGAGGATCCCGGCATGCGCCGGATCAACCGCAACTTCCCCTGGATCGCGCTGCTCAGCCTCGGCGTCCCGTTCGTGCTCGGCTTCGCCATCAGCGGCGGCGTCCTGGCCGCCGGCCTGTCGGCCCTGCTGTGGGCCGGGCTGGTGCGAATCTTCCTCGTCCACCACATCACCTGGAGCATCAACTCGATCTGCCACGTGTTCGGCAGTCGCCGGTTTGACACCGACGACAAGTCGACCAACGTGTTCTGGCTGGCCCTGCCCTCGCTCGGCGAGGCCTGGCATCACAACCATCACGCCTTTCCGCAATCGGCCTTCCACGGACTGCGCTGGTATGAACTCGACCCGTCGGGGTGGATAATCCTCACCATGCAGCGATTCGGTCTGGCCTGGGACGTCATCCGCGTGACGCCTGAACGCGAACAGCGCAAGCTCGCGATCGCGAGCCAGCAACAGACGTGACCACCGGCGACACCCTGGTGGCGGCGCCGGCCAGCCCGGTCAAGCCGCGCCTGCGCGGGGTGTCCCACCAGTACGCCTTCTTCGCCTCGCTCGGCTGCGGGGTGGCGCTCATCCTCGCCGCCTCCGGTGGCCGCTCCACCACCGCGGCGGTGATCTACGCCGGGGCGGTGTCGGCGCTGTTCGGCACCAGCGCCCTCTACCACCGGGTGACCTGGCGACCGGGCCCGCGGCGCTGGATGCGCCGGCTCGATCACTCGATGATCTTCGTGCTCATCGCCGGCACCTACACGCCGATCGCGCTGCTGGCGCTCAACGGCACGCTCGGACGGGTCGTCCTCGTCGTGGTGTGGGCCGGCGCCGTCGCCGGCATCGTGTTCAAGCTCACGTGGATCGACGCCCCCAAGTGGCTGTTCGCCGCGGTGTACCTCGCGCTCGGCTGGGTCGCCGTCGCCACGATCGGGCAGCTGCCGGCGGCGGTCGGCTGGCTCGGTCTGGCCGGACTGGCGGTCGGTGGCCTGCTCTACACGGTCGGGGCGATCATCTACGCGCGCGAGCGGCCGGACCCGTTTCCCGGCGTGTTCGGGTACCACGAGGTGTTCCACGCCCTGGTGATCGCCGCCGCGTCGCTGCACTACGCCGTGATCGCCTTCGCGGTCCTGCCCCGCGGATAGCGTCACCCGTAGGAGATGAACTCCAGCAGCGAGCCGTCGGGGTCGCGGAAGTAGACGCTCGTGCCGCCGCCGCGCGCGCCGTGGCGCGCCACCGGCCCGAGCTCGATCTCCACGCCCTGCTCGCGTAGGTGCGCGACCGCCTCCTCGATCGGGCCGGGCCACTGGAAGCACAGGTCGGCGCCGCCCGGCGCCACCGGCAGCGCGGCGTTGGGGCCGCCGGGCACGCCCGGGCCGTGCACGTTGAGCTGCCCGGCTTCAAGCCGGTAGGCGAAGCCGTCCCCCACCGGGACGATCTCGGCTCCGAGCACCCGCTCGTAGAACGGGTTGGACCGGGCCCAGTCGGTGACCGCGATCACGCTGTGGTCGAGGCGGACGACGGTCACGCCGCCCCACTGAACCGCGACCGGCTCGGACACATCCGCGCGAGCGCGCACTCGCCGCAGCGCGGAGACCGAGCGGCGCAGGTGCGGCGGCCGTGGCGCAGGAGGTTGAGGTGCAGCTCCAGCTCGGCGCCCGGCGGGGTGAGCGCGAGCATCTCGTCGTGCTGGACGTGCAGCGGAGCGTCGGCGTCGAGCAGGTGCAGCCGCCCGCCGACCCGCGACACGTGGGTGTCGACCGGTACGTCACGCAGGCCGTAGGCGAACAGCAGCACGCACGCCGCGGTCTTGCGTCCGACCCCCGGCAGGGCGACCAGGTAGTCGCGGCCGAGCGCCACCGGCGCATCCCGCATCCACTCAAGCGACAGCTCGTCGTGGCGATCGGGAGCCCCGACCGGGGGCGGCGTGGCGCTGATGGCGCGCAGGATGGCCTGGATGCGCGCCGACTTGACCTTGGAGATGCCGCCCGGGCGGATCGCCTCCTCGACGAGCTCCACGGGTGCGTCGCGGGCGGCGCGCCAGTCCTCGAAGCGGTCGCGCAACCGCAGGAAGGCGACGTCACGGTTGCGATCGTTCGTGCTCTGGGAGAGGACCGTGAGCACCAGCTCGTCCAGCGGCCGGCCGTGGGGTGGCGCCAGCACCGGCCCGTAGACCTCGAGCAGGCGCGAGCGCACGGCGGCCACGCGCCGACGGGTCGGAGCGCGCCAGGTGCGCGAGCGTCGGGAGGCAGCGGCAACCGGCATCGCGTCAGAGTTATACCCGTGGTCTATGCTCGCCAGCGAGTGGCCGAGGTAACCGAGAACAGCGGCGAGATCGACGAGCTGCCGGTGTTCTGGCGCAGCGCCGGGTCAAGCGACACGCCGGCGCTGTACCTGCACGGCGTGCCGACGAACAGCGACGACTGGGTGCCGTTTCTGCAGCTCGGCGGCGGACTCGCGCCGGACCTGCCCGGCTTCGGGCGGACCGGCAAGCCGGGCAACCTCGACTTCACCATCGACGGTTACGCCGACTTCCTCGAGCGCTACCTCGACCTGGTGGAGGTCGAGCGCGTGCGCCTGGTCGTCCACGACTGGGGCGTGGTCGGGCTCGCCTTCGCCCAGCGACACCCCGAGCGGGTGGAGCGGCTGGTCATCATCAACGCCGTGCCGTTCCTGCCCGGCTATGAGTGGCCGCGCGTGGCGCGGTTGTGGCGCCGGCCGGGGCTCGGCGAGCTGGTGATGGGCAGCACGAACAAGTGGGTGATCCGCCGCGCCTCGGAGGCGGCGAACGCCACCCCGGGACCGCTGCCCGAAGCCTGGGTGAGCTCGGTGTGGGATCACTTCGACCAGGGCACCCAACGGGCGATCCTGCGGCTGTACCGCGGCGCGCCACCGGAGGCGCTCGCGCGCGCCGGCGAGCAGCTGTCATCCCTGGACATGCCGGCGCTCGTGGTGTGGGGCGAGCAGGATCCGTACATGCCGACGCGCTTCGCCGCGGGCTACAGCGCCGTGCTGCCCGACGCCGAGCTGCAGACGGTCCCCGACGCCGGGCACTGGCCGTGGCTGGATCGCCCCGAGCTCGTGGCGAGAATCGTCGCCTACCTCGGCGCGGACTGACGGCGGACGCCGGGTGCGCGTCCGCAGCAATCCGCTGACCAGGCTGGCGCCGTGGGCGCTCGGCGTCGCCCTGGCCGTGCCGCTGTCGATCGTCTACCTGCTCACCCGCCCGCCGAGCGCCGACCTGGCCGCGGCCACCTATCGCAGCGACCTGTTCTCGCGGGACGGGTTCACGCTGTGGGACAACGGCTGGTACGGCGGCCATCACCTGCCCGGCTACTCGGTGCTCGCCCCGGCGCTCGGCGCGCTCATCACGCCGCGCGGCTGTCTGGCCGTCGCCGGCGTCATCGCCTCCGGCCTGTTCGGGGCGCTGGCCGCCCGGGGCTTCCCCGACAACGCGGCCCGGGCGGCCACCGCGTGGTTCGCCATCGGGTTTGCCGTCGAGCTGGTGTCCGGGCGCGTGCCCTACGACCTCGGGGTGGCGGTCGGGCTCGCCGCCCTCCTCGCGCTCGCCCCCACCGTCGAGGGCGGCGAGCCGGCCGTCTTTGCCCCCTCGGCCCGCTCGCCGTTCATCGCCCGCGCCGCCCGCCATCGGCGGTCGGGACCCCGGCGGGCCGGCACGGTGGCGGCCCTGAGCCTGGCGGTGGTGACCGCGCTGATCAGCCCGGTCACCGGCGCCTTCCTGGCCCTGGCCGGGGTGGCCGTCGCGCTCGCGACACCGGCACGGGGGCGCGGCCTGGCCTTCGCCGTGGCCGCCCTTGTTCCCGTCGTCCTCCTACAGATCGCCTTCCCGGAAGGCGGCTATGAGCCGTTTGCGCCCTCGGCCTTCTGGCCCGCGCTGGCGGCCACCGTGGTGGTCACGGTCCTGTTCGCGCGCGAGGGGCGGCGGCTGCTGGCCACCGGTGCCGGGCTGTACTCGCTCGCGCTCGTCCTGTGCTTCGCCACCCACACGGCGGTCGGCGGCAACGTCGCGCGGCTCGGGCCGCTCGTCGCCGGTCCGCTGCTCGTCGGCGCTCTGTGGACCGAGCGCGCCCGGGTGCTGGCCGTGGCCGTGCCGCTGCTGCTCTACTGGTCGGTGATCGCGCCGGTACGCGATCTGAGTGAGCTGGTCGGCGACCCGTCGGTGCACGCCGCCTACTACCAGCCGTTGCTGGGCGAGCTGGCGCTGCGCGCGCACGGGCGTCCCCTGCGAGTCGAGGTCCCGCTCACCGCCGCCCACTGGGAGGCGGACTACGTGGCCGAGCGCTTCTCGCTGGCGCGCGGCTGGGAGCGCCAACTCGACACGCACTACGCCGGAGTGTTCTACGGACCGACGCTCAGCCCGGCCGCCTACCGGGCCTGGCTGGGCGACAACGCCGTCGCCTACGTGGCCGTCCCCGACGTGCGCCTCGACCACGCCGGCAGCGCGGAGGCGGCGCTCGTGCGGGGCGGCCTGCCCTACCTGGTCCTGGTCTGGCGCTCGACGCACTGGCGGCTGTACGCCGTGCGCCACCCGACGCCGCTGGCCAGCCCTCCCGCCGCCCTCACCGCCCTCGGCAGCGACAGCTTCACGCTGGCGATGGCGCGGGCGGCCCGCGTGGTGGTGCGCGTCCGCTACACGCCGTACTGGGCGATCGTCGGCGGGCGGGGCTGCGTGGGACCGGCGACGGGCGGGTGGACGGCGGTCTCCACGCCGGTGCCGGGACCGGTCGCGGTGGGGATCCGCTTCGCGCTGTCTCGAGTGCGCGCGCATCAAAGTCGCTGCGACGGGTAAGCTGAGCGAGCTGATGGTCCCCCGTCTTGTCTCCCTCAAGGCGCGTCTGCTCCCACACGGCTGGCTCGACGTATTGCGCCAGTTCGCGCTGTTGGGGCTGGCGTACCTCGCCTACACCATCGTCCGCGGGCTGGTCGAGGGACGGGCCAACGCAGCGTTCCAGCACGCCCGTGACGTGATCAACCTCGAGCGCACGCTGCACCTGTTCGTCGAGCCGAGCATCCAGGCCTGGGCCATGAGCAGCCACCTGCTGATGACGCTGGCGAGCTGGACCTACCTCAACGCGCAGACCTCGGTCACGCTCGGCGCGCTCGCCTACCTGTACGTCGTGCACAACCGCAGCTTCTACTTCGTGCGCAACATGTTCCTCATCGCCATGGTGCTGGCGCTGGCGGCCTACTACGTGTTCCCGACCGCGCCGCCGCGCTTTCTGCCCGAATGGGGCTTCATCGACTCGGTGTCGGACTTCACCCGCGTCCATGCCAGCACGAGCTCCCTGACCGGCAGCGCCGGCAGCACCCTGAATCCGAGCAAGCTGGTCAACCTGTACGCGGCCGTCCCCTCGATGCACGTCGCCTTCGCGCTGATGATCGCCTGGCCGCTGGCGTCCCTGTCCAAGTGGCGGCTCGTGCGAGTGCTGTGGATGCTCTACCCGCTGCTCATCACCTTCGTGATCATCGTCACCGCCAACCACTTCATCTCCGACGCGATACTCGGGGCGGTGACCGCCGGCGTATCCGCCGCGGGCGCCCGAGCGATGGCGCGCTGGCGACCGGCGGCGTGGCGGTTCGGCGCCGAGCCGGTGAGCGTCGGCGCGACCGGCTGACCACGGTCGTCATGCCCGACGAGGCGAGACCGACCCGTCCGCGCGGCGAACGCCGCGGACGGCCCCGACGCGAGCGCGGCGCGGTGACCGTGGCGCAGCGGCGCGAGGACATGCGCGATCGGCTCATCCAGTCGCGGCTGACGCCCAACACCATCTCGCTGACCGGGCTCGCGCTCAACCTGGTGGCCGCCGTGCTCGTATGGCAGCGCTACTTCTTCCTCGGCGGGATCGCCTTCATCATCGGCTCGGTCATGGACACCCTCGACGGGCGGTACTCCAGGATGTCGGGAAAGGGAACCCCGTTCGGCGCGTTCCTGGACTCCTCACTGGACCGCGTGGAGGAAGGGATCGTGCTGACCGCCGTGGCCTACACGTTCGCCACCGACGCCAACGCCGACGCGGCGGCGGCCGTGGTGGTGGCCGTGCTCGCGTCGCTGATGGTGTCCTACACGCGGGCTCGCGCGGAGGCGCTCGGGGTCGAGTGCAAGGTCGGACTGGCGACCCGGCCGGTCCGCGTGGTGATCCTGTCCATCGGCCTGGTGTTCGCGCGGGGCGCCGGGCTCGGCCAATTCGACCTGCTCGAGCCGGCCGTGTACGTGCTGGCCGCACTGAGCGTGGTCACCGTCGGCCAACGCGTGTGGCACGTGTACCGCGAGCTGGCCGCGGCCTGACCGCGCGCCCGGCGTTGGCGACATGTGTGCGGCCGTGCTGTAATCGCAGGCCGATGCGCGGGTACTTCACCCGACGTCCCCTTCAGCACGCCGTTGCCGCCTGCTTGGCGCACGGCGTCAAGACGCGGTGCTCCCGCCCTGGGCGGTAGGCCCGTTCTCCCAATACACAGGAAGGCAACACCCATCGTGAGCATCACCAACGGCAAGGCGAAGGCCGCCACGAACGGCGCCTCGGGCAACGGCGCCGCGCGATACCAGAAGGACAAGGTGCGCGTGGCGATCATCGGCGTGGGCAACTGCGCCTCGGCCTTCGTGCAGGGCGTGCACTACTACCGGGACGCCGACCCCAACGAGCGGGTTCCCGGCCTCATGCACGTCGACCTCGGCGGCTACCACGTCAGCGACATCGAGTTCACCGCCGCGTTTGACATCGACAGCACGAAGGTGGGCAAGGACCTCGGCAAGGCGATCTGGTCCGGCCAGAACAACACGATCAAGTTCGCCAAGGTGCCGGCCCACCTCGGGGTCCCGGTGTACCGCGGGATGACCCACGACGGACTCGGCAAGTACCTCAAGCAGAAGATCACCAAGGCGCCGGGCGAGACCGCCGACATCGTGCGCATCCTCCAGGAGACCCACACCGACGTGGTCGTCTCCTACCTGCCGGTCGGCTCCGAGGACGCCACCAAGTGGTACGTCGAGCAGATCCTCGACGCGGGCTGCGGGTTCGTCAACTGCATCCCGGTGTTCATCGCCCGGGAGGAGTACTGGGACAAGCGCTTCCAGCGGGCCGGCCTGCCGATCGTCGGCGACGACATCAAGTCACAGGTGGGCGCCACGATCGTGCACCGCTCGCTGGCCCGGCTGTTCGGCGACCGCGGCGTGAACATCGTGCACACCTCCCAGCTGAACGTCGGCGGCAACATGGACTTCTACAACATGCTCGAGCGCGAGCGGCTGGAGTCCAAGAAGATCTCCAAGACCAACGCCGTGACCTCGATCATGGAGAACGACCTGCCGGCCAACGACGTGCACGTCGGCCCGTCGGACTACGTGCCGTGGCTGACCGACCGCAAGTGGGCGCACATCCGCGTCGAGGGCCAGGCCTTCGGCGACGTGCCGCTCAACCTCGAGCTCAAGCTCGAGGTGTGGGACTCGCCCAACTCGGCCGGCATCGTCATCGACGCGGTGCGCTGCTGCAAGCTGGCGCTCAACCACGGCGTCAGCGGGCAGCTGGACGGACCGTCGTCCTACCTGATGAAGTCGCCGCAGAACCAGCGGCCGGATGATCTTGCTCGTCAGGACACCGACCGGTTCATCGCCAAGTACGCCGGGCGGCCCGGGACGGCCCCGAAGGGCGCCGCCGCGCGCAAGCCGCGCGCCACGCCCACGCGCCCCGCGGCCACCCGCGCCACAGCCAAGCGCGCCGCGCCCAAGCGCGCCACGTCCGGGCGCTAGATCCCCGTGTCAGGCGACGCGACCCCCACCGCGGGCGTCGCGTCGCAGCTGCGGATCACCCACGTCGGCGGGCCGACCGCGCTCATCGAGTTCGGCGGCTGGCGGCTGCTCACCGACCCGACGTTCGATGCGCCGGGCCGGCGCTACACGTTCGCCCCCGGGCTGGCGTCGCGCAAGCTGTCCGGGCCCGCATTGACACCCGCGCAGATCGGGGCGATCGACGCGGTGCTGCTCAGCCACGACCACCACGCCGACAACCTCGATCCCACCGGGCGGACGTTGCTGCCCGGCGCCGGGGTGGTGCTGACCACCAGTGCCGGCGCGCGGCGCCTCGGCGCCAACGCCGTCGGCCTGGCGCCGTGGGAGACCTACACGCTCACCGAGTCCGGACGCCCGACGGTGACGGTCACCGCGACGCCGGCCCGTCATGGCATCGCCGGCAGCGAACGGCTGGTCGGGCCGGTCATCGGCTTCGCGCTGCAGTGGGACGGACAGGCGTACGGCAGCGTGTGGATCTCCGGCGACACCGTCTGGTTTGCCGGCGTGCGCGAGGTGGTCCGGCGACTGGCGGTCGGCACGGCGATCCTGCACCTCGGCGGCGTGCGCTTCGGGCTCACCGGTCCGGTGCGCTACACGATGAGCGCGGGCGAAGCGGTGCGGGTGACCGAGGCGATGGCCCCGCACACCGTCGTGCCGATCCACTACGAGGGCTGGGCACACTTCCGCGAAGGGCGCGAGGCGGCCGAGGCGGCGTTCGAGGCCGCCGGACTGAGCGAACGGGTGCGCTGGCTCCAGGCCGGGGTGCCGAGCGAGATCTCGGTCTAGGCATCGAGCGGCTCGCGGGCGCGGGGCTCGCGCCACATCGCCCACACCTTCGGCCCGCGTGGCAGTCGCAGCTCGCGGGTGACCCGGAAGCCGTGCCGCGCGTAGAAGTCCAGGTTGCGCTGCTTGGACGACTCCAGGTACGCGCCGACCTCGTCGGCGTCGCATCCCTGCAGGATCGGGGCCAGGGCGGCTGAGGCCAGACCCCGGCCCTGGGCCGCCGGCTCGGTCCCGAGCACCGCGAGGTACCAGTGCGCCGGGTCCGGCGGGTGGCGACGCTCGATTCCGAGCAGGCCGGCGGCGACCAGTGGCGTCGCCAGCAACGTCCGCGGATGGGCGAGCACCCTCGGTCGCAGGAGTGATCGGGCCAGCGCGATGTCCTCCACGGTCGTGGTGCGCCAGTTCCCCGGCGCGGCCCACACGGCGACGCTCGACCGGTCGGCGGTCGTCCACACGGCTCCCCGGCGGATGAGCTGGCGCAGGCGCGCAGCGTGGAAGCGCCGCAGCATCGACGGGCGCAGAGAGGCCGATCGACACGACCACGCGGCGACCGGATCATCGTCAAACGCGCGGGCCAGCATGGCCGCGAGCGCCGGCACGTCGCGGTCGCTGGCGAGGCGCACGATCGGCTCGGTAGACGACACCTGGCCATCTTCTCAGGTGCCGGGCGGGCCCATCGACCCGGGATGATCGGGTCCGCTCGGGCATACTGCTGAGGCGATGGCGCCGCGCTTCTCGATCGCCCACGTCACGCCGTACCCGTGGGAGGACCAGCACGAGATCAACACGTTCGTCCGCGAGGCGGCGAGCGAGCTGTCCGCGCGAGGGCACCGCATCCTCATCCTGGCGCCGTCTCGCTCCTCGAGCGCGATCAACGATTCCCGCCGGGCGCTACGCGAGGCGCGGCGCGAGCCCGAACGGCTGTTGGCCGGCACCGACGCCGGCACGCCGCGCGTCCTGTCGGTCGGCGAGGTGCTCGACGTCTCGGGCGCGTCCCGGCGACGACCGCCGGCGCTGCCGATCGACGTGGCCCGCACGGTCGAGGACGTGCTCGCGCGGGTGCCGCTCGACTTCGTGCACGTGCACGAGCCGTTCGCCCCCAGCACCTCCAGCTCCGCCCTGCGCCACTCACGCTCCCTGAACGTCGGCAGCTTTCACGCCCCGACCGAGCACCTGCTGGCCACCCAGCTGGCGCGTCGCTTCGTCGAGCTGTTCCTCGGTCGGCTCGACGCCCGCACGGCGAGCTTCGCCGCCACCGGCGAGCTCATGGCCCGTCACTTTCCGGCCGAGTATCGGGTCGTGCTGCCGGGCACCGACCCGGCCGCCGCGGCCGATCGTCGGGCCGCGGTCGCGGGCGCGCCGGTGGAGCTGCTGTTCGTCGAGGAGGAGGAGCGCGCGGCCCAGCGACTGCTGCTGCGCGCACTGCGTCGTCTGCGCTGCGACCAGCCCTGGCAGGCCACCGTGCTGAGCGCCCGGGGCGCGTCGTCCTCCACGCCGCTGCGGGCCGAGCTGCGCGAGCGCGTGCGCTTCCTGTCGCTCGAGGAGGCCGACGAGTCGCAGCTGCTCGCGCGGGCCGACGTGATCGTCTGTGCCTCCGACGGGGTGGCGCCGGTGCCGGGGCTGCTGCTGCGCGCGATCGCCGCGGGAGCGGTGCCGATCGCCAGCCGGCTGCCGGCCTACGAGGAGGTGCTCGGCGATGGCGCGCGCGGGCTGCTGTTCGAGCCCGGCGACGCCGACACGCTGGCCGCGCAGCTGTGCCGGCTGATCGACGACCCGGTCCTGCGCGGACGCCTGCAAAGCGCCGGGGCCGCCTGGCGCCAGCGCCTGACCTGGACCCGGGTGGCCGACGAGCTCGAAGACGTGTACGCGACCGTCGCCGCCCGGCGCCACTCCACCAGCGGCTCGCCGCAGCTGCGCCAGCAGCTGCAGGGACGCCCGCTGATCGACGTCGATCTGCACATGCACACCGACCACTCCAGCGACTGCGCCACGCCGGTCGAGGTGCTGCTGGCGACCGCGCGCGCGGAGGGGCTGGGGGCGATCGCGGTCACCGACCACAACGAGGTCTCGGGGGCGCTGGAGGCCCAGGCGAAGGCCGACGGCGTCAAGGTGATCGTGGCCGAGGAGGTCAAGACCGCCAGCCAAGGCGAGGTGATCGGCCTGTTCCTGACCGAGAAGATCCCGCGCGGGCTGACGCTGGCCGAGACGGTGGCCGAGATCAAGCGCCAGGGCGGGCTGGTGTACGTGCCCCACCCGTTCGACCGCATGCACGCCGTGCCCGACTACGAGCATCTGCTCACCATCCTCGAGGACATCGACGCCATCGAGGTGTTCAACCCGCGCGTGGCGATCGGCTCGTTCAACGAGGAGGCGGCGCGCTTCGCCGCCAAGTACCGGATCGTGGCGGGGGCGGGCTCGGACTCCCACGTGGCGCAGGGACTCGGCTCGGTACGGATCCGCATGCGCGACTTCGACGGGCCGCAGGAGTTCCTCGAGTCCCTGCGCGAGGCCGACATCATCACCCGCCCGACCAGCCTGCTCTACGTGCAGGCGCTGAAATTCCTGCAGACGAAGGCGACGCCCTCCCCGGCCCGACGGGCCCGGCGGATGCGCCAGGTGCGGAAGGCCACGCGCACGCCCTGACGGGCCTCCCGAGCGCAACTTGCGATGCACGGCCAAGGACAACCCAGCGAGCCGTCAAAGCTTGGGGGGTCGATGCCCGTGACCGATGACGAGATCCGCGAGAAATACCTCGAGCGAGCCATCCGTGAGCTCAACACGCTGACGCGTGATCTCCAGGCCTGCCCGCACTGCCCCCGGGGGAACAAGACCCCGGTGCTCGGCTCCGGACATCCGCAGGCCGACGTGATGCTGCTCAAGCTCGCCCCCATGCCCTCGGAGATCGAGGAGGGCGTGGCCTTCTACGGGCGGGCC
>Ga0302325_10020537_pt1 | contig 13843 bp, 12 predicted proteins | sample Palsa_T0_2_FD_201948 | JGI IMG/M metagenome (GOLD analysis project Ga0302325, IMG submission 201948) | Peat permafrost microbial communities from Stordalen Mire near Abisko, Sweden - Palsa_T0_2 | ecosystem: Environmental > Terrestrial > Soil > Palsa > Peat permafrost | place: Sweden: Abisko... | reverse complement strand
ACGTCATCTTTTCCATTTGCTGCCGCATCGCCGCGAGCAGGCGTGGATGGCCGTGGCCGAGAGTGGCGACGAAGATGCCGCCGATCGCATCGAAGTATCGTTTGCCCTCGATGTCCCAGTAATAGACCCCTTGAGCCCGCTCGATAATCAACGGGTCGAGCGCGAATTCCGCCATCGGCTGATAATCTATGAACGTGCGCTTGAGCAGCGCACGCTGACGAGGACTGATGTTCATAGTGTCACCTCAATACATCCCAGCTATTCCGTCCGGTCCGGCGCCGCCCAAATATATGGCGAGTACGCCAGGTTGTCGAACATAAGAGACGGCAGCGCGTCGGATTCCAAAGAAACCGATGACACTCGATCCACCCACCCGGTCTTGATGCGCTGCAGCTGCTGGGGTTTCAGCGTGAACGTAACCTCAGGTGTCTCGGGTGTGTGGATGGTCAGCTTGGATTCCCTGTCCAATGGATTGTAGACATCGAGCCGCAGGAATAGGCGCTCATACGCGAAGCGAAACTGCGCTTTCTTCTCGTGTCCCGCGGCACAAAGCGAAAAAGTGCTCATGCGACCCTGTGGAGCGCACACCTTCCATTGGCCTTCGCCCCAATCGATCACCCCGGCGGGATACTGCCCGCGCAACGCGGCGTTTGCGCCGACGTGCGGGTTGTCGAAATCGACGATCAGCGGAATGGGCTCGGACGCGGGGCCCTGTATATCCAGATCGCGGGCGTGGTCGTGCCGGATGCGAAGAACGCGCGTGTGGTCATCGAAAGTATAGCCCTCCTGCTTCAGATCGCTGCCGCGAGCCAGTTTGCGGCCGCCCGAGAATACCGCATCGGGCACAAAGTCCAGACGCAGGACGTCGGTCGAGGACGGGTCAAAAGTCGAATAAGTAACCGAGCCCTTCCCGTATGCGATCTTAGTGACTACCGAATGCGACCCCACCAGGTGTGACTCGTCTGCCGGAGACCACTCGGGAACCGCCCACAGCCCATCCATCAGTCGCCTCGGGCCGTCCGCGAACTCATCGGTAAACCACCATTGGTTAGCGCCCCATGGTGCATGCGCGCCCGCGGGCATACCTTGAAAGTAAGTTACCCAATTATACGATCGGAAGGCCTGTTCCTTATAAGCCGCGTCGCCAGTGCGCGCATAATACAGGGCCTCGACGGCGGCCAGACGCGACGTATGGCTGTCGCAGCACTGGTTGGGCAGATTGCAACAGAAGCTCTTTCCATCGCCCTGCTCGTTGGTGATGGTAGCGCCGTGGACAATATGCTTGGGCCACTTCGGCGTGGTCTTGACCCACTCAATCAGTTTGCGGACATTGTCTCGCCACTCCAGGTCCTTATCCGGATTGAGAAGAACATAGCGCGCGTATTCCAGCGGGATGACCTGGTTCATGTTCGCCATGCTGGGAGTGACATCCTCAAAGTAGCCGACCCAGACGTTATTCTTCATGGGGTACTTATGCAGCCATTCCCAGGCCGCCTGCCGCACCTGCCGGTATTGCGTCACGTCGCCCTGATCCAGCCGGATCAGCTCGTCGAAGAGCATGACAGGCTCGACCACGTTGGCGGTATAAGGACCCATGCCGCGCCCTTCGACCTTGCCGTCGCGCGCATAACAGCGCACCGGCCAAGGCGAGTTCTGCGCATCGCCGGTCTTATAGTTCTTTACCAGGGCGGCGGCGCACCGCACGGCAGCCTGCAGATATTTGGTGTTGCCGGTCATTTCATAAAGACGCAGGTAAGCATAGCCGTCTTCGCCGACCACATGCGGTTCCAGATAATCTTCGCCGTGATGACTCCAGCCGGTGTAGCGGCGATCGCCTGGATTAGCCGAAGTGTAAGGTACGCGCCCCCACGCGTAGTTCTCAGGGGTGAGACCGTATTCTAGCTCATAGTCGATGAAATCCTGAAGAAAGGTAATGGTATTCGGATCGCCGGTGTAAGGATACAACCGCTCGATGAAACCCTGCATCATGGCGCGCAGGTAGGCAGTGGAGTTGACCCAGTGCCAGTCCGGCTGGATTTCGAAGGTGGTGCGGTCAAAGTCGAAGCAGCAAAAGAAGTAGTGGGTGCGCTGCCGGTTGTACTGGTCCCAAAGAACGCTCCACTGCGTGAGGATGTGTGAGTTGTAAGAGTACCCGATGTCCTCGGGCATAGGCCACGGGAGCAGCTTGCCCTCGGCATCCAGTTGGACGGGGCGGCCCGCAATGTCGGTGGCATCCACCTTGGAAATGACCGGGAACGGCTTATCGTCGCCCCATACCGCAGCGGTGCAGAGCAGCAGCCCGCACAGACTTAGTTTCATGAGAGATCCTTTAATAACTGGTGTCATACTTCATGATCAGAACCGTAGCTACCAGCACGATTCCGGAGCCCGCCATGGCTAGCGTGCTGAGGCGCTCGCCTAGCACTAGCGCCGCCAGAAGCACTCCGAAAATCGGGACCAGGTACAGCGATACGGACGCTACAGTCACGTCCAGGTGCTCTAACGCCGCAAAGAAGAGCAGCATAGACGCTCCGTACATTAGGATCGCCAGGAACGCGAATGCGGCCCACGACTTCCAGTCGAAAGTGGCGAATAAACTCCAATGAAAGGGCTCCGCCCAAATCAGCAGCGGCACGCTGGCCAGCGAAGCCGTGATATAGCTGAAGATCAGAATCTCGATTTCCTGAAAACGCCGCATCAGCCCCTTGCAATAAGTATTGTAAAAAGACGATCCGAAGCAGCCGACCAGGATGAGGCCGTTGCCCACAATATACTTCATATCCAAGAACGAACTTTCGCGAAGATCCTGAACCGACATCAGCAATACGCCCACCAGTCCGACCGCCAGAGAAACGATGCGAAGCCTGGTAAGCTTCTCGCGCAGCATGAAGGACGCCAGCACGGCGGTTATCACGGGGATCATCAGGTTCAGGACGGCGCCGTTGGATGCCAGTGACTTGGAGATACCCCAAGTCATTCCTAACTGGGCCAGCACCTGCCCCAGGACGCCTGCCAAAGTGAACTTGCCCCAGTCGGACCAGGTGGGCCGCGAGGCCTGAGGATTGGCGCGCCGCTTGCGAACGAGCAGCGGCACGAACAACAGCGTGGTGATGTAGAAGGGTACAAAAGTGATGGCGATAGGGCCCATGTGCCGGTCCAGAAATTTCACGGCCGTGCCCTGGGCGGACCAGATGAGCGAGGCCATTGCCAGCAGGGTGAAGTACCCCAGCATCCGTCCCTTGTGAGTCGCGGTACCGGGTTCAGCGGCGCTCGCCATTATCCCTCCTGCACAACCACGCCGAAACGATCGGTGCCCATGGAACTGCCCTCGAACACATAAGGCCGCATTTGCCGCAGTTCGCCATAGCGACTCACTAACTCGCCGAAACCTTCATACGCATCGCTACCGCCGAACACCGCCACGGTAACGCCTGCTCCGCCGCCCGTTACCTTCGCGCGGTAGAGCAGATTTCCGACGACACCGGCAGGGCTGGCACATAAGCGGAAAGACACCCTTCGTCGCCCATCACAGCCGTAGCCTGATCCATGATGCCACAGGCGGATTCCGCAACGACGTTCTCAACCCACTGGCAGGCTTCCCCCAGTTCAATGCCGGGCAGATCGAGGCCATACGCGCGCGCCGCCGCCGAAGAACTGACTCTTCTGTTCAGCGGAACCTCCACTAGGAGACGGACGGCTTCCTCATCCACCAGGTCGTCCAATTCGAATTCGGCCGTCCCTGCCAGCTTCGCGCCGCCACCTCCGGGTTCCAGAAGACGACTCACCGGTCGGGCCGTAACTGTACCGCGGCCCAGGTGGCTTCGGATGGTCGCCTCGAATACCAGGCCGCCAGCGTAGTCCACGTTGCCGCCCATCAGCGTCCGGGCACCCGGGAGACCTGCCGATGAAGACAGGACCGTCATGTGCCAAAAACATGGCCGCCGGCACGAAGCTCAAATACTTGCTTCTCGAAATCCATCATGCCAGCGCCCGGATACTGTCAGTCAAGTAAGCCATGGATGCCCCCGTCATCCGTGGACGGATGGGGAGGCTGACGTACTTGTGAAACAGAATTGTGCACACGTCCTCGGCAACATATTCGGCTCCACGCCCATTCACCGCCCAGAGCTAGTTCCGACCGGCGTTTGCACTCGTCGATCTCGGAAATGGCGGCGAGCAGGATCGCCACATCCAGGACTGCCCGATTGAAGCCGGCATTCACGCTGGCGGCGGAGGTAACATCCATGGCTAGACGACCCTTGCGCGGGGACTGCCATATCGGCTTCGAACACTGCCCCAGGAATTTACTGGTGCCGATGATCAATAATCGTGGATGGGTCAAGAAAACGTGATCGCGCAGTTGGTCCCTCAAAAATGCAGCCGCAACCCAACTGCATGCGGCGCGGGTTCCACCGACGTGCTGAAAACCAGACAAGATCATATTTTGCGCTCCACTTCCGTGGTGCAGACGGTAAAATTTGGCGAACACAGCTTGCATTACCGGCGCTTCGATAGCATCGCCACGGAAGTTGCCGAGAATTCGCGCCGGACGGCCAGAATCATCTGCCGCGGACGGCCTCGGTGAGTCAGCGCATTGAGTACGGAGGCGACGCGATCGCCTATACCAAATTCGACAGCGTCTCGACGGAACCGCTGAAGCTGGGAGCATGGAACCCGAAATCGGTCATCGCGCCGACATGCAGTGGGAGCCGAAGACGAAAGTGTTGACCCCTTCACGCGAAGGAAACCACCGTGCGCATTGCGCGTTGACCGGGACGGCAGGCTTTGAGAAGAATGGAGAATTCATGAAACTAAAGAATCGCGTTGCGGTCATCACCGGTGCAGCCTCGGGTATCGGGCGGGCATGTGCGCTAGAGTTCGCGAAGGAAGGCTCTGGCGTGGTGCTCGCGGATGTGAATCTGGAAGGAGCCCGGGAGACTGCGCGAATGATCGAAGCGGCCGGCGGAACGGCTCACGCCGTCGAAGCAGACGTGGCTGATCCGCCGGCTGTAGAACGATTGGTGAGCGAGACTTTGCAGCGCTTCTCGGAGGTGCACGTGCTGTTAAACGATGCCGCGATTCAAGTCAACAAAACCGTGGAAGATACCACGGTCGACGAATGGACCCGGGAGGTCGCCATTAACCTGGGCGGCGTTTTTTTGTGTTCGAAGTACTTCCTGCCGCACTTGCGCAAGACGCGTGGCAACATCGTGAGCCTGTCCTCGGTGAACGCGTATTTTGTGGAACCTGGTTGCGCGGTCTATTGTGCTACTAAAGCTGCAATCATCGGGCTGACCAAGGCGATGGCGATTGACCACGGAAAGGACGGCATCCGCGTGAATTGCATTTGTCCTGGATATATCGATGCCGGTTTGGCGGAGGGCTATTTTCAATCGCAGCAAGACCCCGCGGCAGCGCGCGCTTCGGCTGGGAAACTGCACGCATTGTGGCGGATCGGCCGCTCCGAGGAAGTAGCGCGCGCCGCGGTATATCTGGCAAGCGACGACGCATCCTTTGTAACCGGGACCGCATTGGTGGTGGACGGCGGCTTCGGTTCGGGCTTACCACCTGCGGCATAGCACTCCTGTGTTGGAAAAGACAATGACGTTGCGGGGATAAGCGGTCCGTTGGGCGGAGCGATATCAGGAGATCACCCGCGATAGTCGCCAACGGCTTGCCGGAGCCTTTTGATGGTGCTCACTCGCTGCACTACCCTGACGCGCCATTGCCCAGGAGCTTTCGTCGAATACCTTTCAGGACCCTCTCGGTCCATGCACCGAACGGCTGGTCGGTGGTGAGGTAGGTCCAAACAGCGCCGCGGTCGCCTAGGCTGACGCTGCCGTCAGCTTCGGCTTTTGCAAGGCGGCGCGCTATTTCCTCGGGTAGGGCAGCTTCCAATTCGGGGAACCATTCATCGATTTGTCGCAGAAAAGTGAAATGTGGGTCGCGGCGGTCGACGCCCACGAAAAAGCCCGGAATCGCGGCGTAGGATTGCCAGGGGATACCAGCGCGGAAGTCCTCCAGCCGGGCCAGATAGTCGGCCCACAGATCGTCGATAACACGTAGCGTGATCTGCCGCTCCAACTCAGACTGGCAGGGAGCCGTACCATCGAGTACCGACTGGCGATGTGAATGAATTCTGTTGCGTTGGCCTTCGACGGGAACATCATAGCGGTGCAGGAACTGGCGCTGATCCAGGTGCTGGCCCTCTACCAGACGCTGTATGGAAGCCGGGTCGTTGCGGTAATGCGGGTTGAGGTCGCCATACTTTACTAACAAGGGGTCCTCCAGGGAGACAAAGAACCGCGAGCAGCCCGCATCGCCCTGGCGTCCGGCGCGGCCACGCAACTGGTTATCGATGCGTCGGCTTTCGTGCCGGTTTGTACCGATCACGTACAACCCCCCGAGTGCAGCCACCCCCTCGCCCAGGCGAATATCTGTGCCCCGCCCGGCCATGTTCGTGGATATGGTGATGGAGTCGCGCTGGCCAGCCTGCGCAACGATCGTCGCTTCAAGTTCATCATTGCGCGCATTCAACACGCGGTGTGGCAGGTCCGCCAACATTCCACTCAGCCTTTCGGATTCCTCGACGCTCGCCGTACCCACGAGGATGGGCTGTCCGGTGGCATGGACGCGACGTATCTCGTCGGCGACCGCCTGTTCCTTTTCGGCTTTCGTTGCGAACAGGATGTCCGGTTGATCCACCCGAATAACCGGCCGGTTGGTGGGTATGGTCTCTACGCGCAGGCCATACACGGTCTGAAACTCTATCGCCTGAGTAGCGGCGGTTCCGGTCATGCCGCAAACCTGTGGATAGAGTGCTATAAGGTGTTGGATGGTCGTAGACCCCAGAATCATTCCCTGGGATTTCGGGACCACGCCTTCCTTGGCTTCCACGGCCGTATGGAGTCCGGCCGGCCAGCGGCGATTCAGAGCGATCCGGCCCTTGAATTCATCCACCATCTCTATGGCGCCGCCCTTGACCAGGTAATCCACATCGCGGTGGAGAAGGGCGTGAGCTTCGAGTGAGTCCTGCAGCGCCGTGTGGAGCCGGAGGTTGCGCTCCTCGAAGAGGTTGCCGCAGCCGAATGCGTCTTCCACGGCGCGGATGCCGGCGTCCGTCAGCGCAGCGTTATGGCCGCCTGCATCGATAGTGTAGTGCGCCGCGGCACGGAGGCGGCCTACTACCTGATCGGTTGAATATGCCAGAGCAGTGTCGCCTGAATCGCCGCCGGCGATCACGAGCGGGATGCGCGCCTCATCGATCAGAATGGAGTCAACTTCGTCGATGACGGTGGCGAAGAACGGACGGTGCACCTGCGCCTCGAGACGAAGCGCCAGCCGATCGCGCAATACGTCGAAACCGATCTCGTTGGCAGTCGCATAGGTGACGTCACAAGAGTAGGCGGCGCGGCGTTCGTCAGGCGCCATGCCCTGCTGCACATACCCCGCGGAGAGACCTAGAAAGCGGTAGATATCCCCCATCCAGCGGGCATCGCGACGCGCCAGGTAATCGTTGACGGTCATGACATGCACGCCCCTCCGTTCGCGAGCGAGCCACGCCACTGCCGGCACGGCGGCGAGTGTCTTGCCCTCGCCCGTCTGCATCTCCGCGATGCTGCCGCGAGCCAAGGCCAGCGCGCCGCGAAGCTGGACATCGTACATTTCCAGACCCAGAATCCGCGACACGGCCACCGCCGCAGCCGCCATGAATTCTAGTAAGCCGTTCGCCCGCGCAGCTACGTCGCGGAGTTGGTCGTCGCTCACACGGGCGAGTTCCGACCGCATGGCGCCGATCCGCTGGATGGCGGACCGATCGCGATCCAAGGACGCAAATACGGAACGCAAGAATTGCCGCACGCCACCCTCCTCACCGCACTAAACACCAGGACTGAAGTTGGCCTCGGATCTTGGCCGCTTCGCCTGGTCTCGCATTTAATAATCTGCTGTTTGCTGCTGGCTTTATGCGTGGACGGGAAAGGTGCCTGGTGGCGGGCGTTGCAAGACCAAACGCAGTAGAAAGACGGTCGGGGGCCGGGAGTCGCGCCGCGAGTCGATCATGCGGACCACCCGCGGGGTCACGGCAGATTCACACTGCTCAGGTAGACGGCGCTGCAAACACCGCGCTCTTTGACGAGTTGAAACGACACCTTTCGCAATGGAGACGGTGGCAATGCTCGACCCGGCAACGCCGAACGCCGAGAGGGCCAAAAGAAGCGCCGCCACAAGCCGTGCTGTGAATCGCGAAAGCACCTGGGGCCATTATGGCATATCGTCGATGCGGCCACTGGGAGGAAAATCGTGCCGGCCGCGCTTCCTGGCCGCCGATCTGGCGTACGATTGAGTTTCACAGTCTTGGCGGGACTCGGGGGGGCGGGTTCAGGTCGGGATGCCTTGGGTCACTCGCCTTGGGTCACTCTTGGAGAGGACGGGCGCGGCAGTTTGACGATCGCTAAAAAGATCTCCCCGGATCGTACCACTTCCTTTGGTGGCCCCGAAATTGCCCTTTCATTCTGACTCTTTGCAATATGACGTTTAGTGCCGAGTATCGCCTGCCTGAAGAGCGCCAAGTCCATCGGTGGGCGGACGGGAATTGGCTGGAACTTGGATTGCTATAGCATGTGGCAGTCTGTAAGAGAAGGCCCGAAAAGGACAATGACGTTTATGCCCAGCCAGGAAGCACCGTCCAAACGAGAGATCGCCGAGTATTTGGATAATACCGAGCTCGCCGGTGAGGACGTCCAGACCAAGATCGAGGATGACCTTCAGGATATCGATACAGCGGTCCTCGCGTATCAGTTATGGGAGGGCCGGGGGCGCCCCTTGTGGTCGGATCTGGACGACTGGTTCAACGCGGAGAGAAAACTGAAAACCGACGGCCACCGCGATCCGGGTGTTGCGGCCTCATAGCCGAGCCATCCCGCCGCCCTACACGATCGGACTGGGACCTGTCTGCGACTGCCTCATTCTGAGCCGCCTCGCCTGGTAAATCCCGTGGATCATCGTAAACTGCGGACAAGCGGAGCGCGCCACGAACAGCGTATGGCTTCCCAGCTTACGGACTGCCTCGACCTCCATCTCCCGCACGCGCAGCGCAAAACACGGGACGGGAATTCCAAGCGATCCCGACGGCTTGGTTTCAAACGGAACTTGGTCCCACCGCACGGATTTCTGGCGGTGGTTCCCACGGAGTTGCCTCGCCACCTCGCCCTGCTCCGATGGAATGTTGCTAAACACAGTGCACCCTGCTTTTTCCACGAATGGTGCGGCCTGCCTGGAGCTGTTTAGGGCGAAGGCCATATAGCCTTTCCCGATCGGGCCCATCAGGTTCATCGGAAAAATATTCCCCGTCTCGCCATGGATCACGCTGACCAGCACCACCGGCCTCGGGCAGATGAAGAGGACCATCATCGAACGCGTTCCCAGCGCGTCCATCGGCACATCGGTGTCGCCGCGCCGCCATTGGAAATAGAGCTGGAGCAGTTGGTGCGCCCACAGCCGCTTCCGCGGCAAACAGTGGTTCCGGCAGCTTCGAGCTTGAAATAAGCGCAGTGTCTGTCCGTTTGTTCTGACAATACCCGCCGCTCGAAGGCCGATCTCGCCCAGCATTGCGCGCTCGCCATGCCGCTCGCAGAATCGCAGCGAAAGGTGCGCGCTGTCGCCGGGATCGTCCTCAAGGCCGATGCCGTCGTAAAAGGCACCGTGCAGGCAGGCGCGTGAACATCCGTCACGTCGCGGGGTGGCACCGCCCCGTGCAACCATACGCTGATTTCGTCCTGAGGGTCGGGCATGGCGACCGCGCACTGTTGTGGTAGGTCGGTATCGCCCAGCGCCATCTGGCGAACAATCTTACGCGCCCGCTTCTGCAAACTTATCTTCTACCTGCGTTTCCATGTAGGAGGGCGGCGCGGCGATGCCAATGCCTTCCCACTGCTTCAATCGAAAACCGGAAGCAAAAAATCGACGCAATTTTCCCCAACGAGTATATCCGTACCGGAACAGGGCCAGCATTGAAATCCGGGTTGTCGCGCCGCAATCGCCGCAGCGCTTTGCCGGGTCTGCCATGCGCCAGAAACCACGCGATTTCCCACGGAACTAAGCGCCCGGTCATCCCCGCTATGAAACGGGCACCGCGTGGCAGGAGGAGCGCCAGTGCTCTCGCAACTCCGGGAAAATCTTCCACGCAGTTCAATCCGGAGAAACTGGAAAAACCCCGTCGAAAGGGCCTTCCTTAGTCAGAGTGCCAATGTTCTCGTTCTCCATGACCCGGAATTCGACGAGATGGCTCAGGTTTGCGTCGCTCGCCAGCCGTCTGGCAAGCTCGACCATGCGCGGCGAAAGATCGCACGCCAGAACGTGTATTCCACGGGAGCCCAAGTGAACCGCGTCGATCCCTGTCCCGCAGTTCAACTCCAGGATGCGATGGCCCGGTTCGAACGCGCGCTCCAAGGCGCGCGCGGCGATTCGCCTGCCCGGTGAGCTTGCCGCTGAAATCACGATCGTATGTGCCGGCGGCACTGTCCCAATAAGCTCGTACTGAGCTGGATCGCGTCATTGTGGACTCACAGTTCTAATCTTAAGCTGGCCGGTCGCAAGCACTTGTGAATCTTTTGTAAAGCTATGAATCAGCCTCTACGGGCCAGATATGCACGGCCAATTCTCCAAGGACACGTGAGGAGCTAAGCTAAATTCTTGTGAGACGAACCACTGCGCCGCATTCCATAGTATTCGCATCCGCAAGCCTCTTTATCCTGATGTGCGCCATCCCGCTCCGGGGTGTACCGCCGAAGGCCGCGGCAGCCCAGGCGCATGCGGCCAAAGGAAAGGAACTACTTACCCGAGGAGATCTCCCCGGCGCGGAACGGGAGTTGCGCCAAGCGGTCGAGATGGTTCCCCGTGAGGCCGAGTTTCTTGCCCTCCTCGGCGTGGTGCTAGGCATGCAACAGAAGTTGCAGGATTCGGATACGTATCTGGAGAAGGCATTGCGCCTCGCTCCGGCGGATTCGGCAACGCGCCAAAATCTCGCCTGGAACCAGTTCGAACTGGGGGAGCTTGCGCTTGCGAAAGCAAATCTGGAGCGCGTGCTGAACGAAAAACCGCATAACTCAACCGCCACTCTGTTAATGGGGATGGTGGAGGAAGAATCGCAGCAGTTCGAAGAGGCCTTGAAGCTGCTCGCATCGGTTCCCGAGCAGGTGCGGGAGCGCCCGGAGTCGCTCGCCGCGCTGGCACGCGCCTACTACTACACTGGGCAGCAACCCAAATCGCACGAAGTCCTGAAAGAGCTGCAATCAGTGTCGGCGGAACCACAGAGTATTTTCGCCGCCGCGCAGGTAGCAGCGGAATTGCATGATTTCGACCTTGCGGAAGCGCTGTTTCGATCGATCTGGACGCGTTATCCCGACAAGAAGAGGTTGAGCTATGTGCTAGCGCGTGTCGAGTACCGCGCCGGCAATTTCGCGGGAAGCCTGGAAGTCTTGCGCCAGGCGATAGCCGCCGGGGATGAGTCGAGCGAGATCTATAATCTGCTCGGATGGTGCCTCTACAAAAAAGATGACGCGAAAGGCGCGGTCGCCGCCCTGGATCGTGCGATTGCCCTGGATCCCACCGACGAATCGAACTACTTGGACGTCGGGATGATGCTGCTCGAAAACCATCTGTTCGACGGAGCCATGACCGCTGCGGAAAAAGCCATCGAAGTCGCGCCCGGTTCATCCGGCGGGCGGCGACTGAAGGCGCAGATCGAATTCAAATTGGGCCGTGTCAATGACGCTGAGGCGCTCTACACTCGCGCGGTGGAGCTGAACCCGTCCGATACAGGAGCCGTCATCGGGCTGGCTACCGCCCAACTCGACATGGGGAAGAGCGCGGAAGGGGAGTCGACTCTCAAGAACGCGATCGAGCGCGTGCCGCGCGCGGCGGTTCTCTATCAGGCTTATGGAACCATGCTCCTGTGGGGCGAAGGAAAAGAGAATAGTGAAATAGCGGCGCGCGCCATCCAGCTTCTACGAAAGGCCGAATCGCTGGATCCCTCTCTGGCTGAGACACACTATCAACTCGGTAAACTGGCTTTACGCGATGGCAACACCCGTGAGGCCTTGCGCCAGTTGGAGGCGGCTGTTCATCTCGATCCTGACGGAAGCAAAAACCACTATGCTCTGGCACAAGCTTACCGCAGGCTGAGCCGGATTTCGGATGCGGAACACGAAGTCCGGATTTTCCAGGCGCTCAGACAGAAGGAAGGCGCTTCCTACCCGAAACCTCCTGGCACCTGAGCCCGCCTTTTCAAAATTCCTATCTTTTTTTCGGTTTTATCTTGACAAACCTGCCAGATTCAGGTGTAATACTGCAAAACTACTACCACGCAGTAGCAACGTTTCCAGACGGGGGGTCGAACGATGCGACAGCTACATGCCCAGGTGTTGATTGGCAGCGCGGTACTGGCGTTGTCGGCAGTATTCAATTTCGCTCCGATGGCCAGGGCACAAGGGATCGACACCGCCCTCCTTCGAGGTACGGTTACCGATCCGACCGGCGCCGCTGTTCCGGGCGCGATCGTAACCATGACCAACGTGGCCACCGGCGTTTCGGACAAGCGCCCGTCGGACGAAGGCGGCCGGTACCTGTTCGCGGACCTCAAGCCGGCGGCTTACACGGCCAAGGTAGAGGCTGCCGGGTTCAAGACCCTGATCCGTGACAACGTCGTGCTGCGTGTCGGCCAGGAAACCGACCTGGATCTCAAGCTCGAGGTCGGTGAGATCAGCCAGCGCGTAGAAGTAACCGCGGAAGCTCCCCTACTGAACACAGTGAGTGGCGCGCTCGGCACGGACGTCTCGGGACAATACATGATCAATATACCGTTGGAGGGCCGCGATTATGGACCGCTGGTCTTTCTGGCTCCGGGCACCACCGAAATTGCGAATGCGGGCGGAACGGGCGGCTTAGTACTCGGAGGCACCGGCTTCGCCTCCAACGGTCAGCGATATGCGACTGCTGAGTTCCGGTTAGATGGCGGCCTCGAGACCAACCCCGAAGGCGGCGAGGGCGGTACCACTAACCTCCAATACAAGCCCGTGGTGGAAGCCATACAGGAGTTCAGGCTACAGAACAATAGCTTCTCGGCAGAATATGGAAGTAACGGCGGCACCATCGTGAGCCTCATCATGAAGTCCGGCACCAACCAGTTTCATGGCAGCGGCTATTGGTTTTTCCGGCGGCCGAGCCTGGATGCCAACAATTTCTTTTCGAACGCCGCCGGCCAGCCGATCGGACCCTATGCGATCGACCAGGCCGGCGGCACCATCGGCGGTCCGATCAAGAAGAACAAGACATTCTTTTTCTTCGACTATGAAAAAGACCGGAATACTTCGCCGGGGACCGTCACTACGAGTGTGCCAACCGACTTGCAGAAGCAGGGAAACTTCTCCCAGACTTTCAACCCCGACGGCAGTCTGGAAATGATCTTCAATCCTTTCGACCAGACCTGCGTCCAACAATCTTGTACGCGGACGCCGTTCCCAGGCAACATCGTTCCCGCCAGCATGATGAATTCGATCGGGAAAAATCTGATCAATCTCTACCCCGATCCCAACACCGCGGGCGATCCGGTGACCGGGTTGAACAATTTTACAGCCAAGTTGGTCTATCCGAATCCCGGGTACCAGTTCGACATCAAGATCGACCATAACTTTTCAGACAGCAACCGCATCAGCGCCCGCTATAGCCGCGGGATTACGACCAGTTATACGCCGGATCTCTTCCTGGCTCCCCAAGTCTCTTATTACCGCACCAATGAAGGTGCTTTGGTGGATACATGGACGATCAATCCGCAGACGGTTTGGAC
>Ga0302325_10020535_pt1 | contig 13845 bp, 18 predicted proteins | sample Palsa_T0_2_FD_201948 | JGI IMG/M metagenome (GOLD analysis project Ga0302325, IMG submission 201948) | Peat permafrost microbial communities from Stordalen Mire near Abisko, Sweden - Palsa_T0_2 | ecosystem: Environmental > Terrestrial > Soil > Palsa > Peat permafrost | place: Sweden: Abisko... | reverse complement strand
CGTACGCTAGAGGTCTGAATAAGGGGGCAGGCCGAAGCTCAGCGCGCCGAAGTTCTCGGTGGTGCGCTCGGCATCGAGAAAATAATGCGTCCCCATCATGGCCGAGTCGCGGAAGATGCGCTCGAGCGGATTACCGGCGCGGGCCGCGGCGGTGCCGGCGCCCTTGAAACAAATCTGCACGCAATCATTGCTTAGCTGCGTGATCTCATCGAGCAGCAGCAGGTCGCGGCGCTGCTCGAGATCGGTGAACGGCGGTCCCGATACGACCCTCATTTCGCGCGCCTCCTGGCGGCGGATTAGTTCGTTCATCCCCGCGCGAACCGACTCGAGTTTGGCGGTGGCACGCCCCAGGCAGGCCTGCGCACGGCGCGTTTCCTTGAGTGCGACGAACGGCGGCAGGCGCAGCTTTTTGGTGCTCACTACATCGACGAACGCGTCGATCGCCGCCTGCGCCAGTCCATGCGCGACCGCCGCCAGTTCTATATAGACGATCGGCAACAGGGGCGTCCGGAACATCGGATGGACGTCGATGGCCTGTCCCGGTGATTTGAAGTCATGGATCAAAGCCGCGAAGGACAGCACCCGCTGCGAGGGTACGAAAACATTCTCGCAAATCGCCTGCTTGGAGCCCGACGCCCGCATGCCCATCACGTGCCAGTTGTCGAAAACGGTGTAGTCGGCGTTCGGCAGCATCAGCATCAGGATGTCGGCGGGCGGCGCATCGGGATTCGGACCTTTGACCATCGCGATCACGCCGAGCCAGTTGGAGACGTCGCAGCCTGAGGTGTAGTCCCATTTGCCGCTGATCATCCAGCCGCCATCGACGGGAGTCGCGATTCCCACCGCGCCGATCTGGATTGGCGCGCGGACGTCGCCGTCGGGACCGAAGATTTCGATCTGGCCCTGCTCGGGAAGCTGGGCGATCCACCAGTTATGCGCCACGTTGAAGCTCGCGACCCATCCGGTCGAGCCGTCGCCGCGGGTGATTTCGGAAATAACTTCGGCGAAGGTTGAAAGGTCGAACTCGTAGCCGCCGAAGCGTCGCGGCTGCAGAATGCGATAAAATCCCGCATCCATGATGCGTTGATTGACCTCGTCGCTGATACGACGGTCGGCTTCCATCGCGGATGACTGCTCGCGAATCCACGGCATCAGCTCCCGCGCCCGCCGGATCACTTCGGCCTGCGTCAGATCCGGCTCCGGCGGATCAATCGAAAAACTGCTGATTGCGCTGTGCGATCCGTTCCCGCTTTCAACCTGATTCATGAATCGAAAACCTCCAAGACCGGTGCAATTTGAGATAGGTCATGCGGGCCGTCATTACAAGTGATCAGCAAGAGATCCGACAAGCGATCGATTTGGGCAATCGGGCTAAGGCTGGCGCGCCGGCGATCCGGATACGGGGGGATACGGGCGGAATCGGCGCAGGCCGGGTATATCCATCGTCGGAAGCCGGGAAAGCGCTGGAAATCCAAGGGAAACTTCGATTTTTGCCACTTGGTTTGACGGATTGGACCTCACTTCGTAAGATCTCTCATCAATCGCAGCTCTAAACTTCGGAGGCCATAGCTTAAGTGAGAATGATTCTTCCCCCGCTTGGCCGGCGCCGGGAGATTGACCGCAATCTCTCGGTTTTTTTCAACGCTCACCGTCAATCAGCGTTCAACAAGGCAATTTCGGACCTGTGCGGCTTCTATGGCGTCAAACGTCCGCGCATCGAATGGTATGAATATATAGACTGGGGCAGGGTGGCCGGCCGCACGTATGAAGATGGTCGTATCCACCTGGTTCATCCGGAGAACTGGAAACGCGGCCGCAAGTATTATCGCGAGCGAATGTGGGTTCAGATGATTTATCACGAGATGGGGCATTACCTCTTGTGGACCGACGCCGAGCGCAAGGCCAACCTGTTCATGCGCCGGATGGTGCTCGGATTGCGCAACCGCGCAGCGAGTGCGTCACGCCGGCGCGCCGCATCGGCACAGCGCGTGGCAGCTCGTCGTCCGCGCACGGGCGCCGTCAGAAGGACGACGCGGCGGGTCGCACGCGGGTAGCGCCGGTTCGGGATATCCTCACTTTATGGCGTTAATTTATGGCGAATAAGCCAACCGTGGAAAATCGATGGTGGGTGGAAACCACCGTCAAACGGCCGAAAAAAACCAGCACCGAAGAAAACCTGCCGCAGTTGCCGGTCGCGATGAGCTTCTACGTCGTCGCGCGCGACTACGACCAGGAACGCGCCAAGGACGATCTTACCGACAATAATTTGAGCATCGCGCGCGCGGCGAATCCCGAGCCTGGCAGTTGGGTGCAGGTCTCGATGACCGAGGAGCATTATCCGGCCAAGCCGCTCAACCGGATCAAGGAAGAATTCCGGCTTCCACGCGAAGCCCGGGGCGTACTGCTCGATCATGGACGCCTAATCCGGATGCTCATCTGCGGGCCGCAGCTGGAAGACTGGATAATCGACGTTACGCTCAGTGATGAGCCCTCGGTCGACGTTTACGTGTGGAACACGATGTATCGCGAGCGCCTGTTCAAACGCGCCGAAGAGGCGATGCGCCAGGCGCGGCGATGGGCACTTAACTTGATTCAGAATCCGCCGCAGCGCGACGATCCGTTCCGCGGCACGCTGCTCTAGGGCTCGATGGTGCAAGGCCGCATATGAACTTGGAAGTGAAGGGCAAAGTCGTTCTGGTGACGGGAGCGAGCAAGGGAATCGGTCTGGCGATCGCTAACGCGTTTGCGGCCGAAGGCGCCAAAGTTGCGCTCAATGCGCGCGGTATCGACGATCTCGATCGCGCCGTCGAGGCGATCAAAAGAGCCGGTGGCGAAGCCGCCGCGTTTCCCGCCGACGTTACCGATGCCGCCGCGGTCACCGCGATGGTCGAGGCGGTCGCAAAACGCTTCGGCACGATCAACGTGCTGGTCAACAACGCGGGCGGCGTCGGCAGCTTCGCATCGTTCGACGATCTCACCGACGACGACTGGCATTCGATTCTCGAGCTCAACGTGATGTCGGCGGTGCGCGTCACCCGCGCGACGCTGCCTTATATGCGGCGCAACAAGTGGGGCCGTATCATCAATATTTCAAGTGAATCCGCCGTTCAGCCCGACGCCGCGATGGCGCACTACAACGCATCGAAAGCCGCCATGACCAATCTTACCAAGAGCCTATCGAAGGCCTATGCGATCGAGGGAATCCTGGTCAACACGGTATCGCCGGCGATGATCATGACGCCGCTTGTCGAAGGCATCTTCGACGGCGAGGCGCGCGCCAAAGGGATTACCCGTGATCAGGCGGTGGCGGGATTCCTGGCGACCAGTCGAGCGCATATCGAGGTCAAGCGCCCCGGGACTTCCGAAGAGGTCGCGGCGGCGGTGGTGTTCCTCGCGTCGGAAGCGGCGTCGTTCATCAATGGCACCGACCTGCGCGTCGACGGCGGCTCCGTCGCCCATATGTAGGCGTATGCCCGCGTTTCCTATCAGGAGATTCATCGATGTACTGCGTGAGAATCATGTACCCTGCGCTCCCCGGCACGACCTTCGACTACGACTACTACCTCGCCAATCACGTCGCGCTCGGCGTCGGCCTGCTGAAGAAGCACGGCGGCGTCAGTCCAGTGCGCGTCGAGGTCGATATCCATCCGTTCGGCCTGCCCGACGGCAAGGTGCCAGCCCACGCGATCAATTCGCTCTACTTTGAGACGCGCAAAGAGGCCGAGGGCTTTATCAAGCTGTTCGGAGTCGAAGAGCCGGTCGAGGAGATGAAGCGCGACTGGGTGCGCTACACCAGCAGCCCGCCGGAATTCATGATCAGCGAAGTGATCGATATGGTGCCGGCGACCGGCCGGATGCGCTAGCGCCGCGGCTAAACCGCTGCGAAGCTGACCGTTGCCGTGCCGATAACGAGGCGATCGCCCTCGTCGCTCTCCATCCAGAAGTCTATCTCGACCGTCCGCGCCGCCTGATCGACGCCTGTGACGAACCCGCTCAGAATCAGCGTGCGGTCCGGCTGCACGGGCGCGCGATAGGTCGCGCCGATACGATTGAGGCGTCCGCCGCTGCCGCCGATCCAGTCGGTCACGAACTTGCTCATCAACGCGAGGCTCAGGTTGCCGGGAAAGATCATGCCGGGCAGGCCTTCGGCGCGGGCGGCCTCGTCGTCGATAAAACGGGTGGAGTTGAAGCCGCAGTATCTGGCGAAATCGCGATTGTGATCGCGGCTTACGATAACTTCGTCAGGGCCGATCGCGGCGCCGATAGTTATCTCGTCGAAGCTGCCGGCCGACGCGATACTCACGAGTCGTCTCCGCCTTTATTCTCGCCGGCGCGGTAGACGTAGCGCTGATCGATATGGGCGACCGTTTCGCCGCGATGATTCGCCAGCGTCGAGCGGACGACCACGAAGATCATCGTGCCGGAGCGGCCGGTCTTCTCGTAGCTCTCCTTAAGTTCCGTCGCCAGGGTGATTCGATCGCCGGCGCGAATAGGGGCGAAAAACTCGACCTCTTTGCCGGCGTCGAAGCCGCGGCCGATCCGCGGAACGTTGCGCCAGAAATTGTCGCCATTGCGAAAAACCAACGCGTAGGACGGCGGCGCGGTCAGCACGCCGTTGTGCTCGGAAGTGTAGAGCGGGTTGTCCTCGCCAATCGAGGCGCAAAAGGTGCGGATCGATTCGGCGGTAACGGTGACCGCTTCGCCAGTTTCGAAAACCCGGCCGAACAGCACCGGATCGATTACGTCAGCCATTCCGTGAGCTTAGGTCGGCACGAGCACGGAAGCCAACCGCTAATGCATTCCTCCTGAACGCTCCGCTGGCCTGAGGGAGAGTGGGAAAGATTTGCAGAAATCAGAGTCTTTAATCGAAAGTGTCAAAACTTTAATTTATTGAAGGTCCCTCACCCGGCGCTGCGCGCGCCGTCCTCTCCCGACTGGGAAAGGATCAGAACGCCGCCGAGTTGCCACCTCGGTCATCCTGAACGAAGTGAAGGATCCCTGAACGGTTCGCGTTCGTGAGTAGATAGGCGCTTCGGAACAACCGCCGCTCGTGGGGATTCTTCGGCGCGTCGCCTCAGGATGACGAGGTGAGGCGTTTTCTTTTTCCGTCATCCTGAACGCAGCCAGCGGAGCGTTCCGACGCGAAGCGAGCAGGCGAGTCTGCGAGCTGCGTCAAAGAGACTGCCGTAATGAAGGATCTACGACCACCTGCGCTCGATGAGCGAGACCATGACGGATGCCGACAGGCGAGCGTTAAGGCCGCAATGATTCGATCACGCCGGTTGGGCGCGGCGCGGATCGGGTCGCGCGGGCCGATAATCGACTGGCTCGAAAGCGCCGGCGCGCAGCTCGCGCACTAAATCATCGATAGTCCGCACGTCGGCCGTAAAGCGCGTCGCGCACAGACCGATCAGGCTGACCAGATGGCTGTCAGAGCCGCCGACGACGCGATAGCCGTGAGTCCGGGCCAGGGTGGCGCTGCGATCATCCTCGCCGCGCCGCGAACCGCCGTTGAGCACCTCGATTGCGGCAACGTTGGCGAGCGGCGGCCGGCTCGCATAGTGATCGCACAGCCCGATATTCGGCCGTCCCGGGTGACACGGGATGACAACGCCGCCCATCGCGGCCACGCCGTCGATCAGGGTCTGCGCGTCAAGCCGCACGTCGGAGAAATCGAAGCGGCGGACAATATCATCGTTCACGCCGAAGACCAGCATGTGCCCGTAATCGGTCTCGACCTCGGAGGCGCGCAGCACCGCGATCGAATAGATATCTTCGAGCGGGCGGTAGTCGGCAGCGCGGTTGAACTGGCGATGCTCCGTCAGCACGATACCGTCGAGCGGACGCTCTGCGCGGCGCAGCGTGATCCAGTTCAGATAAGCTTCGACAGGCGCACGCGAGTCATCCGAGGCGTCGCTGTGGCTATGCAAATCTATAATCGTTCCCACGTCGCAATATTCCTGAAACCTCACTGTAACATTTCGCCGAATATTACGATGCGTCGAAGCGTGCTATCGCATGGCGAGTTTTATCCCATTGCGGGATTTTCGCGCCAGTGGTGACGATTGTCGCTATGCAGCGATTACTGCGAGACGGTCGGCAAAAGGAAGAGTGTAAAGAACTAAACTGATGTTCTGAACAGAAAAGGACGAAGTCGAGAGAACTATTTACTGGCGCTAGCGGTGGACTTCTTGCGCTGACCGCGGCGGGAAACGCCCGCTGAACGGCCGGCCTGATCGCGCTCCCACTGCTCGATCGCCTCGCGGCTGAAGCGCCAGTTGCTGCCGACGCGGAATCCCGGCAAGCGTCCCTGCCTCAACAAACGATAAATAGTTGTCGGATGAACTCTCAAATGTTCCGAGAGCTCCTTGATTGTGAATATCTCGCCTTCGGTTGCCATGATTTTACCCAGAGGAGGCCTTTTAAGGTGATCCAGTTAGAAACCCATTTATATCTGCAGCCGTTAAGCTTGATTTTCACATTCTTTGGTATTTTGCAAGTGCCCAAGGAGCAAATAAGAAAACCGAATCAAAGGATAACCCCTTTCAAGGTCAATGGCGCTTCCAGAACGACTAATAGCATACATATGTGACGTAACCATTACTAACGGGCACCAGAATTCCACACCTTTCGATAGATGATGTCCGCTTTGCTTATTTGACGGTCGGATCCCTCAGCCGCCAGCCGCGATTGGGGACGGCTCTTGCATGGGCAGGGGGAAATTGATAATCACTCTCAGTATCGGTACGAATATTCCGGTTCGGCCGTGACTACGCAACGAGGGAAGCTGAAATGTACGTCTGCATCTGCAATGGCCTGACCGACAGGCAAATCCGCGCATGCGCCGACAGCCCCGATTGCTCGGTCGAAGCCGTCTATCAGCGGTTAGGCTGCAGAGCCAAATGCGGACGCTGTGTGCCGATGGCGCGCGCTATCGTGGCAGGTGCCGATATCGCCAATATCGGGGATTGCGACGGTGGCGCTCAGGCAATAGCCACCGATTGACCTCGCTCTCGCGATTAAGCCCGCCATTTACAAGACGATCACCGGATCTTGTCTACAATCTGCTATATTCTCTAACGCACGACGTGCCCGCTCGTCATTTCTCGTTATTTTGACCCACAACTGACTCGGCGACGGGCGCCGCTCATACCGGAGGTCTGACGATGCAAGGAGACCCGCAAGTCATCCAGCACCTGAATCTGATCCTGCGCAACGAACTGACCGCGATCAACCAGTATTTTCTGCACGCTCGCATGCTCCGGCATTGGGGGGTCACCCGCCTCGGCAAGTTCGAGTATGGCGAATCGATCGACGAGATGAAGCATGCCGATCGGCTCATCGAGCGGATTCTTTTTCTCGACGGCCTGCCCAACCTGCAGGATCTCGACAAGCTTATAGTCGGCGAAAATATCCGTGAGGTCCTCGAAGGCGACCTCAAGCTCGAGCGCAAGGCGCTACCAGACCTGCGCGCGGCGATTGTCCACTGCGAGTCGGTCCACGACTTCGTGACGCGCGATCTCTTGCGGGAAATCCTCAAGAACGAGGAGGAGCATGTCGATTTTATCGAAATTCAGTTCGACATGATCGCCAGCATGGGGCTCGAGAACTACAGCCAGTTGCAGTCGTCACCCGCCGACTGAGCGGGAGGCCCTAAAGCGCCCTGCGCTGATATCCAGTCACTGCCGATTACGGTTCACGGACGCTGATGGCCGGTCAGATATCGTCGCTGACAGCGTCTTCGCGCAGGCGCGGCTCGGGCCGCGTCTCGATCGGCGTGTAATGGCGCGTATTCTCACCGATAAAGATCTGGCGCGGACGGGCAATCTTCTGCTCGGGATCGCGGATCATCTCGGCCCATTGCGCGAGCCACCCCGACGTCCGCGGAATCGCGAACAGCACCGGGAACATCGTCATCGGGAAGCCCATCGCCTGGTAGATGATTCCGGAATAGAAATCGACGTTCGGATAGAGCTTGCGTGAAATGAAGTAGTCGTCTTCGAGGGCGATCCGCTCCAGTTCGAGCGCGATATCGATGAGCGGATTCTTGCCGGTGACCTCGAAGACTTCGTAAGCCACCCGCTTCACAATTTTGGCCCGCGGGTCGTAGTTCTTGTAGACACGATGGCCAAAGCCCATCAGCAGGCGCTCGCCGGTCTTGACCTTCTTGATCATGTCGGGAACGTTCTTCACCGAGCCGATTTCCATCAGCATCCGGATGACCTGCTCGTTGGCGCCGCCGTGCAGCGGTCCATAGAGCGCGGCCACCGCGGCGGCCGTGGCCGAATAGGGATCGACCTGGGAGCTGCCCACCGATCGCATCGCATTGGTCGAGCAGTTCTGCTCGTGATCGGCGTGCAGGATGAAGAGCACCTCGAGCGCGCGCTCGAGTATCGGGTCGGGCCTGTACTTGATCTCCGTCATCTTGAAGAGCATCGAGAGAAAGTTGCCCGTGTAGCTGAGCTCGTTGTCGGGATAGACGTAGGGTAGTCCGCGGCTCAGACGGAAGGCGGCGGCCGCGATGGTCGGCACCTTGCCAATCAGGCGGCGAGTCTGCAGGCGGCGCGATTCGAGGTCGCCTACCGCCTTGGCGTCGGGATAGAAGGTCGACAGGGCGCCGACCGTGCCCACCAGCACACCCATCGGATGCGCGTCGTAGCGGAATCCGCCCATGAACTTCTTGATATTCTCGTGCACCATCGTGTGGGTTTTGATGTTCTGCTCCCACGCTTCGTAGTGCTTGCTGTCGGGCAGTTCGCCCTTGACGATCAGGTATGCGGTCTCGAGATAGTTGCTGCGCTCGGCCAGCTCCTCGATCGGGTAGCCGCGGTAGCGAAGAATGCCCTCGTCGCCATCGATAAATGTGATCTTGCTCTTGCAGGCCGCCGTGTTGGTGAAGGCGGGATCGTAGGACATCAGGCCGAAGTCGGCGGGGTCGGTTCTGATTTCGCGCAGATGGGCCGCGCGGATCACGCCGCCATCTTCGATCGGAATCTCGTATGACTTGCCCGTGCGATTGTCGACAATCGAAAGAGAATTCTTTGCCATGAGTCCTACCTGATAATGACAGTCTTACGGTCTTCCGATCCCTGAAACCCTTGCGATCCTTGAGCCGGGTTGACATGGGCCGGGCTGACTTGGCCCGTCGAAGGCGATCGGCATCACGTTGACAGATTATATAGCGCTTAACCGGGCCGTGGCGGAAGCAAAAGCGGACCCTCGTCACGCTTTTTTCGCCCGCTCGCATCCGGCGGCTATCCGTGGCACGCTGGCGCATTGCGCCGTCGTATCGAGGCGCCCCCAACCGGACCATCCAGATGTACCGTATCCTGTCTTTTTTTTCCGGTTTCGTCATCGCCGTGATCGGCGCGCTGGGCTACACCGGCGTGGTCCTTATGATGGCGGCGGAGAGCGCATGTATCCCGCTGCCGTCGGAGGCGATCATGCCGTTTGCCGGCTACCTGGTGGTGACCGGCCGCTTCGGCCTGAATACGGTCGCGATTGCGGGGACGCTCGGATGCCTGCTCGGCTCGTATGTAGCCTATGCCGTCGGCGCCAGCGGCGGCCGCGCCGCGCTCGAGCGATGGGGCCGCTATGTGCTCATTTCGCATGAAGAGCTCGAAGCCGCCGATCGCTTTTTCGATCGATGGGGCTCGTCGGCGATCTTCATCGCGCGACTGCTGCCGGTCATTCGGACCTTCATCGCGTTTCCAGCCGGCGTATCCCGCATGAGGCTGCTGCCCTTCACGATCTACACGATTCTGGGCTCATACATATGGTGCCTGGCGCTCGCATGGGCGGGCATGAAGCTGGGTCAAAACTGGACCGCCGTCGGCCCCTTCTTCCGCCGTTTCGACAACCTGATCGCGATCGTGATCATAGCGGGCGTGGGCTGGCTCGTTTACCATCGAATCAAGTCGGTAATGGCGCATCGCACGGACCCCGCGGCGTCCCCCGGCGCGCCGTAACGACGTCGTAAAAGATGCGGTCATCCAGATGGAAGACAAACCTGCATCGAAAAACCTGACGACCGTCATGTCGGACACCGACGCGGCCAAGGTGGGGATTGCGCGTTCGGTCCTCGAATCGAGCGGAATGGAGGTGTTCGTCTTCGATCGCCAGATCTACGGCACCGCCTGGCCGGTGCGCCTGGTCGTGCATTCCGAGGACGCTGAAGACGCGCTCGCGGCGCTCAAACGCTTCGGTTTTATCGAGTAGCGTCCGGGACGGCCGATGCCGCTGCAGGTGTATTTCGATACCAGCGCGTTCGATCATCTGCAAAAGCGGATTAACTGCACCGCCGCCGATATCGCAAGCCTTCGGCAGGCCGTCTACGGCGGCGAAATCTCGATACCGCTGAGCATTCACGTTCTCGAAGAGTTGCTGCTCGCACGCCGATCGAGTCCGCAGACCTATTCCGCGCTGCTGCGGATGGTCCTGTCGATCGCGCCGTCCCGCACGCTGGTGAAGCCTTGCCCGGATATCGTCCGCGGCGACGTGCGCTCATACGCGGCGGGCGGCGGCGCGGAAAATCCAAGAGTGCATGGTCCCGTCCAGAATATCGTTGCCGCGGGGATCGCCGAGCTGATCGAAAGCGACGGCGAAGACTGGGACGAGGACTTCGTCGCGGCGCTGGAACAGATTCGCGGCAACCGGGAGAAGTTTGCGGAACGGATGCGCGTGATCCCGGAAATCGTTGCGAATATTGCTTTCCACGGACCGGAACTGCCGAGCTTCGATGCGTTTTGGAGTACCGATGCCGACGGTATCGCGGGAGGGTTCGCGGACGAGGCGGGCGTCGGTGAGAAATGTGCGGCGCGCGGAATCGAGGGGCTACTGGAACTGCCGAGTATCCGGATGGCGGTTGGAATCAGGCTGTCTTACATCCACGGACTGTTACTCCAAGGACATCGAACAAAGAAATCTGACGGCGAGGATCAGCATCACGCGATCTCCGCGGCCGCGGCTGCCGAGATCCTCGTGACAGCCGATCCTCGCCTGCTCAAGATCGCTGCGCGAGTGCCGATGGATAACTTCGAGGCGATCGATCTGCGCGCCTTTCTCGATCGTCTCGATGCCTGACGCGCGTTGCGCGTTCGGCCTGGGAGTGAGTCAGTGGGGCGGCGGTGTGTTGGCCAGCACCGCGGCCAGGGCGATCACGCCGCCGAGCAGGGCGCATTCGATTCCGACGTTGCGAATCAACGTGCTGCGGGCCTGACCGGCCGCGACGGCCGGTACCAGGCGATAGCGGTTGTAACCGCCCGTGATGACGATCGCCAGGAACACCGCTATCTTCACCAGCAGGGTCCGGCCCCACGACGAATAGATCAGACTGGCCGGTGTCGCGCCGAGTGCCAGCCACGCCATATAGCCGCCGGTGCCGATCAGCGCCGCCACCGACCAGCCGGCGATTTGCGAGACTCGCGGCGCCATCCGTGCGATCAACGAATCGATTGCCGAAGTGCCACCCGCCGCGCATAGCAGCGTCACCAGCGAGCCGATCCATAACGCCGCCGCGAGGAGGTGCGCGATACATACCGCGACTGCGAAGTTGCCGCGATCGATCGCATGACCGGCGATGCAGGTGGCCGAAAGGGTGCCAGCCGCCAGGCAGAATAACGCCGCCGGCTTAATTCGGACGCCGCGCGGAATCGCGATCGCAACGACAGCCGTCAGCGTGACGAAGCCGATCCGGGACAGCCACAGCCGTCCCGCGTGCGTCAGCCGAACCACCTCGCCAACTAGTGGAACAGCAGCGCCGATCGGCACCGCCGCCATCCGGGCGACATCCGCGAGCATCGCGATGGGCGCGCCGATAAGCGCGATCATCGCGAGGATAGTCCATAGCCGATCGATCCGCGCGGAGAATCGTGCGTATCCCGCGTCTTCCGCGCATTCGGAATATCGGCCACGGCCGCCGATGAGAATTATCGCCGCGCCGCTGCCGCATATCATCAGCGCGCTCACAAGTGGCGGCCATTGGATCAGCCCGCCGGTTATCGCGGGATTCACTGGGACGGTCCGGCGACGTCGAACGTGTATGACCCCTCCGTACGATGGCTGTCCTCGGCCACTACGCTCCATCGGACCGTGTATTCACCGGGCTTGAGCGCGCGCAGCGGCACACTGAGCTGGCGGGTGTTGGCGTCAACCGCCGGTGCTCCAGCAGTCACGTCGTCGCCGGATGGTCCGACCACCGCCAGCTTGGCAAAGAGGGATTCGATCGGGCTGTCGAACGTGATCACGACGCGGCTCGGCGGCGTCTGGAGCGTCGAGCCGACCTTGGGATCCTCCGCGCTCGGAAACGCATGCGCATGGGCCGGCCGCGGACTGATGGCGATCGCGCACGCCGCGATCGCCATAAAAAGAAAGCTGCGACTACGATTGTCGATCATAACGGGGTCCATCGCGTCCACGGAAAAATGTCGTCGATGAAAAGGTCGAGCAAGCCGAGCACGGCGGCATGATTACCGCTGACGGTCGCGTTGTTGAGCGGAAACTGCGTGCCGACCGCGAGCTCGACATAGGTATTCATGAAGGCGAGGCCGGGCGTGATCCTGATCTGCGGAAAAGTCCCGCCGCTGGGGCCGGTGATGAGCTGGTCGTAATTGAACTCATTGAACAGGTACATGTTGCGCAGCGGCCACTTAAGCCCGATATCGCGCACGTTGTTGCTGAGGTACGGCAAAGAGTACTCGACTACGTTATCGGCGAACATCTCGTGATAGGTCGAGCCGCCCAGTGCCGGCGTGTAGCCGAAGTCGCCCTGGAAGCCGAACGGCCGCAGATATTTGATCAGGCTCCAGTTCGGCAGATCGCCCCATCCTTTGGCCCACAACAGTTCCGGGCCCAACTGCGTATGGTTCTGATCCTGCACCGTAGGGTTGCCGGTCGGCAGGATAAATTTGGCGCCGATCGACAGGCGGAACTCATGCTCCGGAATCGTCAGAAAGGCCCACTTGAGCAGCAGCTCCATGTCGTTAAAGCCGGTTACGTAGGGCCCATGCTTGGGCGAAATGGCATCCCATTCGCTGCCGGTCTCGAGACTCACCAGTCCATTGCCGTCGCTGTCCTTGAGCAGCACCTTTTCGAGTGAAAAGGACATCGCAAACGAGCGGCCGCCGTCGGTCTGGTACCAGCTCGGCCGCATGATGTCGAATTCGTTCTTGGGATTGGCGTCATCGGCAACCAGCGGCTCCAGAAAGGTGTAATCGCCAACCGTTCCATGCGCCCTCGCGGTCGCAGGCGCCAATATCACCGCGATCAGAAAAATCGCGCAAAGCGTTTTCATCGTTCTCCATCCAGCTCCATCCAGTCCGGGCATAGCGCGCCAGGCAGCCGATATACGGCGTCAAGCACACGGCGGTTTAAGAAATCCGGGAACCGGGAACGGTCAGGCGAACGATTCGGGCGGCGGAGAATCGGGCTTATCGGCCGGGCGCGGGGCGCGCTCGGTCGGCGACGACGAGAAGCGCCACGACGCCAGCGTCACGATTAACAGGCAGGCGGCAGCTGGTGGTGCCGGCGTGACATTCGAAGGCAGATCGGGCGCTTGATTCGGGTGGCAGATATCGGCGGTCAGAGTCGGCCTGGCGCCAGTCGAAGCAGCGATCAGAGTGATCGGTATCGTTGCCGCGGCGAACGCGGTCGCTACTACGAACGCCAGTATCTTCCGATCTAAACGGCGCATCTCAGAGATCTCTTCGGTGCGCTCAACGTCGCCGCGGCGGCGAGAATCCTTCTAAGGTGAAAAGGCGCACCGTTTTGAGCTTGGGGCGTGCTTTAGATGAAGTCAAGCACTGGCTACCAGCGCCGGACCGTGCGTTGAAGACGCGCATGGAATAG
>Ga0302325_10020534_pt1 | contig 13845 bp, 17 predicted proteins | sample Palsa_T0_2_FD_201948 | JGI IMG/M metagenome (GOLD analysis project Ga0302325, IMG submission 201948) | Peat permafrost microbial communities from Stordalen Mire near Abisko, Sweden - Palsa_T0_2 | ecosystem: Environmental > Terrestrial > Soil > Palsa > Peat permafrost | place: Sweden: Abisko... | reverse complement strand
CTGATAGCTTCAACAAGACGATATTTGAGGTAAGGATGAAGGCAACGCAATCTTTGCACGATCTGGGCCAGAGTCTCTGGCTGGACAACATCACCCGCGACCTGCTCGACAGCGGAACGCTGAAGCGCTACATTGATGAGCTCTCGGTCACTGGGCTCACCTCGAACCCGACCATCTTCGATCAGGCCATCAAGAAGAGCGCTTCTTACGATCCCGCCATTCACCAAAAACTGAGTGAGGGAAAATCCGGAGAGGCGCTGTTCTTCGAACTGGCGCTGGAGGACTTGACCCGCGCCGCCGACTTGTTCCGCCCGGTCCACGACCAGACTAAGGGTGTGGATGGATGGGTCTCGCTGGAGGTCTCGCCTCTGCTGGCCTACGACACCGCGAGCACGCTCACCGCTGCGACACAGTTGCACGCGCGCGCTGCGCGTCCTAACCTGTTCATCAAGATTCCTGGCACTCCCCAAGGTCTGCCGGCCATCGAGGAGGCCATCTTCGCCGGCGTTTCCGTCAATGTGACCTTGCTGTTCTCGCGTGAGCACTATCTCGCCGCCGCCGAAGCCTATCTGCGCGGAATCGAGCGCCGCATCGCTGCCGGATTGGACACGAAGGCTGGTTCTGTCGCTTCCATCTTCATCAGCCGCTGGGACGTTGCGGTTTCGAAGACGGTTCCCGACAATCTGCGCGACAAGCTGGGCATCGCCATCGCCGGGCGCACCTATAAGGCCTATGTCGATCTGCTGGCCAGTCCGCGCTGGCAGGCCATCGTGAAAGCTGGCTACAATCCTCAGCGGTTGCTGTGGGCCAGCACCGGAACCAAGGATCCGCGCGCCTCCGATATTCTCTACATCAGGGCGCTGGCTGCGCCCAACACCGTGGACACCATGCCGGAGCCGACGCTGAAGGCTTTCGCCGATCACGGTGAGCTGGGTCAGGCAATGCCGCGCGATGGCGGTGACTGCGAGCAAGTAGTGGCTGAATTCGCGAAAAATGGCATCGACGTGGATGCACTCGCAGCTCAATTGCAAACCGAGGGAGCCAAGGCGTTCTCCGATTCGTGGAATGAGCTGATGAAGGTGATCGAGTCCAAGAGCATGGTTCTGACCCAGGGCGCGTAGCAGGCTGAAGATTTGACGGCTGGCGGTTTTGAAGGGGCGCAGCTTCAGCTGCGCCGTCGCAAGTCCTATATATTTGTCGTCACGAACCGACATTAGTCGGTGAGGGATCTGCTTTTCGGGCTTTTCTCGTAGCCTGTTAGGTGCGTTGGATACAATTTTTTGCAAGAGGAGCGAACGATGCAACTAGGAATGGTAGGTCTGGGACGGATGGGCGCCAACATGGTGCGCCGCGTCATGAAAGCGGGCCACGACTGCGTGGTCTTCGATGTGTTTCCCAAGTCGGTGGAAGAGCTGGTGAAGGAGAAGGCCGTCGGCGCCTCTTCCTTGCAGGACTTCGCCAAGAAGCTGAATAAGCCGCGCGCGGTCTGGCTGATGGTCCCCGCCGCTGCGGTCGATGAGACCATCGCCGGCATAGTTCCCTACCTGGAGTCCGGCGACATCCTCATCGACGGCGGCAACTCCTATTACATCGACGACATCCGCCGCGCCAAGGACCTCGCGCCCAAGGGCATTCACTATGTCGACGTTGGCACCAGCGGTGGCGTGTGGGGCTTGGAGCGCGGCTACTGCATGATGATCGGCGGTCCGGACAAGGCGGTGCAATATCTCGATCCAATCTTCAAAACGCTGGCGCCGGGCATAGGGAATATCGACCGCACGCCGGGCCGCGAGAAAGCCGGCGGCACTTCGGAAGAAGGCTACCTGCACTGCGGGCCGAACGGCGGTGGTCACTTTGTGAAGATGGTGCATAATGGCATCGAGTACGGCATCATGGCCGCTTATGCCGAGGGACTGAACGTCATCAAGTCAGCCAACATCGGCAAGCACAAGGGCGAGGTGGATGCCGAAACCACCCCGCTGCGCGATCCCGAGCACTATATGTACGACTTCAATCTGCCCGACGTGACCGAGGTCTGGCGGCGTGGCAGCGTCATCGCTTCCTGGCTGCTGGACCTGACCGCAACAGCGCTGCTCGAAGACCCGCAGCTGGCGAAATTTGCCGGACGTGTTTCCGACTCGGGCGAAGGCCGATGGACCATCAAGGCGAGCATTGACGAAGGCGTGCCCTCGCCGGTGCTGACCACCGCGCTGTACGAGCGCTTCAGCTCGCGCGGCCTGGCCGATTTTGCCGACAAGCTTCTGTCAGCCATGCGCTATGAATTCGGCGGACATCTGGAAAAGACGGCCGGAAAGTAGGCGAGGCTCTTTGAAGGGGCGCAGCTTCAGCTGCGCCGTCCATGAGCCCTTTACTTTTGTCATCACGAGCCGACTTTAGTCGGCGAGGGATCTGCTTTTCCGGGCTTTTCAGCAAGCTTTTCCATCGCCTACTTCGTTTGAATTAGGAGACGCTATTGAACGTCGAAATCCTTCCCGATGTCGACTCGCTGGCCAAGCGCGCGGCCGCGATCATAGCCGCCGATGCGCGCGCTGCGGTGTCTGCGCGTGGACGCTTTGTCATGGCTGTCAGCGGAGGCAAAAGTCCGTGGCTGATGCTGGCTGACCTCGCCAACGAAGACATGCCCTGGGCCAATGTGCATGTCTTTCAGATCGACGAGCGCATCGCGCCCGCCGGCGATCCGGATCGCAACTACGTGCATCTGCGCGACAGCCTCTTGCAGCACGCTCCCATTCCGCCGGAGCAGATCTACGCGATGCCAGTCGAGTCGCCTGACGTCGATGCTGCGGCGAAGGAATACGCGCATACGCTGGCAGGAGTCGCAGGAAAGCCTCCGGTGCTCGACCTCGCCCATCTCGGCCTCGGCCCCGACGGCCACTGCGCGTCGCTCATTCCGAATGATCCCGTACTCAACGTGATGGACAGAGACGTCGCCATCACCGGCGTATACCAGGGCCGCCGCCGCATGACGTTGACCTATCCCGTGATCAACCGCTCCCGGCGCATTCTCTGGCTGGTAAGCGGCAAGGACAAGGTCTCAGCCTTCCCAAAGCTGCGTGCCGCCGACCCATCGATTCCGGCAGGACGCATCAGCCAGACGCAAGCATTGCTGCTCGCCGATCGCGAGGCTGCCGGGCAGTAGCTGAGCGGGCTGGCCCGAGGGCTGTTGCGCCAGCTGTTCCCTTCCCGGTTGTTTGTGGTCTACAGACGGTTCGCTTTACTCCCGCTTCTCTCTCTCGGTTTCTTGCGCACGAAGGTACGCCTCAATCTCGGTGCGGCCTTCGTGTCTTGCCCACTCGGCAGCAGTGGCTTGCCACAGAGTGTCCTTCCAATCCAGTCTTGCCCCGCGTTCGACTAGAATCCGCACCACGTCCGGGTGACCGGCCACAGCGGCCTGGTGCAATGGTGTGGATTGGGAATGCCCTCCGAGCGGGTTGTATCGGTTTGGATCTTCGCCCGCATCCAGCAACATTCGCACGATCTCAAGATGACCGAACTGCGATGCGAGGGCGAGCGCCCAGTGGCGGTCCTCAGGGTCGGCATTGGGAAGCAGGCGACGGGCTTCCTCGACGTGCCCCAGAGCTGCCGCGATAGACAAATCGATCCGGGCGCCGCGCCGGATCAAGGCGTTCACTGCCTCGAACTCCGCATACACGGCCGCGGTTCGTATAGCGCCGTTGGCATCGGCTCCGTAATCGCATAGCAGATCGATCAATGGAAGTTGCACGCCGCGTTCACGCGCCACGTTGCTGCTGGCCACCAGCATCAGCGTCTCGTCCAGCGCGGATTGGGTGGTGCCGGCATCAAGAATGACCTTGGTTACCTGAACAATGTTTGCCGGCAGAGTGCCGCGGCGAGTCGGATTTTCTGCGACGAATTCCAGCAGCGTGGGATTGCGAAAGTAGTTTCCACCCTCGAAAACCATCTGCTGCTGAGCTACTTTCGGGTGTTGCCGCATGTGAGCACGCAAGCCTGCTACGTCGCCAGCATCCAGAAGGTCTACGGCGCGGCGAAAAACGGCGTCTTCAATTCGCTCATGGTGAGGCAAATTCAGTCGATCGGAGAGGGTCGGCTTTTCGATATGCCTTTTCATTCTCGGCCAGCTCGGAAAGCCAGCCTCGCGAGCGATAGCGAGTTGCGCGTCGCTGAGGCTCAGCTTGGCGCCGAAGATCTCGGCGTCTGTCGCATTCCTGAAGCGCGGATGAAACTCCCTGAGCCGCTGACCTACTCCTGGATTGCGGCTGGCATGGCCCTTGAGCAAGTCCTTCGCTTGATATTTGAGGTGATCGAGGTTGGGATTCGATGGGAGCGGTCTTACCGGCATGACGAACTTCCTTTCGTGCGCCCCAGTTCCGCATTGACGGGCAGAAAGTTAGTTCGCAAAACACAAATTGTTGTGATCGGGTGGACTTCTGTCCTTTCCGCGGACCGGATGCGCCCCTTTGCGCTCCGCCAATCTTAGCACGACGGCGCACGAGTGGTAGAGCAATCGCTTACCCGCTCGCGCAGCAGCTGTTTGCGTCCGCGATTCCATTCCCTTAAGCTGGCCGTTCATGCTTCGACGCCGATTTCTCCTCTCGTCATTTTTCTGCGCGCTTGCCGTTTCTGCGACCGCGAAGCCCCCCATCTCAGCGCCCGCTGATAGCTATCAGGTCGTTCACGTGTATCCGCACGACCCCAAAGCCTTCACTCAGGGACTGCTTTACGTTGACGGACACTTGTATGAAAGTACCGGCCTCAATGGCAGGTCGTCGATACGGATGGTGGACCTGGCCACCGGACGCGTCCTTCAGAAATACGATTTGCCAGCGGAGTACTTTGGCGAAGGGCTCACCGATTGGGGCAGCACCTTGGTTCAGTTGACCTGGAAGGCGCAAAAAGGCTTCGTCTACGATCGCTTCAGCTTCTCTTTGCTGCGCACCTTCCAATACCTTGGCGAGGGATGGGGCATCACTCACGATAACACGCAACTCATCATGAGCGACGGCAGTTCGTATCTCCGCTTCCTCGATCCCAAGTCCTTCCGCGAGACCAAACGCATCCATGTCACCGACAACGCCGGCCATGCAATCGAGAACCTTAACGAACTCGAATACGTTCGTGGGGAAATCTACGCCAACATCTGGCAGAGCGACATCATCGTCCGTATCTCTCCGCGCACCGGCAAGGTTCTCGGATGGATCGACCTAAGCGGAATCATCGATAAGCGTTCACTCGAGAGCTCGGACGCTGTCCTGAACGGCATCGCTTACGACTCGAAGGAAGACCGGCTCTTCGTCACCGGAAAGCTCTGGCCAAAGTTATTCGAAATCCGGGTGCAGCCCCATCGCTAGATTCGAGGACTGAACCCCATTTGCCACTTCTGATTGCCTGATGAATACACATAAATGTAGAATGTATACACATCAGGAGAACACAACCGTGCGAACCAATATCGACATCGATGACGGCTTGATGCGCGAAGCCATGCGTCGTAGTGGCGCTGCAACCAAAAAGGCAGCCGTGGAAGAAGCCCTTCGGTTGTTGGTACAAACACGCTCACAGATCGCGATTCGCAAGTTGCGAGGCAAAGTGCAAAGGGAAGGCGATCTGAATAAGTCGCGCTTGGGAAGAAATTCCAGTTAGTTGGGTAATCATGGTGATCGTCGATACGACGGTATGGATCGACTATTTGGGCGGCACGGCAAATGAGCAAGCCGCGTGGCTTGATCGAGAGGCTGGGCGCCAGCGGCTTGGACTGACTGACATCATCCTCTGCGAAGTCTTACAGGGCATTCGGAGCGACGCTGCGTTTGCGAATGTGCGTCGCACTTTAGAGAATTTTCAAGTCTTCGAACTCGGCGGAATCGATCTTGCCGTGGCTGCCGCCCAAAACTATCGCAGGTTGCGCCAAAGCGGCCTCACGGTGCGTAAGACGATTGATTGTCTGATCGCCACCTTCTGCCTGGAAGCCGGACACTCACTGCTTCATCGCGACCGCGATTTCGACCCTTTCGAGAAATACCTCGGTTTGCAGGTTGTGCACCCTTAGCTTCGAGGCTCGCTACCACGCCGCCCGCACCACCCCCCAATACGCCGATAACGTTTCCCCCAGCGGAGCTTTTCGCGCCCCAAACAATGCGCCCACCGAGCGCAGCAGCATGCCTTTGACGATCGCCAGTCGCAGAATGACAACTTGCAACTTAGAGAAATGCTTCCTCGCGTACCGCACCATGTTCGTGTACCAGAAGATCTGTTGGTCGCGGAACGCAAGTTGTCCCACACTGTGGGCGCCGCTGTGCCGGAAGCGAGCCTCCGGGCAATAGAAAATCTTCAAACCGCGATCGAGCAGGCGCTTGCACAGATCGACATCCTCAAACCAAACAGGAAAAAACTGCTCGTCCAGGCCGCCGACGCTGTCCCACGCTGTACGAGTAACTGCTAAACAGGCTCCCGCCGGCTGTTCGACTTCCTGTTGCTGCGAGTAGTCGGCGTCCAGACACCGATATCGCTGATTCACCGGATTGCCTGGCCACAACTGATTGACCAGCAGCACCTCATACAGCAGTGCTGCAATCGTCGGTATTGTGCGGAACACAAAGCCGCGGGACGGCTGGCCGTCGGCTTCCAGCAGCGCGCCACCAACGGCGGCTGCCTTTGTTGTTTCAAGACATCGCAACAGCGCGCTTACGGCTCCCGGCTCCGCGATCGCGTCGGGATTCAGGATCAGCAGCACCTCGCCCGTCGCCTCGCGCGCGCCCTGGTTGACGGCCGTCCCAAAACCGAGATTTTGTTCGTTCCCTATCAGGCGAACCGGGTTCCACGCAACGAATTCCTCGATACGCTGAACCGTGTCGTCGGCCGACGCGTTGTCGACAACCACGATCTCGCAATCCTCGCGAGCCAGTGCCTCCAGACATGAACCAATAGTCGCGCCCGAGTTGTGCGTCACGACAATAGCCGAGCAGCCCATAGTTTTCGAGGAAGCACGCATTATAATCGTCGGTCGGGTTGTTAGGGGTTGGAGATAAGGGGCCGGAGGTTCGGGATCAAGAAGATTGAACTGAGTGGAATTGAACCAGTCCCTGGCCCCTAATCCCCAGCCCCACTCGCTCCCAACAACGAATCCTATGCATACAATTGCAGATCGCCCAGTATCCAAGAGCACAAACTTGCAGATCATCGAAACCTCACTTCCCGGAGTACTCCTGATCAAGCCGCGGGTATTCGAAGATCCGCGCGGCTTCTTCATGGAGACCTACCGCCAGAACGTTCTCGCGGAGGCGGGAATTCGCGAGACCTTCGTGCAGGACAATCATTCCCATTCCTCGCGCGGGGTGCTGCGCGGGCTGCATTATCAGCTTCGTAACTCGCAGGCCAAGCTGTGCCGTGTCGCGCGCGGCGAGGTTCTCGATATCGCGGTGGATGTCCGCGTCGGCTCGCCGCACTTTGGCAAGTGGGTCGGCGCGGTGTTGTCGGGCCAGAACCATGCGCAACTTTACGTCCCCAAGGGCTTCGCGCACGGCTTTGTGGTGCGATCGGAAACTGCCGACTTCCTCTACAAGTGCAGCGACTATTTCGATGCCGCCGACGATCGCGGCGTGCTGTGGAACGATCCTGATATTGGCATCGATTGGGACATGCCAACGCCTATTCTCTCGGAAAAAGACATGCGCTACCTTCCGCTCGCCCAGATCGCTCACGATCAGTTGCCGAGGTACCAGCCATGAGTCTCCGACTGCTCGTAACCGGCGCGAACGGCCAGGTTGGATGGCACCTCCAGCGCACACTCGCTCCCATGGGTGAAGTGCTGGCGATCGACATCGAAGAAGTGGACTTGACCGACCTGAATGCCGTGTCCCGCACGGTCCGCGATTTCGCGCCTGACATCGTCGTCAACGCCGCCGCTTACACCGCTGTAGACAAGGCCGAAAGTGAGCCCGAACTGGCACGTGCTATCAACGTAGCTGCGCCGGCACAAATCGCCAAGGAGTGCGCGCGCACCGGTGCCCTGCTGGTCCATTACTCCACCGATTACGTTTATGACGGCAACAAGCCTACCCCTTACGAAGAGAACGATGCCACCGGCCCTCTGAGCGTCTACGGCCAGACCAAGCTGGCTGGCGACCAGGCAATCATGGCCAGCGGCTCCGCCCACATTATTCTGCGCACGACCTGGGTTTATGACATCCGTGGCAAAAACTTCCTGCGCACCGCGCTTCGTCTGGCCCGCGAAAAAGAAGAGCTGCGGATGGTCGGCGACCAATACGGCGCGCCGACGTGGGCACGCGGCCTGGCCGAATCGACCACCATCATTCTCGCGAAGTTGCTTGAGCGCAAAAGCTCTACAGGAGTTTGGCAGAGCGGTCTGTTTCATCTCACGGCCTCGGGGCAAACCTCTTGGGCGGGGTTTGCGCAAGCCATCCTCGAGGACTACGAAGACCTGCTCGAGTGGCCGGCCGAAACTGGCGAGTTCGGCGGCGAGCTAAAGGCCAAACGCGTAGTCGCAATTACCACCGAGCAATATCAAACTCCGGCTCGCCGGCCGCATAACTCAGTGCTCTCCAACGCCAAGATACAAGCGGCATTCGGGATCGCGCTGCCGGATTGGCGGGCGCAATTGCGGCTTGCCATGCAGGATGCCATTCGCTGATAATCTTGAGTTAACAGTTGATGAACAGTTCATCCCCTTGCGCTGCGGCAATGCACTTCCGCCAGCCTTCTCAGCGGAACCTGTAGCTCGCACTGTTCGCTATCAATGAACGGAGACCTATGAAGGGCATAGTCCTGGCAGGCGGTATTGGCTCGCGTCTGTATCCGCTGACCCGCGTCACCAACAAGCACCTCCTCCCGGTGTACGACAAACCGATGATCTTCTACCCGCTGCAAATCCTGGTGGACGCCGGCATTCGCGACATCCTCATCGTCACCGGCGGCCACAACGCTGGCGACTTTCTGCGCCTCCTGCAAAATGGCAAGGAATTCGGACTACAGCAGCTTAGCTTCGCCTATCAGGAGGGCGAGGCCGGCATCGCCGACGCCCTGCGCCTGGCCGAGCCGTGGGCCAAGGGCGACAAGATCTGCGTCGTGCTCGGCGACAACATTATTGAAGGCGACATCCGCGATACCGCGATGAAGTTCGAGCGGCTTGAAAAGGGCGCGATGGTGATGCTGAAGGAAGTCACCGATCCCGAGCGCTTTGGCGTGCCTGTGTTCGAGAATGGCCGGATCATTCGCATCGAAGAGAAGCCGACTGAGCCGCTCTCGTCGTTTGCGGTGATCGGCGTCTATTTCTACGATGCGTCGGTCTTCGATCGCATTCGCAGGCTGAAACCGTCGGGACGCGGCGAGTACGAGATCACCGACGTGAACAACAGCTACATCGAAGAAGGCTCGTTGCACCACGGCTTGCTGAATGGCTGGTGGACCGATGCCGGCACATTCGAATCGCTGTGGCATGCCAGCAACATGGTCCGCGAAAAGGTCCTGCGCAACGCCGAGGAAACCGTTCAGGTGCGTGGCGCATGAAATTAATGGTCACGGGCGGCGCAGGATTTATTGGCTCAAACTTTATTCATCAGATGCTGGCGAAGCACCCCGATTGGAAGCTGGTGGTGCTCGACAAGCTGACCTATGCGGGCAATCTCAAAAATCTGGAGCCGGAGCTAAGCCAGGGCCGCTGCGAGTTTGTGCAGATGGACATCTGCGATCGCGGTGTGCTAGACCACGTGCGCGGCTGCGATGCGGTGATTCACTTTGCCGCCGAGAGCCACGTGGATCGCAGCATCGAGGACGCCTCGGCCTTCGTTCGCACCAACGTCGAGGGTACCTACAACATGCTGCAAGCGTGCCGCGAAGCAGGTGTTCCGCGCTTTGTACACGTCAGCACCGACGAAGTGTATGGCAGCCTCGGCGAGGAAGGACATTTCTTCGAAGACACGCCGCTAAGGCCAAACAGTCCCTATTCGGCCACCAAAGCGGCTTCTGATTTGGCGGTTATGGCCTATGTCCACACGCACAAATTTCCCGGGCTGATCACCCGTTGCTCCAACAATTACGGGCCGTACCAGTTTCCCGAGAAGTTCATTCCGTTAATGCTCGCGCAGGCGATGGCAGGCCAGCCGTTGCCTGTCTATGGCAAGGGCACCAACGTTCGTGACTGGATTCACGTCAGCGATCATTGCACCGCGCTGGACACGGTCTTGCAACACGGCCGTGAGGGCGAGGTCTACAACATCGGCGGCGGCTGCGAGATGCAGAACCTCGACGTGGCGAAGTTGATCCTTAAGGCGCTGGGGCGCTCCGAAGATTTGATTCAGTTCGTCACCGATCGGCCGGGCCACGATCTGCGCTATGCCATCAATTGCGAAAAGCTGGGCAGCGAGTTGGGATGGCGGCCGCAGGTGCAGTTCGACCAGGGGCTGGCGGACACCATCTCGTGGTATCGCGACAATCAGCAGTGGCTGGACGATGTGCGCAGTGGCCAGTATCGCGACTACTTCCAGAAGCACTACGTGCAGCGCGAAAAAACCTTCGCGCAGTGAACCACCGAGGAATCAAGTTAACCGGGGGAATCTTTCTTTCGCTGCAGCTCCGTCAGAAGCTTCCGGCTGCGCGCCTTCATGGCAGCCGTGCCGGTGGCGCAGAAATTTTCCAATAGTTCGACCATCTCTGCCTCCATAGCCTTGTTGCCGCGGGACAATTCGGTTAGTCCCTGGATTGCACAGGTCTTCACGATAGAGCTGGGGTCATCGAGATAGCGGCGCAGCGTCTCCATGGCCCGTTTCCGGCCAGCTGCTGCCAGTTGGAGTCGCGGAATGATAAGCGCCAGATGCCAACGCAATTCCTGCTGGCCGACTTCCTCGGCAAGCCCCATTAACTCGGCCCGATACGGTTGCAACAGCTTCGGTCTTGAGGCCGATATTTTCTCCACTGCGTCGGCGGCACGCATGCGCACGATAGGATCGTCGCTCCACATGCATTGCAGAAGCTCCGGGAAGCTGTCCGGCTGCCGCAGCACCGCAGCCGCCACTTCGTTAGACCTTCCTATCGACCTGCGATCGCCGCCCGCCAGGAGGGACGCGAAACTTCTGGATTGCATGGCTGTAATGGTACTGTGAATCCCGCGATTTGCCTCTTCGCCGTTGTGGGTCCCTTATATTTGTTATCATGAGCCGACTTCAGTCCGCGAGGGACCTGCTTTCGTTCCTGAAGCCGCTAAAGCACTTCGCCCGCGGCTATCTGCTTCACCAGCGCACGGTCGGCATCCAGAAAGTCCAGCGCGGGCAGCTCGCGGCGATTTACCCAGCGGATCTCGCGGAAGATGCGGTTTTGCATCTCACCTTCGTACCGCTCCACCACGAAGAAGTGCAGCTCCACGGCATTGCCGTTCTGATAATGATGTTGCAGTTGAGCAACTTTTGGGCCGACCTCCGCGCGCACACCCAGCTCCTCTTCCAGCTCGCGTTGCAGCGCCTGCGGAGGCTCTTCTCCAGTTTCGATCTTGCCGCCCGGAAACTCCCATTTCAGCGGCAGCGCCTGATACTCCGTCCGCTGACAGCACAGAATCTCGTCGCCGCGAACGATCAGCGCCGCCACCACTTGCTTGATCATCGCACTGGCTCCGCTCGACGGCAGAAGAAGCCGCTCATGTCGTCTTCTCCAGGTAACTGCCAACCAGGCTGGCGCAGTGCTCCACCAACTTGCGGTCCTCATCATTGAAAGCCGCTGGCGTATGACTGTCGACATCGAGCTCGCCAACCACGTTGCCTTTCACGAACACCGGCGCAACAATCTCCGACCTGGTTTCCAGCGAGCAGGCCAGATAGCGCGGGTCGGACTTGACGTCATCGACTATCACAGTCTGCCCGGACGAGGCAGCCGCTCCGCAGATGCCCTGATTCAGCGGAATGCGTTTGTGCTGCGTCACTGCGCCGACGTAGGGTCCGAGCACCAGGACCGGGTCTTCGCCGAGACCGCCATTTTCGATCATGTAGAAACCAACCCAGTCGAAGTGGCCAAGCCGCTCCTGTAGGCGACCGACGATGATACTCATCAGGTCCTCGGCACTCGGAGCGGCCCCGGCCAGATTGGTGAGCTCTTCGGCAAGCTTCTGTTGACTAGTAGGCATGCGCTTCCTTTTCTACCATAGGTCGGCGTTTAGAGTGCGGCTCGTCGTACCAAGACTCCTAGCACTTGGCATTTGGCATTTGGCACTTGGCACTTAGCTCATAGCAACTGCGGGTTCAAAGTAATCGATTTTGCTAAATGCTAACTGCTAAGTGCTAAATGCTGCTTTCGATCTGCCGAACTCCAGTCGGCCGCTCGAAGCGCTCGGGATGAAGCGCCCACGCAATGGCATTCAGTCCGCCGAGCAGCGTGGTTGACGGAGTGTTCAGCAACTCGTCACGGACGCAGAAAACGCGATGGCTTCGCACCGCCGGCAGTTCCTGCCACTGGCGCTGCTCAACAATCTTCTCCAACGGAACGCGATCTCCCGCGCCGCACCAGGCCGCCAGAATCACGTCGGGCTGCGCGGCAGCGATCTCCTCGGCCAACGTCGTTTTGCCAGGTGTACCGATAAACTCGCCGCCAGCGGCCTTCACCAGTTCGGCCACCCACGGCTCCGAAGCAATGACCGGGTTACCCCACTCCTCGCAGAAAACTTTCACTGTGGACGCACCTGCCGCACGCTCTCGCACCTCTTCAATGCAGCTTTGCATTCCGGCGATGACAGCGTCGCCTCGCTCTGCCGCTCCCAGAATTCCGGCGATGGCCACGACGTCTGTGTAGATGTCGGCCAGCGCTCGTGGAGCGAGGCCGAGAAACCGCACTCCCGACTTCAGTATCTCGGAGACAGCCTCGACCTGATACGGGACTGAGGCCAACACCAAATCAGGCTTAGCAGCCAGAATCTGCGCGGTCTGTGCGGACCATGAGTCAGAGACAATCAGCCGCGAGCCGTCGGCGGCCTCGGGGCACACGTCGACGCAATACTTGGTGCAGGCGACAATCCGGTCCAGCAGGCCCAGATCGCGCAAGGTGACGGTCGCGCTGGGTTGCAGAGACACGATCCGTCGCGGCGTGTGGTTCGTGGCGCTCAAGTCAGTTTGATTATACGAAGCTGACCATCTTTCACCACAGAGACACAGAGTCAGTCCCTTCAATTTTCTTTAGAGCAGGGGACACCATTCTTGTGGACTCCGGATCTGGCAGGCCCTGCACTCCGTGCAAGGAAAACCTTCCCCTTTGCCTCTGTGCCTCTGTGGTGAACCTGGTAAGCCATTCACCCGGCGGAATACAATACGATCTTCTCTCCTATGTACTCCGCCGAGCTTCTTGATCACTTCGAGCATCCCCGCAATTCCGGCGAATTGCCAGACGCCAGCGCCCACGTCCGGCTGCAGAATCCCGCCTGCGGCGACATTCTGGAGCTGGCGGTAAAGATCACCGATGGCTGCATCGCCGAAATTCGCTTCCGCGCCAAGGGCTGCGTCCCGGCCATGGCCTGCGCCTCGGCCATAACCGAATTGGCGAAGGGGAAATCAGTTGAGGATGCCCGCACCATCGATAAAGCCGACGTTATCCGCGTTGTTGGCAATCTGCCGCCTGCTTCAGGGCACGCCGCGCAGTTGGCGATCGACGCGCTGCGCGCCGTTCTCAACATCGCAAGTTGAAGGACACGCTAGACTTTCCTCCGAGCCTTGGTTTGCTTGAGCGCACCGAGTTTACCCGGCGGATGGGAGCCGACACGGTCATCTAATCAGGCTACTGTTTTCTTTTAGCCAGTGCCGCTTCGTATGCCGCCTGAAGCTTTTGCATTGCAAAAATACTCCTGGGTTTCGGCGG
>Ga0302325_10020533_pt1 | contig 13846 bp, 10 predicted proteins | sample Palsa_T0_2_FD_201948 | JGI IMG/M metagenome (GOLD analysis project Ga0302325, IMG submission 201948) | Peat permafrost microbial communities from Stordalen Mire near Abisko, Sweden - Palsa_T0_2 | ecosystem: Environmental > Terrestrial > Soil > Palsa > Peat permafrost | place: Sweden: Abisko... | reverse complement strand
TGCGCGTCGGGCGGGGTCCGGCCTCGGGCTTGCGCGTCGGGCGGGGTCCGGCCTCGGGCTTGCGCGTCGGGCGCCACCGCCTCACATCCGCAGCCGGTGGAGCAGCTCGCCGACCTGGCGGCGGGCGACGGGAATCTCGCTGCCGTCGCTGAGGGCCAGGATCGCGGTACCGCCGAGGTCCGGACGCATCTCGACCGCCCGGCGGAGATTGACCAGGTACGCCCGGTGGACGCGGTGGAAGCCGTGTGCGCTCCAGCGGCGCTCGAGGTCGGCGAGCGTTCCGCGCTGGATGAACCGCCCCTCATCGCTGACGATCCGCACGTAGTCCCCGCGCGCCTGCACGTACAGGATCGACGCGCGCGGGACGATCCGCGTCGTGTGGCCGTTGGCCCGTTCGACGGCGACGATCTCCTCGCTCACCTGATGTTCCGGTGCGCGCTCGGGTGACGCCGCCGCGCCCGGCGCGCCGCGTCCGCCGAGCTCGGCGACGCGCGTGATCGATTCCTCGATCCGCCTTCTGCTAACCGGCTTCATCAGGAAGTCGACCGCGTGCACCTCGAACGCCCCGACTGCGCCGTCCTCATACGCGGTGACGAATACCACCGCGGGTGGATTGGCGAAGCGGTCGAGCACGCCGGCCAGCTCGAGCCCGCCCAGCCCGGGCATGCGCACGTCGAGGAAGAGGGCGTCGAAATGGCGCTCGGCGAGCCGGCGCAGCGCTTCGGCGCCGCTGCGGGCGCAGACGACCTCGGCGATCGCGGGGGAAGAGCGCAGCAGCCGCGCGAGGTCCTCGAGCGCGGGACGCTCGTCGTCGACGGCGAGCACCGAAAGGGTCATGCGGCGCGGACCCCGGCGCGGAACTTCGGCAGTGTCATGGTCACCGTCGTGCCCTCACCGGGCGGCGAATCGATTTCCAGCCCGTAGTCGGGGCCGAAGCTCGTCTGCAGACGCGCCTGCACGTTGGCGACTCCGATCCCGCCCGCCTCGCCGGCCAGCACCTCGTCCGCCCGTGCGCGCCCCATGCCCGGGCCGTCGTCATGCACGCGCAACTCGGCGTCGGCGCCGATGTCGCGTCCGATGATCTCGATCCGCCCGTGGCCGCGGTGCTCGACGGCGTGACGCACGGCGTTCTCGACCAGCGGCTGGAGCGAGAGCACGGGGACGACCACGTGGAGGACCTCGGGGGCCACCTCGATCCGAACCTCGAGCCCGGGGCCGAAGCGCGCGCGCTCGAGCCTGAGGTACTTCTCGACGTAGCGGAGCTCGTCGGCGAGGGTGACATACGGGTCCTGGCCGCGGAACGCGTACCGGGTGAACTCGGCGAAGTCGGTCAACAGCTCGCGGGCTTCGTCGGGGCTCGAGTGGATGTAGGCGGCGACGGCGGCCAGCGCGTTATAGATGAAGTGCGGCGAGATCTGGGCGCGGAGCGCGCGCAGCTCGGCGCGCGCGAGGCGCTCCCCCTGGGCTTCGAGCTCGGAGAGCTCGATCTGGGCCGAAACCAGGCTCGCCGCCTCCTGGACCGTGCGCGTGTCCTCGGGAGCGAGGCGGCGACCGCGGGCGAACACCGCGACGAGGGTGCCGACGCGCCCGTCGCCGACCACGAGCGGCGCCACGATCGCGGCGCCGAGCGGGCAGTCGGGGTCCTCGCAGGAGATCGCCGACTCGACATGCACCCGGTCGTCGCGCCCGATCGTCACCAGCTCCGCCAGCAGCTGCCCGCGCTCGTGGTGGTCGGCGCCCGCGCCGTGCCAGGCGAGGATGCGCTCGCGGTCGGCCAGGGCCACCGCTCCGGCCTGGGTGAGCGTCAGCAGCTGGGGGATCGAACGCGACGCGCTCTCGACCGAGAGGCCGCGACGCAGATGGGGCAGCATCACGGTGGCGGCGTGTAGGGCGGACTGCATCGCGTGTCCCTCGCTCGAGATCACGCGCGGCGAGCGGAGCAAGCGCGCACCGGCCAGCAGCGAGGCAGCGCTCGCCCAGCCGACGAGAACTCCTAATACGACCTCCACTCACGGTCCAGCATAGGCGACTGGGCAGAGCGACAAGCGGCGACCGTTCGTCGCGCCGGGAACGCCGGTCGTCGCGGTCAGCGGCCGCTCGCCGATTCGCGTTGCATGTGGCGCAGGACGGGTAGATGGTGGCGGGATCGTGTCCGAGCGGCCTCATCAGGTCGCTACCTAGTCGCCGTGCTGAGCGCGTGGCGACACAGGAGAGGAGAGTCGCATGAGAGAAGAATCCTGGATCCCCGCCAACCCGGCACCGCTTGGGCTCGCCGGGTTCGGGATCACCACGCTCGTATTGAGCCTGGTCAACTCGAATCTGGTCGGCGGCAAGTCGCTCACCGTGGTGCTCGGGCTTGCACTGGCCTACGGCGGACTCGCGCAGCTGCTCGCTGGGATGTGGGAGTTTCGGACCGGAAACACCTTTGGCGCGGTGGCGTTCGCATCCTACGGCGCGTTTTGGATCTCGTTCTACTTCCTGGTGACCCAAGATCTGCCAGGCCTGATCAAGACCGGCGCCGCTCCGAGCGCCGTCGGCGCGTACCTGTGGGCGTGGGCGCTGATCACCGGATTGCTGTTCCTGTGCTCGTTCAAGCAGCCGCCGGCGGTGATCCTCGTGTTCCTCGCCCTGACGGTAACTTTCGCCCTGCTCGGCGCGGGCTGGTCGGCTGGACCCCTGACCGAGATCGGGGCCAATACGCAGAAAACGATCCACGCCGGCGGCTACGCGGGGATCGTGACCGCGGCGCTGGCGCTGTACGCGGCCGCCGGGGGAATCATGCGCCACCAGTACGGGCGCGCGGTGCTTCCCTTCACGGTGAAGTAGCGGCGGCGCCGATCACGAAGCGCTAGCGTCGGGCATGACCGAAGTAGTAGCGAAGCGCCGGCGCTCAGGCGAGCGCCGGCGCTGCCGCCGCCACCGAGAGATGAGGAGTGAAAGATGGCCACTGAGCGCGTGATGAGCGACAGCGACGTGGAGAGCGAACTCGCGAAGTTGCTCGACGTCGAGACTTTCGACCCGCCGGAGGAGTTCCGCAAGCAGGCGCTGCTCAGCGACCCGGCGATCTACGAGGAGGCGGACAAGGATTGGCAGGGGTGGTGGACGAAGAACGCCGAGAACCTCCACTGGTTCAAGAAGTGGGACACGGTCCTCGACGATTCCGATCCTCCCTTCTACAAGTGGTTCGTCGGCGGCGAGCTCAACGTCTCCTATAACTGCCTCGACCGCCACGTCGAGGACGGCAATGGCGACCGCGTCGCCTACCACTGGCGCGGTGAGGAGGGCGAGGAGAAGGACATCACCTACGCCGACCTGCTCGCCGACACGCAGCGCTTCGCCAACGCGCTCAAGGGCATCGGCATCGAGAAGGGCGACGTGGTCGGGATCTACCTGCCGATGATCCCCGAGGTCGCCGTCGCCATGCTCGCCTGCGCGCGTATCGGCGCGATCCACAATGTCGTCTTCGGCGGCTTCTCAGCCGACTCGGTGCGCGAGCGCATGGAGTTCAGCGAGGCGAAGGCGCTGATCACCGTTGACGGCGCGGCGCGCAAGGGCAAGACCGCCCCGGTCAAACAGAACGTCGACGACGTGATGGGCGACCTCGAATCCCTCGAGCACATCGTCGTCGTGCGCTCGAAGGGCACCGACTGCGAGATGAAGGACGGGCGCGACCACTGGTTCCACGAGCTCATGGAGAAGGCCGACGCCGAGTGCCCGGCCGAGCCGATGGACGCCGAGGATCCGCTGTTCATCCTCTACACGAGCGGCTCGACGGCCAAGCCCAAGGGGATCCTCCACACCACCGGTGGCTACCTGACCGGCGTCAGCACCACCCACCGCTACGTCTTCGACTTGAAGCCCGAAGAGGACGTGTTCTGGTGCTGTGCCGACGTGGGGTGGATTACGGGGCACTCGTACATTGTGTATGGGCCCCTCTGCAACGGTGCGACCTCGGTCATGTATGAGGGCGCCCCGGACTACCCGCACAAGGGAATCTGGTGGGAGCTCGTCGAGCGCTACAAGGTCTCGCTGTTCTACACCGCCCCGACCGCAATCCGGGCCTGCATCAAGTGGGGGGTCAAGCACCCGCAGGAGCACGACCTCAGTTCCCTGCGCCTGCTCGGCTCGGTCGGCGAGCCGATCAACCCGAAGGCGTGGCTTTGGTACTACGTGGTGATCGGCGGCGAGCGCTGCCCCATCGTCGACACGTGGTGGCAGACCGAGACCGGGTCGATCATGATCTCGCCGCTCCCGGGCATAACGCCGCTCAAGCCGGGGTCGGCGACCCAGCCGTTGCCCGGCATCGCCGCCGACGTCGTCGACGAGCGTGAGGGCAAGCCGATCGGGTCCGGACAGGGCCTGCTCGTGCTCACGCGGCCGTGGCCGTCGATGCTGCGCACCCTCTACAAGGACGACGACCGCTTCATCGAGACCTACTTCAGCAAGCTCGGCAAGGAGACCTACGTGGTCGGCGACGCCGCCAGCCGCGACAAGGACGGCTACCTCTGGGTGATCGGGCGCATCGACGATGTGGTCAACGTGTCCGGGCACCGGCTCTCGACGGCCGAGGTCGAATCCGCCATCGTGGCCCACGACCAGGTCGCCGAGGCGGCGGTGATCGGGCAGTCCGACGAGGACTCGGGCCAGGCCATCTGCGCCTTCGTCACCCTCCAGGGCGACCTCGAGGGCACCGACGAGATCGTCAACGCGATCCGCGAGACGGTGTCGAAGCGGATCGGCAAGTTCGCCCGGCCGAAGCGGATCATCTGGACCGACGACCTCCCGAAGACGCGCTCGGGCAAGATCATGCGCCGGCTCCTGCGCGACATCGCCGACGGTCGCGCGCTCGGCGACGTCACGACCCTACGTGACCCCAGCGTGATGGCGAAGCTCGAAGACAAGATCAAGGAGGAGCAGGCAGCGGGCGAGGAGTAGCCCCCCGCACGTGGACGACGTTAAGGCCGAATAGCGACCTTAACGTCGTCCACGTCGCCCGGCTTGCCCGGGCGCGCCGCCTGCGCGCCCGGGATCCGTCGGCACCCTCCGTCCTACGCGGTGGCGACCAGCGACGGCTCGTCGCTGTAGATCTCGCCGCGCTCGGCCTTCTCGACCAGCGAGGCGGGCGGCTCAAAGCGCTCTCCGTAGGTCGCGGCGAGGCCGCGGGCTCGAGCCACGAACCCGTTCACGCCGCCCTCGTAGCCGTTGATGTACTGGAGCACGCCGCCGGTCCAGCCGGGGAAGCCGATCCCCATGATCGAGCCGATGTTGGCGTCGGCGACCGACTCGATCACGCCCTCGTCGAGGCACTTCACCGTCTCGAGCGCCTCGATGAAAAGCATCCGCTCCTCGAGGTCCTTGAGCGAGAGCTTCGACGGGTCCTCGACGGGGGGGAACGCCTGCCGCAGACCGGGCCAGAGACGGGTGCGCCTGCCGTCCTCGTAGTCGTAGAAGCCGGCTCCCGCGAGCTTGCCGCCGCGCCCGAACTCGTCGAGCATGCGGTCGATCACGGTCTCCGCGGGGTGAGACGTGAAGGTCCCGCCCTCGGCCTCGACCGCCACCCGGGCCGCGGTGGCGATCTTGCGCATCAGGTTGAGGTTGAGCTCGTCGGAGAGCTGGAGCACCGGGGCGGGATATCCGGCCTGCCCTGACGCTTGCTCGATGGTAGGCGCGGGGATGCCCTCGAGGAGCATGGCGATCCCCTCGTTGATGAACGTCCCGATCACGCGGCTGGTGAAGAACCCGCGGCTGTCGTTGACGACGATCGGGGTCTTCTTGATCTGCTTGGCGAAGTCGAGCGCGCGGTAGAGCGTGGCATCGGCCGTCTTCTCGCCGCGGATGATCTCGAGCAGCGGCATCTTGTCCACCGGGCTGAAGAAGTGCAGCCCGATGAAGTCCTCCGGGCGCGACACGCCCTCGGCGAGGCCGGTGATCGGCAGCGTGCTCGTGTTGGACCCGAGCAGCGAGTCCTCGGCGAGGTGGGGCTCGATCTCGGCGAACACCTGCGCCTTGACCGCCGGATCCTCGAACACCGCCTCGATCACCAAGTCGGCGCCGTCGGCATCCGCCGCGTCAGCGGTGGGGGTGATCCTGGCCAGCAGCTCGTCGGCCTGCTCCTGGGTCGAGCGGCCGCGCCCAACCGCCTTGTCAACCAGCGCCTTCGAGTAGCCCTTGCCGCGCTCGGCCGCCTCCAGCGAGACGTCCTTGAGCACCACCTCGATCCCGGCCTTCGCGGCCACGTAGGCGATCGCCGCGCCCATCATGCCGGCGCCGAGCACGACCAGCTTGCGCGAGTGGAACGGCTCGAGATCCTCGGCCCGCCCGCGGCTGCCGGTGACGCGGTTCAGATCGAAGAAGAACGCCTGAATCATGTTCTTCGCCACCTGACCGGTGACCAGGTCGACGAAGTAGCGCCCCTCGATCTCGCTCGCGGTGTCGAAGTCGACCTGGGCCCCCTCGACCGCGGCCGCCATGATGTGATGCGGCGCCGGGTAGTTCGCGCCCTTGATCTGCTTGCGCAGGTTGGCCGGGAACGCCGGCAGGTTCTGCGCCAGCGAGGGAGTGCTCGGCGTGCCGCCGGGGATCTTGTAGCCCTTCACGTCCCACGGCTGGGCCGCCTCGGGGTTCGCGGCGATCCATTTCTTGGCCGCGGGGATCAGATCGTCCTTGGTCGGGACGATCTCGTCGACGATGCCCATCTCCTTGGCCTGCTGGGGGCGCACACGCTGTCCCTGGAGCAGCAGCTGCATCAGCGCGTTGACGATCCCGAGCATCCGGACGCTGCGGGTCACGCCGCCGGCGCCGGGGAGCAGGCCGAGCTGAACCTCCGGGAAGCCGAGCTGGATCTTCGCGTCGTCGACGATCACCCGGTGATGGGTGGCGAGGGTGATCTCGAGGCCGCCCCCGAGCGCGGTGCCGTTGATCGCGGCGACGACCGGCTTGCCGAGCGTCTCGAGGCGCCGCAGCATCGCCTTGACGTCGCGAATGACGCGCGCGACTTCCTCGGACTGCTCCGGCGTCGCCGCGCGGAGGTCGTTCAGGTCACCGCCGGCGAAGAAGGTCTTCTTGGCCGAGGTGATGATCACGCCCGTGATCTCGTCCTTCTCCGCCTCGAGGCGGTCCACGGTCGCCGCCATCGACTCGGCGTACGCGGCATTCATCGTGTTGGCCGACTGGTTGGGGTCGTCGAGGGTCAGGATCACGACCCCGTCGTTGTCGCGCTCCCAGCGGATCGTGCTGCTTTCAGTCATGTTCAGTTCTCCTTGGGTGGGCCGGGGCGCGTACTAGACGCGCTCGACGACGGTCGCGATGCCCATGCCGCCGCCGACGCAGAGCGTCGCGAGGCCATAGCGCTTGTCCTGGCGCTCGAGCTCGTCGATCAGGGTGCCGAGGATCATCGCGCCGGTCGCGCCGAGGGGATGACCCATGGCGATCGCGCCGCCGTTGACGTTGACCTTGTCGAGGTCGAGGCCCATGTCCTTGACGAACCTGAGCACGACCGCGGCGAACGCCTCGTTGATCTCGACCAGATCGAGGTCCTCGACGGTGAGGCCGGCCTTGGCCAGGGCCTTGCGGCTCGCGGGCGCCGGGCCGGTGAGCATGATCGTGGGATCCGCGCCCGAGAGGGCGGTCGCGAGGATCCTCGCGCGCGGGGTGAGACCCAGCTCGTCGCCGATCCGCTCGTTGCCGATCGCCACCAGCGAGGCGCCGTCGACGATCCCCGAGGAATTGCCCGGCGTGTGGACGTGCTCGATCTTCTCGATCCAGTGGTACTTCTGCAGCGCGACGGCGTCGAACCCGCCCATCTCACCCATCACCGCGAATGACGGCTTCAGCTTCCCGAGGGTCTCGACGGTCGTGCCCGGGCGGATGAACTCGTCGTTGTCCAGCACGACGTGCTCGTTGAGGTCGAGCACCGGGATCACGGATTTCGCGAACCGGCCCTCCGCCTGCGCCGTGGCGGCACGCTCCTGAGAGCGGACGGCATAGGCGTCGACGTCCTCGCGGCTCAAGCCCTCGACGGTCGCGATCAGGTCCGCGCTCACGCCCTGGGGGACGAACGAGGTGTCGTAGGCCGTCTCCGGGTCTAGCGCCCAGGCGCCGCCGTCCGAGCCCATCGGCACACGCGACATCGACTCGACACCGCCCGCGAGCACGAGGTCCTCCCAGCCGGAGGCCACCTTCTGCGCGGCGACGTTCACGGCCTCGAGGCCGGATGCACAGAAGCGGTTCAGCTGCATGCCAGCCACGGTGTCGGGCAGCCCCGCCTTGATCGCGGCGGTCTTGGCGATATCGGCGCCCTGATCGCCGATCGGCGTGACCACGCCGAGGACGACGTCGTCGATCCGCTTGGGGTCGAGCTCGCCGTTGCGGCTTAGCATCTCGTGCATCAGCCCGACGACCAGGTCGACCGGCTTGGTGGCGTGTAGGGATCCGTTCACCTTCCCCTTGCCGCGGGGGGTGCGGATCGCGTCGTAGACCAGGGCCTCAGATGACATTTGTCTCAAACTCCTAAATTTGGATTCTCGAATAGAAGATTAGTCATGATCGTTAGGCAGGGACCGCGGTGGTCGGCGGATCGGCGGCCGCGCGCATCCGGGAGCCGGGATCTATAGCCTCTGCGCCATGGCCGCGCTCGAGAAGCCCGAGGTCGAGGTTCCGTCCGACCAGCCGCCGTCCTACCAGCTCGAGCTCGAGGACATCACGGTCGGCGAGGGCGAGGAGGCGGTGTCCGGCCAAGTCGTCGAGGTCCACTACGTCGGCGTGTCGTGGAAGACGGGCAAGGAGTTCGACGCGTCCTGGAATCGCGGCAACACCTTCAAGTTCGGCCTCGGCAAGGGCCAGGTCATCTCCGGCTGGGACCAGGGCGTCGCCGGGATGAAGGTCGGCGGACGCCGCCGGATCACCATGCCGCCCAACCTTGCGTACGGAAAGCGCGGCGCCGGTGGCGTGATCGGGCCCGACGAGACGCTCGTCTTCGTCGTGGACCTGCTCGGCGTGTCTTGAGCGCCCTCAGCCGCTTCGATCCCGCCGCCTTTCGCTGGGACGGGGTCGAGGAGCAGAGCTACAAGCACGGGCTCGGCGACGAGCGCGGAATGGGGTGGAAGGGAGTCAGCCGGCACACGCTGGCGGCACCGCCGGCCCTTCCCGCCGGCTTCGAGACGCGGTTCTTCGAGCTCGAGCCGGGCGGCTACTCGAGCCTCGAGAAGCATCGACACGTCCACTTCGTGATCGCCCTGCGTGGCGCGGGGCGGGCGTTGATCGGCGACCGCGTCCACGAGCTCTCGCCGTTCGACGCCCTCTACGTGCCGCCCATGGCGCCGCATCGCTGGCTGAACGCGGGCGCGGAGCCATTCGGCTTTCTGTGCACGGTAGACGGCGAGCGCGATCAGCCGCGCGCGGTCGATGACGATGAGTGGGAGCGCCTGCGCTCGGACCCGTTGACGGCGCCGTACGTGTTCTGAGCCGGTAGGCCTCGGGCGCCGGCACCGCGTGCAAGGGGCTGATGGGCTCGCGGGCGGGCAATTATACGTACATTCTCATATGCTGATAACTGTGGCATCCGGATCCAACGACATCTCACCCGGCCCGGCAGCCACCGCGCACACAATCGTCGATCGCTCGAGCCCCCTGCCCCTCTGGGCGCAGGTGCTGACCGACCTCAGGGCCCGCCTGAGTAACGGGGATTTCCACGACCGCTTCCCCACCGACCAAGAACTGGTCGCCACCTACGGCGTCTCGCGCCAGACCGTCCGCGAAGCGGTGCGCCGGCTCGCCGACGACGGACTGCTCGCGCGCGAGCGCGGGCGAGGCACGCGGGTCCGCGCCCTCGAGTTCGAGCACACGCCGGGAACGCTCGAAGGCCTCTTCCATCAGGTCGAGGCGCAGGGGGCCACGCAGACCAGCGTGGTGCGCGTGCGTGAGCAGACGATCGACCCCGAGATCGCGCGCCGGCTCGAGCTGCCTCGCCGGGCGCCGCTGATCCATATCGAACGGCTGCGGCTCGCCGACGGAGAGCCCCTCGCGCTTGACCGGAGCTGGCTCCCCGCGCGCGTCGCCAGGCGCCTGCTCGATGCTCCGCTGACTCGGGCCGGGCTGTATGACGAGCTCGCACGCCTGTGCGATGTCACGATCGTCGGGGGTAGCGAACGAGTCCGCCCGGTCGTGCCCACCGCCGCCGAGCGACGCGCCTTGGGAATGCCCGCGGGCGTCGCCGGGTTCGCGATCGAGCGCATCGTCCGCTCAGACCTGGAGCCGGTCGAGTGGCGCCGGAGCCTGGTACGGGGCGATCGCTACAGCTTCGTGGTCGAGCTGTCGCCGCGGGGCGCCAGTCAGCAGCCCCTGCCGTGGGCCTACGAATCGCCGGTGTGAGCCGACACTTCTCGTATCAGCCGAACGTCCCCGGAAAGGGGATCGTCGCCAGCTACGGGACTAAGTTTTGGGGGCTGGTGGTGACGATCGGCGTCGTCGCGGGTTTGGGCGCCGCGGTGCTAACTCTGCTCCTGAATGCGGTTGAGCGCACCTCGTGGGACTACAGGTCTGGCACCTTCCTCTCCGCGGTGATGCGCTCGGGCGCAGACCGGCGCCTGGTCGTGCTGTTCCTGGCCGGGGTGGTCGCGGGGGTCGGCGGCCTGCTGATCCGGCGCGTGCCGGGGGCTGGGCCCGGGGAGATCTCCGACGGGCTGTGGCTCGGAGGCGCGCGGCTGGTGTTCTGGCGCAGCCAGGCCCGAGGGGTCCTGTCGATCCTGATCGTGGGGATGGGAGCATCGCTCGGGCGCGAGGCGGCGCCGCAGCTGACGGGGGCCGCGGCGGCCAGCAAGCTCTCCGAATGGGCGCAGGTGCCCGCCTGGCAGCGTCAGCTGCTGGTCGCCTGCGGCGCGGGCGCGGGGATGGCGGCGATCTACAACGTGCCGCTCGGCGGAGCTCTGTTCGCCGTCGAGGTCCTGCTCGGAACTCTGACGCTACCCATCGTCCTGCCCGCGATCGCCACTTGTGCGATCGCGACGGCGGTTGGATGGATCGTGATCCCCACCCACGCCACCTACCAGATCCCGACCTACGGCGTGACGGGTTCCCTGATCGTGTGGGCGGTGATCATCGGGCCGCTCGCAGGCTTGCTCGCGGTGGGCTGGGTCCGCGCGATCGCCCGCGTCAACGGGCTCAAGCCAAGTCGCTGGGGCCGGGTGGTCACGCCGATTGTCATCTTCACCGGCCTCGGCGCCTTGGCCATCGCCTATCCGCAGCTTCTCGGCAACGGCAAGGACACCGTGCAGGAGGCGCTCACAAACCATCTCGGTGTGGTTCTGCTTCTCGTGCTGCTGGCGCTCAAGCCGCTGGCAACCGCCGCCTGCCTGGGAACCGGCGCTCCCGGCGGGCTGTTCACGCCCACCCTGACGATCGGAGTCCTGTTCGGGGGCCTGCTCGGGCACGGGTGGGCGGCGATCTGGCCGGGCGCCGCGCCCGGCAGCTACGCGATCATCGGTGGCGCAGCCGTCCTCGCCGCGTCGATGCAGGGACCGTTGGCCGCGGTGGTGCTGATTCTCGAGCTCACCCACCACGCCGACGGCCTGATGGTCCCCATCCTGCTGGCGGTCGCCGAGGCGACGATTATCGCGCGGCTATTCGGTGCGCCATCGATCTATTCCGCCCGGCTCAACGTCAAGGATGGGCTCGAAGAGCCCGACGCCGCGATCGGCCCACTGCAGCCCGAGATTCTGGGGGAAGCCGAGGCGGTGGGCGATCCCGAGGACCGGCAGCCCGCATCCAACCCAACTGGTTAGGTGGGATATCCCTCGAGCAGGGTATCCTGTCGGGGCGCTGTCCCAACGCCCTCGATCCCGGAGGACCTCACTATGCCCCTAGCCTCGCGCTTTCCCGCGCCCCGCGAGCCGATCTCCGACATGGAGCTCAGATGATCTTCCGGCAGATCACCCACAACGATCTGGGCTGCGCCTCGTATCTGATCGGCGACGAGAAGGCGGGCGTTGCCGCGGTCGTGGACCCGCGCTTCGAGACCAACGTCTACCTGATGCTCTCGCGCTACATCGGCGTCAGGATCGAGCACATCCTGGAAACGCACACCCACGCGGACCATGTCTCGGGCCACGGCCGCCTTGCCGCCACTACGGGGGCGACGATCCACATCCATCGCGAGGCCGAGCCCGAATATGAGCACGAGCCGTTCGACGACGGCTGGGAGCTTCACCTTGGCGTTGTCACGGTCCGCGCCGTCCACACTCCCGGGCACCGTCCCGAGCACACCGCGTTCGTGTTGACCGACACCAGCCGCAGTTCGGAGCCGTGGGCCGTGCTCAGCGGCGACACCCTGTTCGTCGGGGACGTCGCCCGCCCGGATCTCGCGGTCGAGAAATCCGAGGGCGCGCACGGGATCTTCCACGCCCTACACGACAAGCTGCTCGCGCTCCCCGATTACTGCGAGCTGTGGCCGGCCCATCTGGGCGGGTCGATGTGCGGCGGCCCGGGGATGGACCTGAAGGTCTCATCGACGATCGGCTTCGAACGCGCCCACAATCGGATGCTTCAGGTCGCCGACGAAGACGAGTTCGTGCGCGAGTCCCTGGCCAGACTCGGTCCCCAGCCGCCTAACTTCCACACCATCGTCGAGCTCAATAAGGGGCCGCTGCTGACCGAGGGCGTTGGTCTGCTCCCGCTCGCCCCCCGACAGATCGAGCTCAAGCGCGCGAGCGGAGCGCTGCTCGTGGATGTGCGCACCGACGTGCAGTTCGACGACGCGCACATCCCAGGGTCGGTGTGCATCCCGATGACGCGAGCCGGCTTCGGCTCGAAGCTCGCGTGGGTCGCCGATCGCGACCAGGAGGTCGTCCTGATCGGACGCGACGATGACGAGGCCATCCGCGCTGGGATCTCCGCGATTGCTGTCGGGATCCGCAAGCTGGCGGGCTTCGCTCACGGCGGGTTGACGAGCTGGCGCGTCGACAAGCGACCGATCGAAGGCATCGAACGCGAGACCGTCGAGCAGCTCCACGAGCACTTCGAGGCGGACCCGAGCCTGCAGATCCTCGACGTGCGCGACGAGAATGAATGGAACGCGGGTCACATTCCCGGGTCGCTGTACAAATGCTGGCACGACATGTCGGAGCTACCGGAGGGCCTCGACCCAGAGCGGCCGGTGGCCGTGATCTGCGGCTCGGGTCAGCGGGCGGCGACCGCCGGAAGCCTGATCCAGCGCTTGGGCGCGCAGCAGGTGATTCACGTCGTCGACGGCGGCATCCCCCAGTGGGGCCGGCTGGGGCATCCGCTCGAGCCGTCGGCCGAGGCCACGACGGCCGCCGCCGCCGCATAGGCCGAGCGGGCAGTCCTACACAACTCCTACATCGATCCGACGTCGCTCTCACGCGCGCGCCTCATCTTCGGGCGTCAGAACGCCCGTGGATCAGCGATTCCTCCCTCCGGCCGCCGTGGCGCGGTCCACGTTGCGCGCGCAGAGCGACGCTCACTTGACCGAGCTCGCCCGCGCCGGATCGGAGCCCGCGTTCGAGGCGATCGTGGCCCGCTATCGCCGTTCGCTGATGCGTTACTGCGCGCACCTGGTCGGCGACGCGGACGCCGAGGAGGCCACACAGGACGCGCTCTTGAAGGCGCACGCAGCGCTCCTCCACGGAGACCCGGTGCGCCGGCTCTCGCCCTGGCTGCACGTGATCGCGCACAACACGGCGCTGAGCTACCTGCGAGCGCGCTCGTCGCGACCCCAGCTGGTGGACGTGGACCACGAGGTCGGCGCCACCACCGACCGGTCGGCCGAGTACCGCGAGGAGCTGAACGCCGTGCTCGAAGCGGTGAGGTTGCTCCCGGTCCGGCAGCGCGACGC